>Ga0181521_10000924_pt1 | contig 36432 bp, 31 predicted proteins | sample PEATcosm2014_Bin_32_FD_119764 | JGI IMG/M metagenome (GOLD analysis project Ga0181521, IMG submission 119764) | Peatland microbial communities from MTU Mesocosm Facility, Houghton, MI, USA - PEATcosm2014_Bin02_60_metaG | ecosystem: Environmental > Terrestrial > Soil > Wetlands > Peat | place...
ACGCAGGAGAGCATTACCACCTTGAGGTTGGGCCGGACCTCGCGCATCTTTTCCAGCGTCTCCAGGCCGTCCCATCCGGGCATCAACAGGTCGAGAAGCACGACATTCGGCTGGGGATCACGGCGCACCCGCTGCAGCGCGTCCTCACCGCTGGAAGCGGTCTCGACGCGGTGCGAATCCAGTTCCAGCAGGGTGCGCATGTAGCCCAACATGCTGGGCTCGTCATCCACCACCAAAATGCTTGACGCGTTGCTCGCTGCCACGGTGTACCTCTCTTAAAACGGGTTGAGGGGGATGAGAAACGAAAACTTGGTCCCCGACCCCGGCTGACTTTCCATCCAGATCCTTCCCCCGTGCGCCTGCACCAGCCGGCGCGCGATGGAAAGGCCTAAGCCCATGCCCTGAGAATTCTTGTCGTGCGAGGCCTTGTCGTTCGAGGCCTTGGTGAAATCTTCGAAGATCTCCTGCTGGAACTCGGGAGCAATGCCCACGCCGGTGTCGGAAACCGAGATGCGCACCGAATTGGGCACCGACCCGGACTGCCGGCGCCGGTCACCGGCGACGCGCTCCGACTTTCCCACCCGCCGCTCCCACACGTGCGGCTCAGCGTTGAGCCACACCGTGCCGCCGCTGGGCGTGAACTTCAAGGCGTTGTCCAGCAGGTTCGACACGATGTGCTGCACCTTGAAGTTATCGAAGGGGAAGGGCTTTAGCTTTTCGTTGGCCAGGAAGTACAGCGCCACGCCTTGCTGGTGGAAGCGGTGCAGCCAGAAGCTGCAGACTTCCGAAAGACAGGCATTCAGGTCGGCCAGCTCGAAGCGCATGCTGACGTTGCCGGTCTCGAGCGCGCTGTAGGTGAGGAAGTCGTGGATGAACTGCTGCAGGCGCGAAGCGTTGGCGCGCATGTCGTCCAGGATGCGGCGCTGCCGGTCGCTGAGCGCACCCAGCTTGTCGGTCAACAGCAGATCGAGATATCCGGCCATGATGGCCAGCGGCGTCTTCAGTTCGTGCGCGGCATGAGCCAAAGCGGTAGTCCGGCGGCGGCTTTCGCCCTGCAACTTCTCGTACGATCGCAGCAGGTCTTCAAATTCCTGCCGCTGGGCTTCGCCGTCCTTGTCGGACCAGGAAAACGCAACCGTGCTCTTGAACAGTTCGGCGGGTGAGGCTTTTCCCTCGACTGCCTCCCCATTCTTGTCGGACGTAGGCCTGCCTGCGCTCATAATTGAGAACGGACGCCAAGTACAGCTTGGTTCCGGGGGATTGACCGCAGCCCCGGCCCAGATGCATTCCGGGAAACGCGGTCCTTGCAGAGCCCAACAGCTCATGCGCGGGGGAGGTGCGCACACACTTAGCACACGTTGCGCTTATCCGTTGTCACAGACTCTGAGGGGAGGATGTTTATGTTACGGCCATAGAATTAGGTTGTCAAGAAGGAAAATGCAAACAATTTGTCCCCGCGATGGCAATGGGTTGCGCACGCGTCCCGGTGCCTCCATTTTGCAGTTGTCGGAACGCGATGCAAACGCTAGACTTACTGAGAACTCGGGCAGAATCCAATCGAAGGTTCTAGTACCTTCGTTTTGGCAATCCGAGTGCGGGCCCTCCGTTAACGTCCACTCCCAGGAGCGCAAGTGGCCCCACGAAGAGCGTCCGTCGAGCGTAGGAAAAACGAACGCGTACCGCTTGCAGTTCCGGTGTTTGTTCGCGGCAAAGACTCCGAGGGCAAGGAGTTCCTGGAATTCGCTACTGCCTTGAATATCAGCGGGGGCGGAGCCTTGCTGGCCACCCGCCGCCTGCTGCCGCGCTTCACCACCATTGCTCTCGAGGTACCCTCCGCACCTATGCCCAGGACCCGGGTACTGCCACGCGCCGTCCGCCGGCTGCGGGCTCGCCTGCTGCGGGTAACGGTCGTGGATGGTTACCAGTTGTGGGGACTTAAGTTCAGCAGCTCCTTGGTTCCCAAAGCCAGTAGACGGAAAGTGCATTCCCTACAGTGAAAGAGTTTTCCTACGCCGTTCGGCCTCGGTCGTAACCCCCCTCCCGGCCCTAGTGGTTCTCGGCCCTGATGGCGACTTGAATTTTTCCCCTAACCAAAAGAAAACAGGGTATTTCCTAATGAGACTTTAGTGCTGGTCTTGGCGGCTCCGTTTGGTGCCCCGAGTGCAGGGTAACAGGGCAGTAATCGAGAAGTTCGAAGTATGTTCTCAAACTGAGATTGCAGTGGCCGTGTCGTAGATGGAGGCACACGTGACCAATGGCTTACCACCCGAAGAGGTGATCTTCGGGCAATCGGAGGCGATGCGGGCGATCCGGCAACGCGTAGAGAAGCTTGCCGGGGCCAACATCCCTGTCTTGATTCAGGGTGAAAGTGGGACAGGGAAGGAATTGATTGCGCGCATGATCCACCTGCACTCGCCGTGGGCCTCGGGGCCGCTGGTGAAGGTGAACTGCCCCGCGATTCCCGGCACCCTGCTGGAGAGCGAACTGTTCGGCTATGAGAAGGGCGCCTTCACCGGGGCCAACGGCAGCAAGCCGGGACGGGTGGAGATGGCCCACCGCGGCACGCTCTTCCTGGACGAAATCTCGGAACTCGAGCCTGGTCTCCAGGCCAAGCTGCTGCAGCTTCTGCAAGACGGACAGTTCTGCCGCATCGGCGCGCAGGAGGACAAGAAGGTCGAGGTGCGCGTGGTCTGCGCCACCAACCGCGAACTCGAACACGAGATCGAGACCGGCACGTTCCGCGCCGACCTGTTCTACCGCATCAACGTGGTCAATATTCGCCTGCCGCGGCTGCGCGACCGCAGCCACGACATTCCCGCCCTGGTGGACTATTTCCTCGGGTACTACAACGAAAAGTACAACTGCCGCGCGGCGATGCCTTCCACCCACGCCATGGCGCTGCTGGAGCGGTATCACTGGCCGGGCAACGTCCGTGAACTGGAAAACCTGATCAAGCGTTACGTGATTCTGGGCGCGGAGGAAACCATCACCAGCGAGTTGCTGGCGCACCGCGAGGAGCATTTCGATCCCGAGATTCCCACCACCGATGCCCCCATCGCGCTGAAGAAGGTTACCCGCCAGGCGGTGCGCGAACTGGAACGGCGAATCATCTTCAAAGTTCTGCAGGCCAACAACTGGAATCGCAAGAAAGCTGCCCGCTCCCTGAACATCAGCTACCGTGCGTTGCTCTACAAGATTCGTGAGGCGGGCCTGGGCAGTATGGGAAGTTCGGCGAAGACCGACACGGCCGCTTCGGCGGACTGAGGAGGATTCGCCCTAGATCAAGCGTGCGGCTCCCGTTCCCCGCGCGGCCGCCGCCGAGAATACCTGATCCTTTATGGCTAAGATCGGCGGACAAGTCATTCCCGGCAAGACCCTGTTTCTGCTGACGACGGAGCTGATGCTCACCGTCGTGGGCCTGCTGCTGGCGACCGGAATTCGCATCTTTTCCCTCAGCGAGTGGTGGTCTTTTATCACCCTTCCCGAAAACCTGGCACGCTTCGGCCTGGTGGTGGTGGTGTGCGGGCTGGCGCTTTACTACTGCGACGTGTACGACCTGCGCGCTTCCAACCGGCGGGCGGTGCTGTTCGTCAGCCTCATGCAGGCGCTGGGCCTGGCCTGCGTCATCCTGGCCATTCTCTATTACATCGAGCCGAACCTGGCGATCGGGCGCAGCGTAGCGGTTCTGGCTACGCCCATGATCCTGGTGCTCATCCTGGGCTGGCGCGTGCTGCAGGAATCGCTGGCGCCGCTGGCCAACCGGGAGCGCCTGCTGATCATGGGCACCGCCGGCAGCGGCATCGCCCTGGCCAAGGAAATCTGTTCCCGCACCGACCTCAACTTCAAAGTGGTGGGGTTCTTGGATGAAAAAGGCGAAAACATCGGCAAGTCGCTAGTGAACCCGGGAATTATCGGCGCGGCCGCCGACGTGGAAAGCGTTGCCAGCCGCGAAAAGGTGGGCCGCATCGTGATCTCGCTGGCCGACCGGCGAGGCACCATGCCGGTGCGCGAGCTGTTGCATCTGCGCATGTCGGGCATTCCGGTGGAGGATGCGCACACCCTGTACGAACGCATCACCGGCCGCATCCTGCTGGAGCGCCTCTCGCCCAGTTGGCTGATTCTTTCCGATGGCTTTCGCAAGTCCGCCTTCGTGCTCAACACCAAGCGCTTGATGGACATCGTCATCTCCCTGGTCGCGCTGGTGGTGGGATTTCCCATCCTGGTGGCGACGGCGCTGGCTATTTTTCTGGAAGATGGGCGGCCCATATTGTTCCGTCAGCGCCGCATCGGCCTCAACGGCAAGGAATTCACCATGCTGAAGTTCCGCTCCATGCATAAGGACGCGGACAAAGGCGGCGCCAAATGGGCCACCGACGGCGACAGCCGCATCACCCGCGTGGGCAAGTTCATCCGCAAATGCCGCATTGATGAGATCCCGCAGTTCTTGAACGTCCTGCGTGGCGAGATGAGCCTGGTGGGACCGCGCCCCGAGCAGCCCTATTTCTGCACCTTGCTGGAGGACAAAATCCCCTACTTCGCGCTGCGCCACACCGTGCGCCCGGGGATCACGGGATGGGCCCAGATCAAGTATCAGTATGGCGCCAGTATCGACGAGGCCAAGAACAAGTTGGAGCTGGATCTGTTCTACATCAAGCACCTTTCCATCATGCTCGACCTGGCGATCATCTTTGAGACGGCGAAGGTGATGCTGGTAGGGCGTGGGGCCAAGTAGAAGTAGCAGCAGGGTGGAAAGAATTTGTCACTTAATGCGCAAATTTTTGCAGTTTGGACGGCCCCTGGCCGATGCATCCGGCGGGGGCCGCGTTCGCCTTCAGCTACAAGGGGGTTAACAGCCCTATAACAGCCCTATCTTTCAGGTACTTGGAAGGGCAGTTGCAACTCTGGAGACGGCAGCAGGAACGATAGCGGGGGTTCAACCTAATGTCACGTAAATTGGTTTACCGACTTATTCTCATCATGATACTGGGACTGTCCTGTCAAATGGCGGCATTCGCCCAGAATGCCCTGCCCAAGGACGCCGAGGCTTCGAAGCCCGGTGCTGGGCCTTCCACCACGGACACCCATACCGGCAGGATGCCGGCCGTCTCGCCGGAATACCGAGTGGGCGAATCGGACATGTTGCAGATCAGTGTGTGGAAAGAGCCCGACCTCTCCAAGGCCGTGAGCGTGCGTCCCGATGGCATGATCTCGCTGCCATTGATCGGCGAGGTGAAAGTGATCGGCCTGACCTCGGCGGAGATCCAGGACGTCGTCGCGTCCAAGCTGAAGGCTTACCTATTGAATCCGCGGGTCACGGTGGAGATCACCGAGATCAAGAGCCGGCGCGTGTTCATCACCGGTGAGATCGTTCGCCCCGGACTCTACCCGCTGGCCGGTCCCACCACGGTGCTGCAGTTGATCGCGCAGGCGGGTGGGTTCACCCCCTTCGCCAAGCGCAAGAACATCGTCATCCTGCGCCAGGAGAACGGCCAACCGCACAAGTACCCGTTCAACTACGCCGACGTCGTGCACGGCCGCTCTTCGGACCAGAACATCGCGCTCGCGCCGGGCGACACGGTGGTGGTGCCGTGAGCTGCGCTTCCACAATCCGCGGCCTGGCGGCATCCGCTGTCGGGTTGTTCCTGCTGGTGGCAATGTCGGCAGCAGGCCAGGCGCAGCAAGCCTCCGATTCCGGCCAGGGCAGCGCACAAACTGCCGCCAGCGACCAAGCTCCGCGCACCTATATTCCTTCGCTGTTCGGGCAACAGCCGATCGCGGTGGACATGTGGCAGCCCGCGGTGTCCAGCAATGAACCAGCTCCGGCCGTGGGCGTTGTCGATACGTCCCAGGACTCGGGAGCGGTCGAACCCTGGGCGCCTTATGTGCGCAATCCGGCGCAGCATTATTTGCTCTACGGCCTGAATCTTTCCGGAACCTACCAGCGCGATGGCGCTTCCGACGGAGTTCCCGGTTATTCCCTCGGTCTGCCGCAAGTGGCTCCTTATCTGGGATTTCTGGGCCACACCCGGACCGGTTTCTACGCCCTGCAATATGCGCCGAGCATCGTGCCCTATGATTCGCAAACCGGCCGGTCGGTGACCTTCCACAATTTCAGCTTTGACGCTGCCGGGGCCTTTACCCGCCGCCTGAGTTGGAGCTTCGACACTCACACCGGTTACGGCGGCGAAGTGGGACGCCTGACCAGTAATCTGAGTTCGCAAACCGTGGTCTCGGGCGTGTCCGAAAGCGGCGCCAATTACGCTGCCGTTCAGCCCCTCACCGGCAATTCCCTGAATGCCAGCACCAGTTTCGGGCTGACCTACCAGTTGAGTTCGCGGCAGTCGGTGCAAGCCAGTGTCAGTGACACTTATTACTCTTTCAGCTACCAGCCTGTCGGTTCCACTCCCGCACCTCCGGGCGTGCATGACGATGCCCTCGGGCTGGGGCTGAGTTATAACCGAACTCTCAGCCAGACCATGACCCTGCACGCCTACGGGAACGGGGCGCATGTTTTTGCCAGCGTGCTGCCTTGCGACACGTACAGCGGAGGGCTGGGACTTACTTATCAGCCAACCCGCACCCTGACGGCCGATTTGGGGGCCGGACCATCCACCGGATGTGGCGCCCAGGCCAATTATCACGCCAACCTTGCTGCGGCCCTGCGCAGCCACATCAAGGCTTACGTCGGCGCCTCACGCGTGCTGAATACCGCCTACCGCTTGGACAGCCGCTGGGAAGACAACGTGGTGGCGGGAGCCGGCAAGCAGTTTGGCCACGCTGACCTGGGCTTCGACGCCGGTTATTTCCATGGCCAGTCGCTGGGACTGGTGGGGCCTTCCGATGGCTACTTCGTGTCACCGCGCGTCAACTACTCGCTGCGCTTGTCGCGGATCTCGGCCATAGGATTTTCCTACCGCCGCTTCCATGGCTCGTCCGTGGGCGGCGGTGCGCCCGACGTCAGCTTCGCCATGGTCACGTTGTCGTTTTCACCCGCGCCGCTGCCGTTGGAGAAATGAGCTCGATGAAGTCCGACAGTTTGGATAATCCGCTGCAGCAGATACGCCTCTACTGGACCACGGTCGTCCACTTCAAGGGGTGGATCATGCTGGGAGCATTGGCCGTCTCCCTGGCCGGCTTCACCGTGATCGCGGTGATGCATGATCACTACAAGGCGACCACCACCATCATGGTGGAACCGCAGAAGGTCCCTGACAAAATTGTCCAGTCGACCATCACCGTGGACCTGCCGCAGCGGCTGGGCACCATCTCGCAGACAGTGCTGAGTACCACCCACCTGCAGGAGATGATCGAGCGCTTGAATCTCTACCCGGAGATGCGCACGAACACGCCCATGGAACAGGTCGTCGATCAGATGCGCAAGGACATCACCATCGAGGTCAAGCAGGGCGCCATCAGCACCTTCACCATCAGCTACGAAAGCAAATCGAAGGATCTGGTAGCACCGGTCGCCAATCAACTGGCCGCCCGCTTCATCGAGTGGAACATCGATGTCAGTACTACCGGGCAAAAAAACATTAATGAGTTCCTGAATAGTGAGTTACAGGAGGCCAAGCACGACCTGGAACAGCAGGAACACAAGCTGAGTGAATTCAAGATGGCCCACGTCGGTGAGACACCGGAATCGCAGAACAACAACATGCAGATGCTGTCGCAGTTGAATGCGCAGTTGCAGGCCAACAGCGATGCCCTGAACCGCTACGACATGCAGCGCACCCTGTTGCTGCGCGGGTCGGAGCCGGTGGCTACCGCTACAGGCCCGCGCCCAGCCACCGAACGCGGCCGTCTGGAGGCGGAGAAGCGCCAGCTCGAAGACAAGCTGGCCGATCTGCGCCGCAAGTACACTGCCGATTTCCCCGATACGGTCGAAGCCAGCCAGCGGCTGGAGCGCGTCAAGGAGCAGTTGCGGTCTCTGCCCCGCGATCCTGATCCGGCGGCAGACACCGGCAAGGGTGGTGAAGACAGCGGCCAGCTCATGGTTATCAACCGCCAGATGAATCGGCTGAACGACGAGCAGAAGCGCATCCAGGAGCAGATCCGCATGTACCGCGCACGCGTGGAAGTTTCGCCGCTGCGCGAACAGCAGATGGCCGACCTGAGCCGCAACTATGAGGTTTCCAAGACCCACTACCAGTCGCTGCTGGACAAAACCTTCACCGTCAAAATGAGCGGGGACTTGCTAAGCAATCAGCAAGCGGAACGCTTCACCATCCTGGACACTGCCCGCACGCCGGAACGGCCCTTCAAACCCAACCGCACCGCCATGATGTTCATGGTCCTGTTCGGGGCGCTTGCGGCTTGCATCGCGCTGGCAGTCGGTGTCGATATGCTGAACCCCGCCATCAAGGCGGAAACTGAGGTCAAGCGCATGCTGCCGGCGAACCTGCCCTTGATGGTGGCGATCCCCGCCATCGAGACTCCGGGGGAGCATCACCGCCGCATGATGTACACCGCCGTAGCCATCGGGATCGCCGTGCTGGCCTGCCTGTTGGAGGCGGGATTCTACTGGAAAGTTCACCCCTTCTTATGAAGCTAGAACAGACGGAGGCTTGGGAGCAGGGACCGACCGATATGAGCGCAACCACGCAATCACCTGTGGTCACCGCCGCCCTACGCGAGGCGGCGGCCGAAACCGACAGCCGGCAGGAGGGCCTGTTCCAGTACAAGGACCTGCTCCTCATGCTCATCTGGAGAGACATCAAGATCCGCTACAAGCAGTCGATCATGGGCTTCTTCTGGGCGGTCCTGATGCCGATTCTTATCATCGGCTCGGGCATGATCGTCATGGTGGTGTTTTCCACCATCTCCGGCCACCCCATCAACAAGACCGATGTGCTGGCCGTCGCCGCCAAAGCCGTCCCCTGGGCCTTTTTCGTTGCCGCCATCCGCTTCGGGACCAACAGCCTGGTGGCCAACAAGGAACTGGTCACCAAGATCTATTTTCCCCGCGCCATCATGCCCATTGCGGCGGTGCTGGCCAGCTTCTTTGATTTTGCGGTGGCAGAATCGGTGCTGGCCATCGTGCTGATCCTGGCGCGCGTTGGAGTAAGCGTCCAGATCTTCTGGCTTCCTGTGCTGCTGGCGGCATTGATGCTGTTCACCGCGGGACTGGCGCTGCTGCTGGCCTGCGCCAACCTGTTTTTCCGGGACGTCAAGTACCTGGTCGAGGTGGTGCTCACCTACGGCATCTTTTTTACCCCGGTGTTCTACTCTGCCGCCAAGCTCGGCAAATGGGGCTGGATCCTGATGTTGAATCCACTGGGGCCGATTCTGGAGAGCATCAGCAGCGTACTGGTGCTGCATCAGCCGCCTTCCCCGACCTGGCTGGTGTATTCCGCCGCCTGGTCAGTGCTGATCTTCCTGGTTTCCTGGAGGATCTTCCAGAAGTCCGAAGCGGCGTTTGCGGAAGCGATCTGAGGAGCGGCCATGGGACATAACGGAATCCAGTTTAGTGGGGTGTGGAAGAAATTCGCCAAAGGGGAGAAATTCGATTCCCTGCGCGACCTGATCCCCTCGATGGCGAAGTGGCTGGTGTCGGGAAATCATCGCGGCGAACTGCGCCAGCGGGAATTCTGGGCCCTGAAGGATGTTTCGTTCGACGTGCACGGGCAGGCCCTGGCGCTCATCGGCCCCAACGGCTCCGGCAAGAGCACGGCCCTGAAGCTGCTCAGCGGCATTCTCAAGCCCGACCGCGGTGAAGTGCACGTCCGCGGCCGCCTGGGCGCCCTGATCGAGCTGGGCGCGGGATTCCATCCCGACCTTACCGGCCGCGAGAACATCTACCTGAACGGGACCATCCTGGGGATGAAGAAAGCCGAGATCACCAGGAAGTTCGACGAGATCGTGGAGTTTTCCGGTATCGGCGAATTCATCGATACTCCGGTGAAGCGCTATTCCTCGGGCATGTATGCGCGCCTGGGTTTCTCGGTGGCGGCGCACATCGATCCTGAAGTCCTGCTGGTGGATGAGGTGCTCAGCGTCGGCGATTACCACTTCCAGCAGAAGTGTTTCGACAAAATGCGGGATTTCGTGCGCAAGGGTACGACCCTGGTCTTCGTTTCCCACAACATGGCAGCGGTGAGCGGCCTGTGCAAGACGGCCCTGCTGCTGAAGCACGGCGTGCCCGTGTTCCTGGGCGATGTCGCCGGCGCCATCCAGAAGTATTACTCGTTCTACGAAGAGGAGACCAGCAACGACAACATCGAACTCGCCGAAGTCCGCCTGCGCACTGCCGCCGGCGAAGAGCGCGACGTCTTCGACCCCGGCGAGTGCGTGGTGCTCGAGGTCAAGCTGAAGGCGCTGCAGGATCTGCGCAACGCCCACGCCGCCCTGCTGATTCACACCGTCGACGGGCAACTGGTTTTCGACACCGCCACCAGCCGGCTGCTCAACAACCGGCCGCTGGAGCTGAAGAAAGGCGAGACCGCCACCGTTGCCTTCACTCTCGACATGAACCTGCGCAGCGGCGTCTTCCTGATGGGATTCAACATCAGCTCGGAGATTGATGTGCCCGGCCAGTACATCTATTACAACGGCTGTGTCAAGCGCGTGGTGATGAGCCGCGAGCAAAAGGCGAATGGCATCGTGCATCTGAACCCGCGGGCCGAGCTCACCCTGGGCTGAATGCGGTGAGCAATCGAGGAGAACTTATCATGCAAGCAGCCACGGAACAGAAGGCAATCGCGGAGCGTGGCACGGCCGATCCCAAGGTGACGTTCATCGTTCCCTGTTACCGGCTGGCGCACCTGCTGCCGGACTGCATCGAATCCATCCTGTCGCAGAGTTATCGCGATTTCGAAATCCTGATCATGGATGACTGCTCCCCCGACCACACCGCGCAGGTCGCCCACTCCTTCCGCGACCCGCGCGTGCATTACATCCGCAACCAGGAGAACCTCGGCCACCTGAGCAACTACAACAAGGGGATCGGCCTGGCGCGGGGCCAGTACATCTGGCTCATTTCCGCCGACGACCGCCTGCGGCGCCCTTACGTGTTGCAGCGCTACCTCGACCTGATGGAGCAGCATCCCGAGGTGGGATATGCCTTTTGTCCGGGCATGGACCTGGTCGAGGGACAAGAAACCCAGGTGCTGCCGTATTCGGTGCACGGCGAGCGCGATGCCATCCTTCCGGGGCGTGAGTTCCTGGCCAAGCTGGTTTTCCGCAACACCATCGTGTCGCCTTCCGGCCTGGTGCGCCGCGAGTGTTACGACATCTCGAAGTTTCCCCTCGACATGCCCTGGGGCGGCGACTGGTACCTGTGGTGCCTGTTTGCTTTCCACTACGACGTTGCATATTTCGCCGAGCCGATGGTCTGCTATCGCCGGCACAACGGCAGCATGACCGTCATTCTTATGGATGACGACCTGTGCGGCTGCTCGAGCGAAGACATTGCCATGCCGTGGTTGATGAAGCAGAGAGCTGAGGCGATGGGCTACCGGTCGCTGATCAAGCCGTGCCTGTCCGCGGCCGCCCAGGAATATGCTGACCGGATCGCCTCCAAGCGTTATCGCACCTCGCGTTCGCGCTTGACGGTGGAGGGCTTCGAAAGGTCCCTGGAGCAGGACACGCCGGATCCTCACGAGAGAAACTATATTCGCACGCGCACCTACGCGGCGGCGGCAGATCGCTATGTGTGGCAGGAAGAATATTCCCTGGCCCGCAAGTTCTATCTCCGCAGCGTCCGTTACTCCCCCTGGCTGCTGCGATCGTGGTTCCGATTCTTCGCGCTGTCGATGGGCAACCTGGGGATAGGGTTCAGAAAGGCGTTGTTGGCGGTTCGCGGCCTGAAGGGCGCGAGTCCTTCGAAGGGCTGACGGTTCGGAAATCGAAGTACACGGCCAGTTTATCCGTTCAGCGGTTGTGCCCCCCACGTGGCCATGCGCCGCGAGCACACCGCCCATGGCATCACACCGATGAACCCGAGAGCAGAGTTGACTTTCAGTTAAACGATTCCCCGCAGTATTCCCCCGGAGAAGAGCGACCCGTTGTCGGAAGTCAGACTCCAGGAAGTTGCGCCTATGAGCGCAACCGATCCCATGGTCAGCTTCGTCGTCCCCTGCCACAAGCTCGCCCATTGGCTGCCCGACTGTGTTGCCTCCATCCTGTCGCAGACCTGCCGCGACTTCGAAGTCCTCATCATGGACGATTGCTCCCCGGACAATACCTCCGAGGTGGCGCGCTCCTTCCAGGATCCGCGGGTGCGCTACATCCGCAACGAAACCAATCTGGGGCACCTGCGGAACTACAACAAGGGCATCGGTCTCGCCCGAGGCCGGTATGTGTGGCTGATCTCGGCCGATGACCGGCTGCGCCGCAACTACGCGCTGGAGCGTTATCTGCGCGTGATGGAAGCTCATCCCGGGGTCGGATACGCCTTCTGTGCCGGAATCGGACTCAAAGATGAACGGGAGACCTCCCTGTTGCAGTCCTGTTATTACGGCGAGCGCGACCGCATCTTCGACGGCCGCGTGTTCATAAGCCGGTTGCTGGACGCGCGAGGCATCCTTTCCCCCTCGGTGCTGGTGCGCAAGGAGTGTTACGAAAAGGTGAGTATCTTTCCCCTCGACCTGCCGCACCAGGGAGACATGTATCTCTGGTGCAGGTGGGCGCTGCGCTACGATGTGGCCTATTTTGCCGAGCCCATGGTCAACTATCGGCTGCACGATACCAGCATGATGAGCGCATTCAAACGCGAGTCACCCGAGGTCATGGTTCGCGACGAGCTAGAGGTGCTCTGGAACACGAAGTGGGAAGCCATCGCTTTGGGCTACCGGCATCTGGCCGATCTTTGCGATCGCTTCATCGCCGCCAAGTACGCGCATTACATCGTCTCGGGGATGTTCCAGGACAAAAGGGTTTCCTGCGTCCTGACGCTGGCGGAGTGCGAGGACTCCCTCCGCCGCTTCGCCCGCAACGAGCGGGAGCGGAAGCGAGTCCGCGCCAGGGTCTTCGCCGGCGTGGGCGACGAGCACTACTGGCACCGAGACCGCAAGCGCGCCATCGATTTCTATAAGCGCGCCCTCAGCGAAGACCCGTGGATGGGGCAAATCTGGCTGAAACGGCTGCTGCTGCAATCCGGCGGCATCGGCGCCGGCCTTCGGGAATCCGCGTTCGCGCTCCGCCGGCTGGTGAAGCACTGAGCTGGCCCGCCGCGCGGCTAGGCGTTGCTCTTGCTTCCCGTTCTCAAACGCTTCATTCGCGCCAATAGCGGTCTGGGAAGGTAGCTGGCCACCAGCGAGCGCAGGGCGCCCGGGTTCCGCCAGTCGTACTGGAGGCTGCTGCGCAGACTTTTCCGGCACTCGGCGATCTTTCCCTGGTGCAGGCAGTAGTAGCCACGCTCGAAGTACGAATTGGCCAGCCGGCGATGGATGCGCTGGCGGTTTTCCGCCGAGAGTCCGGGGATCTCGAGCACCTTTTGAAACAGCTTGATGTGGTACGCGGTCCGCAGATCATCGTTCTCCGTCAGCGCCCCCGCTCGCTGGCGCCGGTTTACCAGCGGCTCCGCCACCAGTTTCACCTTCCAGCGCAGGCAAACCCGCAGCCACATCTCCACATCTTCCTGCGAGCGCATGGACTCATCGAACAGCCCCACCTGCTCCACACAACTCCGCCGCAAGATCACGCTGGAGGGAATGATGAACCCGCTCTGCAGCACGCGATCGAACACAAAACCGCTGGCGGCCAGCGGCCGGCTGCTCAGAAACGAAGGCACCACTTCACCGTTGTCGTAAACCACGCGCAGATCGGAATAAACCAAGCCGACCTCGGGATCGGCAAACTCGGGGATCTGGCGGGCGAGTTTTTCCGGAAACCAACTGTCATCGGCGTCGAGCAGCGCGATGTATTCTCCGGAGGAGGCTTTGATGCCGGTGTTGCGGGCGCCGGGAAGTCCCCGGTTCTCCTGCTGGAGGTACTGGATCTTCGATCCGTAGGGGCGGGCCACCTCTTCGGTGTTGTCCTTGGAACCGTCGTCGACCACCACAATCTCGAAGTCCCTGTACGTCTGGGCCAGGACGCTATCCACGGCCTCGGCCAGATACTGGGCACAGTTGTAGGACGGAATCACTACCGATACCTTGGGCATCCGCTACTCTCGCCTCCAGTCCGTGGCCCCGCGGCCAGGAACGAAGTACATCATGATGTTCTTGTAACAAATCGAGCCAACCCAATGCCAATAGCTTCGCAAAGTGCACCCAAAACCGCACCTCCGGCGCTGCCGCACCGGGGCCCGGAGCGGCTCCCTCCAGAAAATAATTTCTTGCCCTGATCGCAAAACATTGCAAAACTTTGCAGCTTCCGGTGCCCCCCTCGACCACACTGGGAATCCATCTCTATCTCATTGAAACATAAGCATATTGTTCGCATCCCCGGCGTTCGCTGGCACCCCGGTTGCTTGCATATCTGCAAGTGGTTTTGTGTTCGCGGGGAAGGGAGAGGTCACGGATGAGTCAGCCCACGATGGGCACGGTGGCGAGCGCGGACGGCATGATTCCGAACCTGAGTTCCTCGCGGATTCCTGCGCTGGACGGCCTGCGCGCCATCGCCGTTTTCCTGGTTATCTTCTATCACTTTACCTATGTTTGGATCCCCGCCAGTCTGGGCGTCCTCGCTTTTTTCGTTCTCAGCGGCTTCCTCATCACCTGGCTGCTGCTCAAAGAGAACGAGAAGAGCGGTACGGTTTCCATCTCCGGCTTCTACAAGCGCCGCGCGCTGCGGATCTTTCCGGCATTCTATTGTTACTGGGGCGGCTGGCTTTTCTTGCTGCTCGTCACCGGGCACAAGGTTTGCTGGCCGGACGTGATGAGCGCCTTTTTCTATGTCAGCAACTATTACCAGGGCCTTTTCCATCCCGCCGGATCTTATGTCACTCACACCTGGTCGCTCGCCATCGAAGAGCAGTTCTATCTTCTCTGGCCGGTGAGTTTTTATTTCGGCCGCCACAACCTGAAGCGGCTCTCCTGGTGCCTGGCCGGCCTGATCGGCTCGGTATGGGTTTATCGCCTGGTGCTCAGCCTGGTCTTCCATGTAAACCAGGCCTATATCTACCGGGCGTTTGACACCAGGATCGATCACCTCCTGGTGGGATGCCTGACCGCCGTCATCGTCAAGCGCGGCGTTCTGCGGCCGCTCTGGCGAGCAATCTCCGCTAAATCCTATCTGCCTCTGCTGACGATAGGGCTGTTGTCGGCCTCAAGCTATTACACCGTGAGCTCCACGTTGTATCGCGACGTGGTCGGATTCGCCATCGAGCCGCTTCTGGTCGCGGTGCTGATGATCCAATTGATCATCTTCAGCCAGACCACCGCATGGGGTTGGTTCGACTCGAAGCCCATGCGCTACCTGGGTCAAATCTCATATTCGCTGTACCTCTACCATCCCGCCATGGGTTACATGGTCTTCAAGAGATTGGCGTGGCTCGCCGCCTGGGAGAGAGTAGGTGTCGCGCTGCTGGTGACCATCGCCATGGCCAGTGCCTCCTACTACTTCATCGAGAAACCGTTCTTGCGCCTCAAGGACGGGGCTCTCTTCAGCCGCATCGGCTTGAAGTGGGCGGCGCGGCCGCAGGCGACTAGCGAGGGAACGCCGGCATGATGCTCAACACCGGACTCGGCACCCTGGTCCCGCTGATCTTGTATTGCGGCGTCCTGCTGGCCACCCTGCTGGCCATGGTGTGGAGGCCGATCATCGGCCTGTACGTGCTCACGCTCCTCATTCCGTTGCAGACCACGCGCGAGAAACTGCAGCAGTTCCCCTTGGGAGATCACGTCATCTACATTCTCGTTCTCGGCGTCATCATCGGCGGCTTGATGGGCCGCGGCGCCAAGGTGCCCAGGAACTCGCTCAACGGCCTCGTCATCGCCCTGTTCGTGCTCACCTACATCTCGCTATGGCATGGCTCGTTCTACCTGAATTTTCCGCTGCCCTTGCACATGGACTTCCGCATGACGCTTTGGGCGAACCTGGCCTTCATGCCCGTGATGTACTTTGCCGCTCTGTATGCGATCAAGGACGAAAAGCAGATGAAGCTGCTGCTGGTCGTCATGTGCCTCTCCGCCTTCGTGGTGGGATACACCTTTTTCCGCTCCAATTATGGGCGCGACTTCTCCCATTTTTCCTGGGGCCGGCGTGATGCCGGTACCATCGGCTGGGCCGGCGTCAACGGTTTGGGCGCCTATGCCGCCGGGGCCCTGGCGTTCCTGGTGGCCTACCTGAGCTTTGAAACCAGCAAGTTTCGCAAGCTGGGACTGCTGGGGCTGATCGCTGTCCTCATGTACTCCCTGCTGTATTCCTTTTCCCGCGGCGCCTACGGTGGCTTGGTCGCCGCACTGGTGGTTCAGGGATTGTTCAAGAACCGGAAGCTGCTGCTGCTGGTGATCGTTCTGCTCTGCGGGTGGCGTTTTCTGCTGCCCAACTCGGTCGAGGAACGGATCACCATGACCGTCGGCGACGACGGCAAGCTGGAAGCCTCCTCCGCGGACCGGGTCCTGATCTGGGAGGATGCCGAGAATCTGGTTTTGCAAAATCCATTGTTCGGCACCGGGTTCGCCACCTACGCCTTCATGCACCGCGTGAAGCATTACGAGGACACCCACAATTACTACCTGAAGATGGTGGTGGAGAACGGCTTCGTTGGTCTGATCCTGCTGTTTTCCGTGATTTTCACCGCCTGGCGGCAAGGCTACCTGCTCTTTCGCTCGGCGGACCAGCCCTTCATGCGGGGGCTGGGACTGGGATTCGTCGCTTTGATCACCTCGGTTCTCGTCGTCAATGTTTTTGGAGATCGTTTTTCCTATTTGCAGGTGAACGGCTGTACCTGGGTGCTGATGGCTTGCGTTGTGCGTTCGCGCGCGTGGCTGCAGGAAGCCTCGGAAGCCCCCGCAGCCGAGCCCAGCTCGCCCATGATGATTGCCGAGCCGGCACAGCCGGCGGCATGGTAGGTGGTGGAACCTTATGGTAAGTGTGCGAATTGCTGAAATTGGCTTCTGGGTGGCCGCGGCCCTGATTGTCTACGTGTACCTGGGCTATCCCCTGCTCCTGGCGCTGCTGAACCTGTTCAAGCGGTCGGTGAAAGCGTCGCTGGGTTACACGCCGGCCATTTCTGTGCTGATCGCTGCTTATAACGAGGAAGAGGCGATCGGCAAGAAGATTGCGCAGACACTGGCCCTCGACTATCCCACCGACAAGCTGGAAGTTCTGGTTCTTTCCGACTGCTCCACCGATCAGACGGACGCCATCGTCCAGGGCTTTGGCGATCCCCGCGTGCGCCTGGTGCGCATGGCGCAGCGCCATGGAAAGACCCATGCCCAGAATGAGGGGGTCAAGCACGCCCGGGGCGAAGTGCTGGTGTTTTCCGACGCCACCACCGTGTACCACCCCAAGGCGCTGGAATACCTGGCCTGCAACTACCAGGACCCGGCCATCGGCGCGGTCAGCGGCCGCTACCAGTACTTCGACACGGAAGGCGACTCGCCCACCGGCATGGGAACCATCGTGTTCTGGAATTACGAGAACATGATCAAAATGCTGCAGAGCCGCCTGCGCACCATCAGCGGCTGCTGCGGCTGCATATACTCGGTGCGCAGAGCCGCTTATACCGATCTGGCGGATGACGTGATCAGCGACCTGGTCCAGCCTTTGCAGGTGATTCGCAAAGGCTACCGCGTGCGCTTCGAGGACCGTGCTCTGGCTTACGAAGAGACCACGCGCTCGACGGCGGAAGAATTTTCCATGCGAGTGCGGGTGGTCACCCGTGCCATGCGCGGCCTGCTGAGCGTTCCCGATCTGCTGAAGCCGTGGAAGTTCGCCTGGACCTCGTTCCAGTTGATGTCCCACAAGGTATTGCGCTGGATGGTACCGATCTTGCTGCTGATTATGTTTGCCGCCAGCGGCGTGCTGGCCGCACACCCCGGCTTCTTCCGCGCTGTGTTCCTGCTGCAGGCGTTGTTCTATCTTTGCGCGCTCCTGACGACGTTGGTTCCCCTGCACCGTAAGTTCAAGGCGCTGGGTGTACCTCTGTACTTTTGCACTTTAAACGCGGCTGCGCTATTCAGTGTGGTCGAGGTACTGCGGGGCCGCAAATACGTAGTCTGGCAAACCGTGAGGAATCAATCATGAAGATCGAGTTTCTGACCCAGGACGATCCTTTATACATCCTTCCCTTTTTCGAGGAATTCTTCCGCCGCTCCGCCGGCGAGTTCGAGATCACGCAGGTCTCCTGCTGCCGCACCATGGGCAAGCGCGGCCGGGGGAAACTGCTGCGGGAGTTGCTGTGGCTTTATGGCGCTCCCGGAGTGGCGCGGCTGGTTACGCGCTGGGCGGCCTCGCGCGCCATGGCGCTGGTGCCGCGCGGACGGGATGCCGCCCGCTACTACTCCTTCCAGCAGTTGTGCCTCGCCTACAACGTGAAGCAGGAGGCGGTGGCCAATCCTAATGATCCGGATTTCCTGGAGGGCATGAAACGCCGTGCTCCCGACGTCCTGGTCTCGGTGGCCTGCCCCTACATTCTGAAGGAACCGATCCTCGGCTTGGCTCCGCTGGGAAGCATCAACATCCACCACGCTCCGCTGCCCTTCTACAAGGGCATGATGCCGACCTTCTGGCAGATGTACCACGGCGAGACCAAGGTGGGCCTCACCATTCACTACATGGTCCCCAAAGTGGACGAAGGCGATGCGCTGCTGCAGGACACCATGGCGATCGAGCCCGGCGAATCGCTCGACCATCTGATCCGCCGCTCCAAGCGGCACGGCGCCCACTGCATGGCCCAGGTGCTGCGGCAAGTCGCGGCCAGGAGCGCCACGCCGGTGAAGCTGGATCTCTCCAAGGGGACGTACTTCACCTTTCCCAAGCGGGAGGAAGCGCTGGCCTTTCGTCGCCGCGGATATCGGGCGATCTAGCGGTTAGCGCCCCCAGTACGGGCCCGTGTTCTAAAAATAGGACACGGTTGGTCACAAGCAGCGTGTGACGGCCATCACCAAACATCGCCCAAGCGTTTGAAATCACTGGAGATCACGTCGCTTTTCGGCAAATACCTGGTAACCCACTCATAGCGAAAGGCTTCTAACCAGGCAACTACCCTCTGTTCTGAATTCAGAACATTTCCGCAAATTCTATTGGCGCGCCCACGGCCCACCCTGTCCTTGCGCGTTTCCTGCGGCCGTGGCCCGAACTAAACCAAAGGGCGGCCAACTGGAAAGGAGAGAGGGATGAAAAAGCTGCTCTTGCTCTTCCTGCTGCTGTCAGGCGTGGGATTCGCACAGCAAGCCACTGTCAACGGGAGCGAGCATCCCGAGTTGATTCCCGACTCGGCGGCCGCCCTGGCGGTGTTCAGCGTGCATTCGATGTTCGACACTCCGGCCAATGCCGCCAACACAGCCAAACATCAAGCGAAGATCGGGATGTCGGCCCCCGACCTTGCGGTCTACAACGCGGCCATGCTGGCGTACCACAACAACCCCAAGCAGCCCCCAACGCTGGCACAAATGCAGACCGCACTGAGCGCGGACGGCTACGGCAAGCTGCTCGCCTTTATCCGCTCGGAAAAAAGCCACATGCAGTACCACACTCAACCGGCGGTGGCCCAATGAAAACGCTCGCACTGCTGTGCCTGCTTCTGATCCCGGCCCTCGCCGCAGCCGAAATGGGGACCTGGACGCTGTACTACTGCGATACGGAGACGGTCGATAGTAGTGGCAACCTCGTGGTTACGCCGACGGTTTCCCTCACCGGCAACGATGGGGGCAACTTCTGCGATCCGCAGAGTTGCAACGGTCTGGAACAAGCGTTTGTCATGCTCAATGGCAACGCTTGGAAGGCGGGATACACGGTTAATGCCGGTCTGGGCAACCCGGGCGAGGTTTACACTTTCCCCAACGTGACCATAGCACCAGGCGCGTCAGCAGACCTGTCGTATGCTGGCAAGGTGGAAGGCACAATTCAGTTGAACGGCAACGATTACTGGACCAGTCCAAACATGATCGCTTTCTATCAGACTGCGTTCGAGGAGGGCAACGGTGTTTATGCACCCTCTCCTTGCTGGATCAACGGTTATCTGGGAAACAGCCCGGCATGTGAGGGCACCTGGCCGGCGCCTTGGGCCCTGCCCATCCGCGGCTGGGCTACCTATGACTTGGACAGCCAGCAGGTGGCGCAGGTGCTGCCGGGGGTAACAATCTCGGGTCCGACCAACGTACCCATGCTGGCGGCCGGAGCGCAAGGGTCTGACAGCGTGACGCTCACCGCGAACCCCAATCCTTCGGGTGGAACCTTCCAGTGGACGATCCTGAGCGGTGCCTCTAACATTACTCTGCTGAACGATACGTCGCAAAGTTCGATAGTGCAGTCTACAGCCGTCGGTACTTTCACCGTCCAGGTTGCGTATACGTACAACGGGTGGATGAGCACGGCAGTTGCCGTCGGCAAGGTACAACAGCCCGCGTCTCTGTCGGTACCAGCGGGCGGCGATACGGGGTTCGTGTACGACTTCAATTGCCGTAACACGGCGCCAGATTACCCGCCGTACACTTCCGGGACTCGCAGGATTACGTATCAAGTTCTTGACACCGGAACCCAACCCATTCCAGCCGCTGGGATGTCGGCCTCGGAGAGTTTCTCGTCCGGGTCGAACGGTTGCGTGCACACGGACTATCCCACTGCGGGCAGGCCGGTCGCGACTGCGTCGGACGGAACGTTCGGGCCGGATACGCTGGGGCATCTGTGCTCGATTTCTTGCCTGCCGGCGGATAGTTCCGATCATCCGCTCGGAAGTTGTAGCCTTGCCGTCCAGCAGACGTGGTCTGTTAATGGCTTCAATGTTCAGACAAGAAACGTGACCTATACCTGCCAAGCTGTGACATTGCAATAGGAGGCGTCATGAAACTGGGCACATCTTCCGCACTTAAGGCCGCGGCGCTCACAGTATGCGTACTCTGCCTGGCCTGCTGCGCCGCAGCGCAGCTTCCGTCAAAGACTCACGGAGCGCATTCAGGCGATTTGGTAAGCGCCCTCGAATTCATCTCGACGACGTTTCACCTGCCAATTATTGCCGAGCTTACCAAGTCCTACCCGGCGCACGTCTCTCTATTGGCGGGGGAAGACACCGCTGAGCAACTCCTAAGCCAGCTCAGCGGGCAATCGCCAGGTTACGCATGGGTTACTCAGGATGGGGTTGTATTGTTCTACGACATCCGCCTTCGGGAGGCGCCAGGGAACTTCTTCAACGCGACCATCCCTCGGTTCGTAATGCCTCCCGATGTAGCAGAGCTTGCGCTTCAGTTGAATCAGGAGATGGGGGCCGACGCCGGCAAAGCGCGCGTGATGGCGGGTGTCCCTGAGAAAGCCTTGGCAAGTGTGAAGCTTCGGAACGGCGAGGCCCTGAGCAACGTCACTGGCCGGGAAGTACTGGTCGAAGCTGCGAAACAGTCCAACAACTTGTTTTCGGTGGTCCTCTTCCCAACGGCCAACCCCAGGACAGCAGAGCATATAAGTCAGGCACACATGAACTGGTACCTTCGTTCTATCGATGAGCTACGGCAAAACCCGACCCGGTTGCGGAGTATTCCTGGAGGTCCATGACCCAGAAAAGGGGCGGGCAACGTCATATGCTTCCCAGATATGGGCGATCTGAAAAGGGTAGGTTGATGACGGAATAACAGCTGGTGCTACTTGGGCTTCTGGCGGAAGTTCAGTTCTGACGTCCTCTGGTTGTCGTCGGCGAACTTGTTGTAGCCGCTCAACGCGCACCAGAGCCGGTGATATAGCCCGTGCCCGATCAATCCTTTGATCTGCTCCTTGAGCCGATACTTGGTGCGGGCCACCAGGAGGGTGGCGCCGCGGGCGTTCAGCGCTCGCTGGAGTTCTTCCCCGCCCATGGTGGAGCGCACCATCAGCCGGCCCACGACCTCGACTCCCGTATTCGCTGCTGAACGCGCCCAGGGGTCCGACAGATAAACGCGGCGATAGCCCGTTCGCGCGCAAGCTTCGAGCACGCGCCGGTCCCAGCGGCCGCCAGGCATGGAGATCTCGTCCACCACAGTTCCGAACTTGTCTTCCAGCGTGTCCTTGGAACGCCGCAGCTCCTCGTCGAGCTGGACATCGGAACAATCCGGCAGGTAGGCGTGCGACCAACCGTGCGATTGCACGCGGTGTCCCAGCCGGAAGGTTTCCTCGAGCTGCGCCCAATCCATGTATTCCGGAACCACGCCAATCAGTCCAGTATTAACAAAAAATGTAGCCGCGACCGAGTTCTGCCGCAGGATGGGCAGCGCATGGCGGAACTGCGACTGCACGCCATCGTCGAAGGTTATCCGCGGCAGAGCGCGCACCGGCGGCTTCTGTTTCGCGATGACGGCGACGTGCGCAGCGAACTGCGCCGCCGTCACGGTATAGGAATAAGACGCACTATCCTCGGTGATCTCGTGGTAGGTGGGGATCACTACCGGCCCGGGGGCGGTCCCGCTGTCCTCAGCTCGCATTCGGCGCTCCTGCCGGCTGCGTTTGCGGCCGCGCTACTCCGGCCGGCGTTGGGTGGGTCTCCACGCCCTCGGCGGCGAGGGCGTCCTGAAATCGCCAGAACTTATACTTCCCCAGCAGACGCACCAACCGGTTCTCCATCCGCTTAAGGTTGGTGTAATGGCGGAATCGTGACCGCAGCTTGGCCGGGATACGCGGCTGTCCGGGATCGACCTCCCAGGGATGCAGGTACACCACCGCCGGCTGCCGGTAATGTTTTTCATACCGCGACATTGCCATATCGGTGTAAGCGAAGGGGAAGATTCGCAGGTACCCTCCGCCGGCCGCGGGCAGGTCCAGGCCGAGCAGGCGCACCGTCGCCGGCGGAAATTCCCGCAAAGTCATTCCGTTATTGCAAGTGTGGGTGTAGGGGAAGCGCTGGGCGCCGGGCACGCCGTAGAGATCATGGTGTATGGGATAAATGCTGGAATCGTAGACAAAGCCTTCTTCGGCCAGAATGTCGAGCGCCCAGAGACAATTGGCGGTGATCGACCAGGTCGGCGCGCGATAGCCCAGAACCGGCACACCGGCTGCCTGCTCGATCGCTTGCTGGGCTGCCCGCGTATCCCGGCGAAACTCCTCGGGAGTAAGGCTGTAAACGGTGCGATGCCAGAAGCTGTGGCAGGCCAGCTCGTGCCCGCGGCGATTGATCTCCCGCAGCAGCACCGGAAAATGCTCGGCAACCCATCCCACCATGAAGAATGTCGCCTTGGTGCTATGTTCGTCGAACAAATCCAGCAGACGCTCGGTGTTCGCTACCACCCGGCTTGGGTACTGGTCCCAGTTGTCGCGCGAGACCGACCCGGCAAAGGCTTCCACCTGGAAGTAGTCTTCCACGTCCACGCTGAGGACGTGCCGGATGGAGGCCGGTTTCATGCTGGAGGAATTCATAGGTTCAATGCCGCGACTTCTGGCATCCTGCAATCTTCCTTGAGGACTGTCAACATCGCTGGAGGACACCGACTTTGCCCGCGCAGAGACACGGCGCGGGGCCACCACCCAGCCCGCAAAGCGATTTCCATTATCGGCGCGGCCAAGGCAGTAAACCACTTTATTTTTCAATAGGATAACCATTTTCGACAAGCCAGCCGCGGCAATAGTGAAAAAAAGTGCACTCCCTCTCGCGAGACCTGCCTTTTGGAACCTGCCTACCCAACCCCATCTCCATGCCAAGCATGAGCAGCGCCGGATATGATGTCTGGGAAGCTGCTGGATCAGCCTCGTACTAGAACCGTGCCTGAACCCGCTCACGTGCTGTTCATCATCGACGAGTTGTGCCGGCTCGGTGGCGCCGAGCGCATCCTGCTGCGGCTGATTCGCCTGCTGCCGCCAGAAAAGTATCGCGCCTCGCTGGTCACGTTCCGGCTCGATCCCGCGGTGTTCCACGACTTCCCCTGCCCTTTTCATTTCCTGCCGCTACGGCGCACCTATGACGCCAATGCGGTGAGGATGGGTCTGAAGCTGCGGGAACTGATTCGTGCGGAAAACGTAGCCATCGCGCACACCTTCTTCGAGACTTCAGATCTGTGGGCGGGTCCGATTGCGCGGCTCTGCGGCGTTCCCATTCTGATCTCCAGCCGCCGCGACCTGGGGATTCTCCGTGCCTCCAAGCACCGCCTGGCATATCGCTTCGTCAACCGCTTCTTCGACCGCGTGCTGGCGGTCTCCCAGGAAGTCCGCAACTATTGCATTGCCGAGGATGGTTTGCCGCCGGAAAAAGTGCTGACTCTCTACAACGGCATCGAGCTGGACCAGGTTGTGTCCCGGGAGAGCGCCGCCGTGTCGCGCGCCGGCTTGGGATGCGCCGAGGCGTCCCATCTCATCATCACCGCCGCCAATATCCGGCGGGTGAAGGGTCTGGACGTTCTGGTGCGGGCGGCTGCTATTGTGCAGCGCGAGTTCCCCCGCGCGACTTTCCTAATCGTCGGCGGGATTCTCGAGCCGGAATACGCGCGTGAGCTGGAAGAACTGACGCGTACTCTTTCTCTCTCCGACACCGTGCAGTTTCTCGGCGCGAGGAAAGACGTGATGCCGCTGCTCGCGATCAGCGACGTATTCTGCCTTCCCTCGCGCAGCGAAGGATTCTCCAATGCGCTGGTCGAGGCCATGGCGTCCGGCCTGCCTTGTGTGGCGACGCGAGTCGGGGGCAATGCGGAGGCGCTTTCCGACGGGGAAAGCGGTTTCATCGTGGACTCTGACGACCCGCAGGCCATGGCGGAAAGGATACTGATCCTGCTTCGCGATCCCGAGTTGCGCCGGCGTATGGGCCAGCGCGGAAAGGAAACCGTGGAGAGCAGGTTTTCCGCTCAGAGCATGATTACGCAATTGGTTGGCGTTTACGACGAATTGCTGGCCAGCCGCAAATAGCGCGTTGCTACCATCTGCTGCCAGGCAGAAAGCGCAGTTTACGGGGAAGGAACATCCCATCTACTACTTCCCAGCCATCGGTGCGGTTGTAAGTGTGGGTGCAGAGATTTCCCTCCTGCCACTCGGGACCGATGTGGTGGATCGGCGTCTCGCGGTATTCGGTTTCGCTGAGCTTCTCGACGCGGTTCAGCACCAGGGCATATCCATAGCGCAGCGAGCAGTCCTGGGACGGCCGGATCAACTCCCCGTTTTCCATGAACAAGGCGCCGCCAGGACGGGCCCGGCGAACGTCGGACACCACCGGGTTGCAGCGGTGGGGCGTCCAATCGCCCAGGGGAGAGTCGGCGTAGAAGAGGTGCAGCTCGTCGGTGGTTTCGGCGCCGGGAGCGGCCATGTTGAGGAACAGCCACAACCTCCCGTTGTGCTGGAACAGGGTTGCATCGACGGCAGCTACCTGGTCCATGAGCACGCGCTCGAGCACCCAGCGCCCGGGAAACGCTTCTGCGCGGTACAACTCGACGCGGCCGCTGGCCCGCGTCTCCGGCAGCATGTAAACCTCTCCCTTCCACTCGAACACGAAGGGATACGAGAGATGGTAATCCCTCACCAGCACGGTTTCCGCGGGCCCGCAGTTTCCGCTGTCGTCCACTTCCATGCAGGAGATGTCCGCCTTTCCGGCGCGGAAATCGAAATCCTCGAAGAAGAGATAGGTTTTGCCGTTCCGCCGGAACAGAAATGGGTCGGCGTGAAAATGACCCGGCGGTATGGGCAGAATGCGGAAGCCGGTCATGTCGGTGGCCACGGTGCGCGCACCTTCACGGCGCCGCAAAGCGACGAACCACTGAGTGCGCTGCGACAGCACGCGCGCCCGCAGCTTGCGCTTCAGCCACGTCGATGTCCACCGCGACAGAAACCTTGCCATCACCGGCGCGCGCGGCGTCTTGTAGATCCCCTTCTTGTATTCGTCAGCTTCGTTGTATTCCGGCAGTGTCTGGATGAACTCCCAGCCGTAGCGGTAAAGCTGCCGCAAACGGCGCAGCGGAAATTCCGCGGTTTTCCAATAGGTGGCGTTGCGGTTCAAATAGAGGGAATCGAAGTTGGTGGCCGCCAGGGAACGATAGATGACATGCCCGCCGTCCAGGTCTTCGGTGAGGATCTGCAGCAGGCTGCCGGTCACGGGATTGCGTTCGTACATCTCCCAAAAGCCGGGCGGTGCGCCGCGGTATTCGCGATTGTCGCCGTGATGAAAGGACCAGACGCCGTAGCGCGCCGTGCTCAGGATGCCGCCGCGGATAATGCGGAACCCGAAGCGGAACAGCACGTCCAACCGCGCCTCCTTGATGTGGCCGACGTCTTCGTCGCTGAACCGGTCCACGAATCCCTTCTGCAGGGGTTTGGTCTTGATGATCTCGGCGGTGCCCAGGATCGGTTCCAGTCCGACGGTGGCGAAGGCGTCACGTCCGGCGCGGCGCGCTCGTTGGTCCCATTGCACGTACCGGTTGTAGAGTCCATGGATCCAGTACATCCGCAAGCGTTCGCGGAATGACCGGTTGGGGGCAGTGCGGGGAGCATCATTCATCACCACCAGCATGATCTCGGCGAAATCGGAAGCCTGGATGTCGGCCAGGATCTTGGCCACCCAGGCGCTCGACCGCAACGAATCCAGCATCACTCCAATGCGTAACGGTGAGCCTGCGTCTTGTTTCGGTTCGGGGTGTGTCTGCATGGGGGCCGTGCCGCTTGGCCGCAATGTTATCAAACCCGGCCGGCGCAGGAATCCCTGGCGGCAATCTATCCCGGCGCGTTTGCGGTTTCGGCCCGCTTCGCATCTGAATTAGAATCTTTGCAGCGGACTTGAGTACCAACGGCCATCGCTCGGTGGTAAGCGTCATCATCCCGGCGTACAACGCTGCCGGATTGATCTCGGAGACCCTGCAGAGCGTCTTCGCGCAAACCTACCGCGACTTCGAGACCATCGTGGTCAACGACGGTTCCCCCGACACCGCGGCGCTCGAAGCGGTGCTGCGCCCCTTCGCCGATCGCCTGGTCTATCTCCGGCAGGAGAACCGCGGGGTCAGCGCGGCGCGCAACACCGGCATCCGCGCCGCCCAGGGGCGTTATGTCGCCTTTCTGGATTCCGATGACCTGTGGGAGCCCGGGTTCCTCGAGGCCCAGGTGGGCATGCTCGAACGCGACCCTTCCCTGGACCTGGTCTACGCGGACGGCCTGATCTTCGGCGACACCCGCGATAACGGCCGCACCTTCATGGAGTTGTTTCCTTCCCAGGGAGAGGTGGGCTTTGAAAGCCTGTTGCTGCGCCGCTGTACGCCGCTCACCTCCACCGTGGTGGCGCGGCGCGAGGCGGTGCTCGAAGTCGGCGCCTTCGATGAAAGCATCCGCACCTCGGAGGATCACGACTTGTGGTTGCGGCTCGCGGTTGCCGGCAAACACCTCAGCTACCAGCGCCAGGTGTTCACCCGTTATCGGCGCCGGCAGGGCAGCATGACGGCCGACCCGGTGTGGCTGGCCCAGAATAATCTGCAAGTGCTGGTGAAAACTCTCGGCCGCTGCCGCCAGGGATCGCGCGCAAGCGGGTTGGTTCAGCGGGCCATCGAAAAGAAAAATGCCGAGATCGAATACTTGAAAGGCCAGCGGGCGTTGCTCGCCGGAGACGCCAGCTCCGCGCTCGAGCACTTCCGCGCCGCCAACCACTACCTGCACAGCCGCAAGCTACGCCTGGCGGAGTTGGGGTTGCGCTGGGCTCCCTGGCTGGTGGTCAGCGTATACCGGCTTCGCAGGAAGCTCTTCTTCAAAAAGAGTTTCTAACCGATTTTTCTGTGCGCGTCGGTGGCCAGATGTTCGCCGGCAAGATCGCTGTCCGCGTTGTGGTGAACCTCGGCCGGCGTGGGTGTTTTCCTTCCCGCCGAGCGCACGATCGAGGACGGGCCCTCGCGCAATAATCTTTTCAGCTTGTGCTTGATCCCCACGGCTTCGAAGACTGCGGCCGCGGTGTGGGAGGTGAAGCGCAGCAGCGCGTGCAGGGCCATGAGGGCGCGATAGCGGGCAGTGTCGCGAAAATAGTAGACGTCGGCGCAGGCCAGGCTGCCGGTCGAGAAAAACTGCTTGTGCATTCCGGTGCCTTCGCCGAAGTCGAGGGAGTCGAACCTCTGCTCGGCGAACAGGCTCTCCAAAGCAAAATATTGCAGAACCACCCCGGGAGAAAGGTGGCCATATTCCGGATCGTGCCCCACGAACCGATAAATCAGGTCGTTCTCCTCCATGGCGGCGCAGTACATGTAGGCGACGGGACAATCATCCAGGAACAGGGTGTAGGCGCGGACCGCATCGCGTTCCGCCAGGCTGCGCATTTCGGTGACGAACGAGGGGTCGTCCGGGAGGCCGGCACGCAGCAACCGCTCCTGATAGGTCTTGGCCGAGATATGGCGGGCCAGAACATGGAATTCCTCCATTTCCTCGGGCCGCGAGAACTCGCGCACATCGCTCTTGCCGTTGGAGAGCGCGGTAAACTTCCGCACCTTTTTCCGCAAGGTATACCGTGACTTGCTGGAGAATTTCTTCAGGTAATCGGGCAGGGTCTGCCGCAAGTCCACGTAACAGCGGTAATAACGATCCGGGATGTATCGGAACGCCGCCGTGACCCCGGAATACTCTGGAACAGTACGCGGCAGAGGATGGGAGCGGATCACCGCGACGTCGACCGACGGCGGCAGATCAGGCACCGAGAGCTCCGGACGCGGATGGAGCCCGTGGTTGAGAACCAAGCCGCGCAAGTTCACTGCGCCGAGGCGCAGCTCACCCAATAGGAATCTGAGCTGAACACTTTTTTCCTGCCAGCAGTTGCTCACTAACACTATCCTCGCCGTACCGGTTGGGACTGGGCCGTGGGCCGAGTTCTGAATCAGTGTTATGCCGAGTGGAAGAGCAACGGTGGACCGCGGCTGTCCTCGCTCGTGACGACAGCCGTGCTTGGGTTGAGTATTACCGCCGGCGGACATTCGCCGGCTGACTTTCCGCTCGCGGGCTCATGCCACCGAGGCCGCGGAAATCCCGGTCGTTGGTGCGAACTCGATGGCGATCGCTCCACCCGGCTCGAACCTGAGCCGTTACACCATGTTTTTTGGGCGAACTCCTGCTGCACCAGGTCGTCAAGCGGAGAGATCGCGGAGACGAAGAGCGCAAAGATCCCTATCGCACCCAGAAGGAGCAACACGGGGTGCAGTCTAAGCGGCAGAGTCGTCGGAACGAGCGGCGCGCAGGCTCGCATCGGGGCCCTTTAGATAGATTTTGGGTGCAGTAATCGGCAGTAAGGGGCGGGCATTACATTCTACACTGATTCGTGTTATCCGACACTCATTGTTTGTAAATTTCTTGTCTTCGCGGCGCCAGGCATCCTGCCCAGGAGTGGCGCTGCTGGCCCATCTTCCGGGGCGGCGACAAGAGTCTGACCGAAGGCTCACTTCGTCCGATCACTGGCGATCCCGAAGGGAAGCACCCACCGTTTCATGCACATGGGAGTACTCTCGACCATCACTGCCATCTGCCCTTGCTTCACCGCCACCACGCAGAACTGCAAATAGCCGAATCGGTTTGCATGGAGCGTGGCCTCGAGCTGTTTGCTCGCCAGGTGGTGGGCATCGAAGCGATTGGCTACGAATACCTGCTGAGAACGGTCATTCGGGCTGCCGACGAAAACATGGAAGCCGAGAACGCAGTCGTAGCCCCACACGGAAGCGCAAGGGGGATCGTGGGCGTAGTCATAGTCCCAGCGCACCCTGACCGCCCGCGGGGCGGCGAATTCCAGCACGGCAAAGAGCAGAATCCCTGCGATGGCCAGGATCAGTAAGGCGCGTTTGCGTGTCCGCGATACATGCCTCATTCCGCTCTTCCCATTGCCGTAGGTGCCCGAAGAATCGCACCTAAGTCATTATTGTGCAAGGCCTTCATCACCGACTGATGCCGCAAAGACACCCCAGTTACAGTGGTCACCGGATTGCTTATATCCAGCCGGGGATGCGGCAACGCTGGGGAAAGTCTGGGCTTGTGCGCAACAAGTTGCACACTCCAACTGGATGGGGCAGTGGCAAGCCGTCCCCGAACCGCCAACTGCCTGATTCTTAACGACTAATCGTCAGTTCCACCAGGGCCAACTTTGGAAGGATGGTTGCACAAAAAATTTCTGCGCTATCCATAAGAAAGCGGGTTCGCACGTGTATCTGGACTTCCTTAATTTGAAGCGGGAACCATTCTCTCTGACGCCCGACCCCAAGTTCCTCCACTTGGCGGACCCGCACCGCAACGCCCTGGTGGCGTTGGTGCAAGGGGTAATCCGCCGGCGGGGATTCATGGTGGCCACCGGCCCGGTGGGAACGGGTAAGACCACCATCCTCAATGCGCTGCTGCACTTGCTTTCGAACCTCCATAAGAGCGGCGAGCGCAAGCTGGTCTCCGCCTTCCTGGTGAATCCGGTGCTCACCCGCGAGGAGTTCCTGGAGTCGCTGCTGGACGAATTTGAAGTGACGGTTACCTCCACCACCAAGCCTCGCCGCCTGCTGGCCCTCCACGAACTGTTTCTGGAAGCCCAGAGCAAGGGCGGTACCGCCGTGCTGTTGATCGACGAGGCTCATCTGTTGACAGTGGACTTGCTGGAAGATATCCGGCTGCTCACCAACATGGACACGCACCGCGAGAAGCTGCTGCAGGTCATCCTGTGCGGCCAGCCGGAGCTGGCCACCCTGCTGCTGCAGCCGCAGTTGCGAGCCTTGCGGCAGCGCATCGCGCTGCTGGCGCAATTGCGCCCCCTGACCCCCGCCGAGACCGCCAGTTACATCGAGCAAAGATTGCGCCTGGCGGGCATGGAAGGGCCGCTGCTGTTTTCCGCCGCGGCGCTCGACGAGGTTTACCGCCGCACCCAGGGAGTGCCCCGCCTGATCAATCTGCTGTGCGACAGTTGCCTGACCATCGCGGCGCAGATGCATCGCAAGGACGTGGAACCCGACATCGTGCGCGCCGCCGTTTCCGGGCTTACCTTGACGCCGCCCTCGGTGGTTGCCCCCCCGGCCAACGGCTCCGGCGCTGCCGCGGGTCCCTCCGCCGAATCGCGTCCCCTGCCCGCGCGCGGGCACTATGAGGAAGACGAAGTCCCTCGCCGGGCGGTGGGAGGCCAGTTGTGAGCAAGTTTTTCAAACGGACCCAGAAGGTGAACGAGACCCCGGCCCCGCGTGCGCCCCAGCCCATCGATGTGATGAACGTCGATCAACTGCTCGATTCCATCAATCGCGGCGTCGATGAGCAGTTGGCAGGCTTGACGACCGCGCCCTCCGAAACCAAGATCGCTACCACGCTCGATGCTGTGCAGCAAGGGCCCGCGGTTGGGGTGGTGGAATTCCCTACCGAGGCGTATCGGATGGTCCGCCTTCCGCGCGATCCACGGAGGTTGTTCTTCCCCGAGGATGAAACCGTCCCCGCGCCACCGGCCTTGGAGGCCTACCGCAGCTTCCGCACCCGTGTGCTTCGCTTGCAGACACGGCGCCAGTTCCGGACCGTGGCCATCACCAGCGCCGCCAAGGGCGACGGCAAGACCCTGACCTCTTCCAACCTTGCCTTGTGCTGCGCCCAGCTTCCCCAATTTCCGGTTTTGCTGATCGATGGTGATCTCCGCACCCATGGCGCCAGCCGTTGCATTGGGCACGACGAAGGACCCGGGCTGGCCGACGTGCTGAGCGGCCGGGTGGCGCGCGAGGCGGCCGTGGTGGCCACCGACGTTCCCAATCTCCATTTCGTCTGTGCCGGCGATGCCACGAAAAATCCGCCGGAATTGTTCTCCGGGGCGCCCTGGAAGGAGTTCATCACCTGGTGCAAGGACAACTTCAAGCTGGTGCTGGTGGATTGTCCGCCCGCGTTCCCGCTGGCCGACTTCGAGCTGATCTCCGCCAGTTGCGACGGAATCCTGGTCATCGCGCGCGCCCGCGCCACAAATAAGGAAGCCTTGGAAAGAGTGCTGGCCCAGGTGGACAGCCACAAGCTGCTGGGCGTGTCGCTCAACTCGGTGGCCTCCTACGATCATTCGTACTACTACTACGATTACGGTGACAAACGGAGATGATGTGAGACCGGAAAGCCATTCTCTGGACTTGAGGCGGCTATGTATCCGAACCTGAAGCTGCAGATCTTCAAACGCGGCGTGCGGCAGAACCATCTGGCGCGGCAAATCGGGATCAGCGATCCCATCCTCAGCAAGATCATCCACGGCTATCGTCCACCGACCGAGGCGGAGCGCAAACTGCTCGCCGCCTGTCTTGAGGCGGACGAAAGCTGGTTGTTTGAAGAGTTCGAGGCGGAAGTTGCTCCTCCCCTGGCCACCTTGCCCACTAACGGGAACGGCAACGGGAACGCCAAGGCATTTCCCGAGCGCCACTGAGAGCGCCAGCTCGCCTCAGATCCAGCCGCGCAGCCAGTAGTAGACGATCTTCACGCTTTCCCCTGCTAAATCCAGGAATGCCGGCCAGCGGCCGCCGAGAGTGCCGCTGCGCTTGAATGCATCCGGGACCGGGTGCGGGGCCACGTCCAGCCCGGCTTTGCGGAACGCTCGCAGGGCCCGGTACATGTGGTAGTCGCTAGTCAGCAGCACCTTCCGGCCAGCTACCGGCTTCAGCATCTCAGCCGCGTACTGTGCGTTCTCCCGCGTGCTCCGCGACCGTTCTTCGATCCGCAGCACCGCCGCGGGCACTCCCTGCGATTGCACAAAGTCGCGCATCGACGACGCCACCGGCGGCGAGCCCGTGCCGCCGCTCAGGACCACCAGCGGGAAGGCCCGCTCGCGGTAAGCCCGCACCGCGTACAAGCTGCGCACGTAGGAATCCCAGGCAATCACCCCATCGCTGCTGGGGCGCGCGCCGCCCAGTACGATCAGGACTTCGCCGGGCGGATCGTTCCAGCCTCCGGCCAGATGCTTCGCCCACCAGGCATCCAGCGGGGTGAGCGTCGCCACTACTACCAGCAACCCCACCAGAGCGAACAGCCACCCGAGCAGGCGGGTAACGCAGCCGAAGAGCGTTCGCGATGCCGGCATAGGAATCGAGTGCTCCAGAATAACAGGTGGAGTTTGGTGCGGGTTTCCCCGTTGGTCAAAGACTGCGGAGCCCGGTTCCAAAATGAAAAGGCGAGGCCCAACTTCGGACCTCGCCGTGTTGTTGTGTGCTGCGCGTTGTTTACGGTATCAGCGCCTGCACTTGGCTCGAGAACAGACTTTCCACCCCGCCGCTGTCCACGGACGTCACCACGTAGAAGTAGGTCTGTCCTGCCTGCACGCTAAGGTCGACATAGTCCGCGGGTGCATTGAGCGAGGTGTTGATCATGGTGTAAGGTCCGCCGGTGGTTGAACCGCGATACACGTTGTACCCGATTACCGCCGACCCCGAACTCCACGACAAGGTGGCCGAGTGCTGGACGGGAACGCTGACGGTTACGCTCGCCGAAGCCGACTTCGTCGAGTCTGCGACGCTGGTGGCCTTCACCGTGAAGGTTCCCGCCGTGCTCGGCGCGGTGTAGAGGCCGCCGGTGGAGATGGTCCCGCCCGTCGCCGACCAGGTCACCGCGGTGTTGCTGCTGCCCGTTACCGTCGCGGTGAACTGCTGGGTGGCGCTGGTCGAGAGCGACGCCGAGCCCGGCGAGAGCGATACCGCCACCGCCACCACCGGCGCGCTGACCGTTACCGTCGCCGATGCCGACTTGGTCGAGTCCGCAGCGCTGGTCGCCTTCACCGTGTAGCTTCCGGCTGCCGCGGGCGCGATGTACATGCCGCCGGAGGAGACGCTACCCGCCGTGGCCGACCAGCTCACTGCCGTGTTGCTGCTGCCGCTTACGCTGGCCGTGAACTGCTGCGTGCCGCTGCTCAACATCGAGGCCGACACCGGCGAGATCGTCACTGCGACCCCCGGGGCCGCGCTCACCGTCACGTTCGCCGACGCTGACTTGGTCGAGTCGGCAACGCTGGTCGCCTTGACCGTGTAGGTTCCGGCTGCGCTCGAGGCCGTGTACAGACCGGAGGTGATTGTGCCGCCCGTCGCCGACCAGGTCACCGCGGTGTTGCTGCTCCCGCTGACGCTGGCCGTGAACTGTTGCGTCCCGCCCGTGGGCAGCGACGCCGACCCTGGCGTGATGGAGACCGCGACCACCGGGGCTGCGCTCACCGTAACGCTCGCCGACGCCGACTTGGTCGTATCCGCCGCGCTGGTGGCTGTGACCGTGTAAGTGCCGGCTGCGCTCGGGGCCGTGTACAGGCCGCTCGTGGATACGGAGCCGCCCGTCGCCGACCAGGTCACCGCGGTGTTGGAATTCCCGCTGACCGCGGCGGTGAACTGCTGCGACCCGCCGCTGGAGAGCGACGCCGAACCGGGTGAGATCGTCACCGCGACCGTCGCCGCTGCCGCTACGCTGACCGCCGCCGAGGCTGACTTGCTCGTGTCCGCCATGCTGGTCGCCGTCACCACGAAGCTGCCCGCGCTCATGGGCGCGGTGTACATTCCGCCCGAGGAGATGTTCCCGCCGCTGGCCTTCCAGGTCACCGCCGTGTCGCTGGTCCCGCTCACGTTGGCCGAGAACTGCTGGCTTTTGCCCAACGCGAGCGCCGACGAACTCGGCAACACCGCGACCGCGACCGAGACCGGCGCTGACAATCCCGAACCGTAGGCCGACACTTTGCAGGTCGCCCACCTTGCACCAGTAGTCCAGGAGGCCGGCAGGGAACTGAGATTGGTCTGCGCGCTGGTTTCGCTGCTGCAGTTGCCCTTGTTGGTATCGCGGAACTCGACGGTCCCGCTGCCGCTGCTCAAGATCGCGATCCAGTAGCGGGTTCCCTTGACTACATTGGCGGCAGGCATGGCAATCGCGTTCCAGGCGCCCGGTTGCGGCTGCGCGGTGCTGCCCTGCGTCAGCAACGTGCCGGGATGGCCGGCGGCGTCAGCATACAGGCCCACCGCGAGTTGCTGGGCGGTCGAGGAACGATCGAGGTAAATCGCCAGCGAAGCGACACTGCCTGTGGATGTCGCATTGACCGGGAATGCCTCCGCCTGGCCGGAGGTGTTCGAGTCCACTTGCGACTCGACGCGGGTGTCACCCAGCAGTGCCGCCACGGATGGCGTAGCTAACTGGGCGGAGACAGGAAGTGACGCAATGCATAAAAGAGCAACTACTAAAAAAAAGATGAAGTGCTTCTTCACGGGGGTATCTCCTAAGCGGGGGACTTGCGCTACTGGTTGTGTGCAACGTTTTCATTAGGAGCTTCTAGCCAGCAGAGTATGTGCGCCGCCGATTTCGCGGAAGATTCCGAGAGACTGCTGGCGTGGGCGGATGCGGACATGTCCCCGGGTAAGTCACAAGCGTGCGGGCGAGTTTGTGCAGTTGTTGGGTCGTCCGCCGGAGCGATGCGCGCGGCGACATGCGGCGGCATGAAGTACGTCCATTCGCGCGCCGCGCCGGTGAACCTTCGGCCAATACAAACGGCGGCTCAGCCGAATCGCTTGTGCGACTGGCTGAACCGCCGTCTTGGATGCACCTTTTCTTGTGCGATGCCGGCTATGGCGAAGGCACTACAGCCGTCACCTCGTCCGAATTGACGCTCTCCGTCCCGCTGCTGTCCACCGCCGTCAGAACGTAGTAGTAGGTCTGCCCCGCTTGCACGGACAGGTCGGCATAACTTGTGCCTGGCTGCGGTGCGGTGTTGATCATCGTGTACGGTCCGCCGGATTGCGTTGCGCGATACACGTTGTAGCCGACAACGCTCGAGGTGCTGGCGGTCCAGCTCAACGTCGCCGAGTGCGTCAGTAGTGCCACCACGATTACCGTGGCCGAAGCCGACTTGGTGAGGTCAGCGGCGCTGGTCGCCGTCACGGTGTAGATACCAACGATCGCAGGTGCCGTGAACAGGCCGCTGGACGAGATGCCGCCGCCGGTCGCTGACCAGATGACCGCGGTATTGCTTGTGCCCGTCACCGTCGCGGTGAATTGCTGCGTGCCGCCTACGTTTATGGACAGCGACGCCGGAGAAACCGAGACTGCCACCACGGGCGCGCTGACCGTCACCGTGGCCGAAGCCGACTTGGTGATGTCAGCGGCGCTCGTCGCCGTCGCCGTGTACGTCCCGGCAGTCGCTGGCGCCGTGTACAGGCCGCTCGACGAGATGCTGCCGCCGCTCGCTGACCACGTGACCGCCATATTGCTTGTGCCCGTCACCGTCGCGGTGAATTGTTGCGTGCCGCCGGTCGTCAGCGATGCCGTTACCGGCGAAACGGCCACCGCCACACTCGACGGTGTGGTCACAATTCCCAACACATTGATCTCAGCCGCTGACGTGTAGGGATTGCCGTTGATCTCCGACAGCGCCCGCAGGCGGATGTACTGGCCGGTGGTTTGCGGAAATGCGATCTGCAGCGGCCCGGGCACGCCGGCTCCCGGTCCCGGACATTGCGTGCTCAGGTTGCCATAGTTGAAGGTCCCCGTCGCCACCGCGGTTCCCCA
>Ga0181521_10000928_pt1 | contig 36313 bp, 24 predicted proteins | sample PEATcosm2014_Bin_32_FD_119764 | JGI IMG/M metagenome (GOLD analysis project Ga0181521, IMG submission 119764) | Peatland microbial communities from MTU Mesocosm Facility, Houghton, MI, USA - PEATcosm2014_Bin02_60_metaG | ecosystem: Environmental > Terrestrial > Soil > Wetlands > Peat | place...
ATGTTCCTGCTGCATCGTCTCCTGGAACCACTGTACGGTTCGCATCCGCCCGCTTCGTAACCTTTCGATCTTCCAGCACCCCGAAGCGGTCTCTTTCGTACCTGAACCTAGTTGATACCCGGTTTCGATTCTCTTCTTGACACCTTTTATCAACTGCAATAGTCTCCTGCCTTCAGTTGATAGGCAATCGCAACTAGAAAGGTCAAAGGTGCCCGGTGCTTCGCAATGTGATCTTGCTTCTCGTCCTAGCCGCGGCGGCGCTCTGCTGCTCGCCCCATGCAGCCGCGCAGGAGACTCCGTACTTCGTCGCCTACTCGCACCATCTTGAAGAGCCCGGCAACCTGGAGGTCGAGGTCTATTCGATCTACGGCACCCAGAAGGCCGGCGGCGACTTCATCGCGCCCTGGATGGAGCTCGAATACGGCGTGACGGCTTGGTGGACCACCGAGTTCTACATCGACTCGCAAACGACATTCGGCGACAGCACGGTCTTCACCGGCACTCGCTGGGAGAACCGCTTTCGCCCGTTGATGCACGAACACTGGATCAATCCCGTTCTCTACGTCGAATTCGAGAACACCACGGACGCGGACAAGACGCTGAAAGAAGTGGTTGGCGTCGACAACCAGTTCGACGCCGCCGAGCCGAACTCCGAAGCGAATCGGTCGCACACGCACGAAATCGAAACGAAGCTGATCCTCTCGAGCGACTACAAGGGCTGGAACTTCTCGGAGAACTTCATCGGCGAAAAGAATCTGGGCCACGAGCCGTGGGAATTCGGCTACGCGCTGGGCGTGGACCGGCCTTTGCGCCTCGCGGCGACCCCGCAGCCCTGCAACTTCTGCCGCGAGAATTTCATCCTCGGCGCCGAAATGTACGGCGGACTTGGGACCGCATCTGCCTTCAGTTTGTCGGGCACGTCGCACTACGTCGCTCCGCTCGTCGCCTGGCAGCTTCCGAACGGGGTCACGCTGTCCGTCTCGCCGGGCTTCGGCCTCAACGACAACAGCCACCGCTTCCTGCTGCGTTGGGGGATGTCCTACGAAATCGGCGGTTTCGGCCGCAAGCTAAGGAGCCTGTTCTGATGGGACGCCTGCTGATTTCCGCGCTGCTTCTGCTTGGTCTCGTCGCCGCTACCGCCGGCGCCGCTCGCGACTGGAGAACTGACGACCGCGGCGTGCTGATCGTCATTGCGAAGGCGCCAGTCAAAACGCGTTCCTGGAAAAATCCCTACGAAGGCCAATCCGATGCGATCCTCGCCGGCGCAAAACTATTCCGGCAGCACTGCGCGGAATGCCACGGCGACGACGCGCGCGGACTTGGCCGCGCGGCCAACCTGCGTTCGTCATTCGTGCAGAACGCGACGCCCGGCGAACTCGCCTGGTTCCTCCGCAACGGCAATCTGCCCGCGGGCATGCCGCCGTGGGCCGGGATTCCCGAGCAGCGCCGATGGCAGATCATTACCTACGTCAAGTCCCTCGGCACGCCGACGCCATGATCTTCGCGCGAACCTTGCGTCCCGATTGAACGAGGTTCCACGTTACAATGGACGCGCGGAGATGGCCTGCGAGGCAGGTGACGTTGCGAAAGCCTATTGAACCAACACTGGATCCCAGGGAGCCCGTGTCGTCCTGCCCTTGAGCACGTCCCGAGCCGGCTTGCCGGTAAGGGAAAGCCTGAAAGCAGGCGCTGGGCACCCACCTATTTGTGGGGTTCAGGGCCTAGCAGCGCACGGCGAAGTGGACCGCTCCGTTCTAGAGTGAGGCAACCGCCTGTACTCTGTCATCCCGAGTCCGCCGCGGCGGACGAGAAATCTTTCTTCGCCTTTTGAGGAAAGTCTCGACAAATTGAGGATACTTTTCATCGGCGATATCGTCGGCTCGCCCGGCCGCAAGATCGTTCACGACCGGCTCGCGGACATCCTCGCCCAGCGGCAAATCGATCTCTGCATTATCAACTGTGAGAACGCCGCTTCCGGTTTCGGCGTCACGCCCCGGATCGCTGAGGAGTTTTTCGCGGCGGGCGCCGATGTTCTCACCAGCGGAAACCACATTTGGAAGCGGAAGGAAATCATCGAGTATTTCCCGGGCCAACCGCGCTTGCTGCGCCCGGCAAATTTCCCGGAGGGCTCGCCCGGCGGCGGCCTCTACGTCGGCCGCGCGAAGAACGGCGTGGGCTATGCCGTCCTGGATTTGCAGGGACGCACGTTCATGACGCCCATTGACGACCCCTTCCGCACGGCCACCCGCGAGCTCGCACGGATTCCGTCCGACGTGAAAGTGATCGTCGTGGACATGCACGCCGAGGCCACATCGGAAAAGATCGCGATGGGTTGGCACCTGGACGGCAAGGTTTCCGCGGTGCTGGGGACGCACACGCATGTCGCCACCGGTGATTCGCATGTCCTTCCGGGTGGAACGGCCTACATCACAGACGTGGGCATGACCGGCCCGCACGATTCCGTGATCGGCATGGAAAAGCAGGGCATTCTGGAGCACTTCCTTGACAACACCATGCCCTCGCGCTTCGTCGTCGCCGAAGGCGACATCCAGATGAACGCCGTCCTTATCGATGTCGACGAATCCACCGGCCGCGCCCGCTCGATCGAGCGCCTCAACTTCCGCCTGGATTAGCGACAATCCCAAAGCAACAGCACCGCGCCGCATAGCATCTTGTGAATTGCAAAGCATAGCCTCCAGCCCATGCTTCGCCGCACACAACTCGGCGCCTCGCTTGCGGTCTTCGCCGCCATCGCGGCTGTTTGGACGCTCTCGCCCGCCGAACCTCAGGAGCAAGGTCATGTCGAGCCGATCTCTGCTCGGGCGCGCGTGTTTCCCGAAATTGGTCCTGGAGTAGGTGCGCTGCGACGCGATTCCGCCGGGCGCTACTACGTCCTCGCCGCCCCGGCGAATGCCATCGCAATCTATGGTTCGGACGGCAAGCGCATCGGCCAGATTCCCAACGCGAATTCTCGCGGCGCCAGGATCACATACGCGCAGGACGTCGATCTCGACCCCGCCGGACGAATCTTCATCGCCGATCGCGGTTCGAACTCCGTGAAGGTTTTTGCGCCGGATGGGTCGCTCGCTGCCGCCGTCAGAGTTGTGGGGCCGATGTCGCTCGCGGCGCTTTCGGACGATGAATTTGCGGTCGCCAGCCTTCAGTCCGACCGCCTCGTGCGCGTCTTCAACCTGGCAGGGAATCTGGTCCGCAGCTTCGGCGAGCTCTCGGACGCGCCCCAGAGCGCTGGCGGTGGCCAGTCGCTCAACCGCGGCCGCATCTATGGCGACGGGGCGGGATACATCTACTTCGCGTTCGCCGCCGCGCCCGAAATCCGGAAATACGATCGCTACGGCTTTTCGCTCTCCGAAACCTCCGTACCCTCCTCGTGGTTCACGGCTTCCGAGGAAAGCCGGCCTTTGAATACCATCACGATTGAAAAGAACGGCCCGCCGCCATCGTCGAAACCTGTTATCGGCGCGCTCGGTGTCGATCCGGAAACACAGCGGGTCTGGGCGGCGATTGGCGACGAGCTGATCGAATTCGACAAGGACGGCAACCGCCGGGCCGCCTATCGCACGGCGACGGCTGACGGCGTGCGCATCGAGCCGGACGCGATTCTCATCGAGCACAATCGCATCCTTGTCGCTGCCGACCCGCTCGGCGTTTTCGATTTTGCTCGTCCGGACAAATAGAGCCACTTTCCCACAACGCCGCGCCCGGCGCCCTGCTGTGGAAATCCGAATTCCGGTAGATCGCGTGCGGATGCAGCGAGACCTGAAAAACTGAGGGCTCGCGCACGAATTCGCAGCGAAAATCAACGGCAAAACGACGCTGTGGAAAAACTGTGAATCCCTGTGGAGCGCTGCGGATAAATTCGCTCAGTTTTCTCTTGCTCAGTGCGTTTCGTTTAGGCAGAATCCCCGCTCGCGCATCAGACACGGTCGCACATGGAGCGCGAGCACTCATTGACGTGCTACAGGCGGATGGGGCGCGGTCCTGTGGCATCGAGCATGACAAAACAAAACATGTATGTGCCTCCTTGCGCGGGAGGCTGGGTTTCCACAGCATTTCCACATCGGTGGAAATTGCCTGAGGAGCTGCGTTTTCGATGAATCTTTGGGACAAGGTCCTCCAGCACACAGAGAGACGCGTTAACCCTCATAGTTTCGCCACCTGGTTTCGTCCCACGCGGCAGGAGCGGATCGAGGAAGACCGTCTGATCGTGCGCGTCCCCACACGCCTCTTCAGCAAGCGGCTGAAACAGACCTATGGAGAGCTTCTCCAGGCCGTTTTGACGGAGATCGGCCGGCCGGAGTTGAGGCTCGAGTTCATTTGCGTCGAAGCGGAACCGGCCCAGGCGAATCCGGCGGCGCCCACCGCGCAGGCGCGGCTCGATTTCGATTCCTCGAATAATCAGTTGAATCCGCGCTACACCTTCGACACGTTCATCGTGGGTGCCTCGAACCAGTTCGCGCACGCGGCGGCCCTGGCCGTCGCCGAGCAGCCGTCCAAATCCTATAACCCGCTCTTCCTCTATGGCGGTGTGGGACTGGGCAAGACGCATCTCATGCAGGCCATCGGCCACGAACTGAAGCGGCGGAATCCCGGCGTGCGCCTCACGTACATCAGCGCGGAGAAATTCACCAACGAGGTGATCGCCTCGATCCGCTTCGAGCGCATGCCCGCTTTCCGCGACCGTTTCCGCAACATGGACGTCCTCATGGTGGACGACATCCAGTTCATCGCCCGCGCCGAGCGGACGCAGGAAGAGTTCTTTCACACGTTCAACGCGCTCTACGACCAGCAGAAGCAGATCGTGATCTCCTCGGATTGCCCTCCCAAGGATATTTCGTCGATTGAGGAGCGGCTGCGCTCGCGCTTCGAGTGGGGGCTGATCGCCGACATCCAGATGCCGGACCTCGAGACAAAGATTGCGATTCTCCAGAAGAAGGCGGACAGCGAGCGCTTCCAGTTGCCGGACGACGTCGCCCAGTTCATCGCGCGCTCGATCAAATCGAACATCCGCGAACTGGAGGGCGCGCTGATCCGCCTGATGGCCTACGCCTCTCTCACTGGCATCGAGATCAATCTTTCGACCGCCCAGCAAGTTCTCAAGAACGTGATCGAGACGGCGGAGAAGAAAGTCACGATCGAGCAGATTCAGAAGCGCGTTGGCGAACACTTCGGGCTTCGCGCGCAGGATCTCAAAGTGCGCAGCAACTCGAAGGTCATTGCATTCCCGCGGCAGGTTGCCATGTTTCTCGTGAAGCGGCTTACGTCCGCCTCCCTCCCGGAGATTGGCAAGCAGTTCGGCGGAAAGCATCACACCACGGTGCTGCACTCCATCAACAAGATCGAAGGCCTGCGTCAGGTCGACAAAGAATTGAACAAGACGATCAACAAGCTACTCGATTCGTTCGGCTAGGGTTAGGGGTCAGAAGCCTGGCCGGGCTCCCTTCCGGTTGTGGACGGTCTGTGGAAGACTTCCAGGATGGCTGCCCGGCCAGGGATTTTCCGTCACGCTGCGTGAGGTTTCCACAAGATGCGCGGTGGTACAAATGCATTGGACGGTGCGGCTTGAAAGGTTTTTCCGCAGTTCCACAGATGCGGCGACGACTACGGTTCTCTTATATTTCTGAATTTGATAAAAAAGAAGTACAGTAGCCGCAGTGATTTCGGACACGAGGACTGCACGAGATGGAATTCAGCGTAAAGAAATTTGACCTACTCGAGGAGCTTGAGCTCACACAGGGCGTCGTCGAGCGCAAGACGACCATTCCCATCCTGTCGAATTTGTTGTGCGAGGTGAAGGGAAATCGCCTGGCGATTACGGCGACCGATCTGGAGCTAAGTATTCGCACGTCCTGTGAAGCCAAAGTGAAAAAAGAGGGTGCCGGCACGATCCCCGCCAAGAAACTTCTCGATCTCGTGCGTCTCCTGCCGGATGAAGAGATTCGGTTCAAGCTGCTCGAAAACCATTGGGTCCAGATCACGTGCGACCGCCGAAGCTACAAGCTTGTGGGAATGTCCAAGGACAATTTTCCGGCGCTCCCGAACTTTCCTCACGCGCTCGTCAAGATTCCCGCGACGCTGCTCGCGAGTATCATTGCGAAAACCACATTTGCCATCTCGCTCGAAGAATCTCGCTACACGCTGAACGGCGCGCTGCTCGTTCTCAAACCCGGTTCAGTGACCATGGTCGCCACCGACGGCCACCGCCTCGCCATGGTCGAGATGGACCACAAACTCGAGGGTCTTACATCCGAGACGCGCGTGCTGGTCCCGAAGAAAGCCATGAGCGAGGTGCAGCGCTTGGCAGCCGAGTCCGGCGATGACGCTCTTGTCGAATTCGCGCAGGACGAAAGCCATCTCTTCTTTCAGTTCGGCCGCCGCCTGCTGACCTGCCGGAAACTCACCGGCCAATTCCCGAACTACGAGGCCGTCCTGCCGCGCGACGTGAACAAGACGGTCGTCCTCGAGCGCGGCGAATTGCAGGATGCTCTGCGCCGCGTTTCGCAGCTCGCCGACCAGCGCTCGCACGCCGTGAAGTTCATGCTCGCCAAGGAGGGCGTCGAGATTTCCGCGTCCAGCCCGGAATACGGCGAAGCCAAAGAAGCCATCGAAAAAGAATTCAAGGGCGATCCGATCGCTATCGGATTCAACGCGCAGTACCTGCTCGATTTTCTCGGCGCCGCCGCGGAGGGCCCCATCAGTTTCGAGCTGAAAGACGACCAATCCGCCGGCCAGCTTCGCCCGCTCGGCGACGAATCCAGCCGCTATCGCTACGTCGTCATGCCCATGCGCATCTGACGCAAAAACGCAGCGCTTTCTCGCCTCTCACCTTGGACGAATTTTCAGAGTGCCGGCCCGGCCCATCGACGTCTTTAAGTTATTGTGTGGTAGTCACTTACAGTTCGCTCATGCCGCAGAATCGCCTTGTGAATCGGCCTCGGTTTCTAGTAAAATTCCCATGCTGTTGATTCCTCTTGAACGGCACTTCGTTCGGGCCGAATTTGCGCCGAAATGCTCGCTTGAGCCAGACGAGCGAGCCTGAAATTGGCGGCGCAAGCACGGACCGAGCGCCCCCTTCGCAGGGGAGAAACAAAAGCTTCGCCGCGTCCTACCGAAAATTTCGGAACAGGACGGGATGGAGCTGAAAACCCTTCGAGTCCCAGCTCGAACACGCAGGATGAGAGCGGGGCCAATGGGCAAGGCAAGTGTCGCGCACATCCGCACGACCGCCTTCCCGAGCACGATCCGAGCATTCGCAGTTCGTAGCGCGTAACTCTGAGGAGACGCACGACTCATGGGTGACAAGGAAACTCCGGCCGCCAAAGGTCCCGGGCACAAGTACGACGCTACTTCGATCAAAGTCCTCGGCGGAATCGAAGCTGTCCGCAAGCGCCCGGCGATGTACATCGGCTCGACCGGCGAGCTGGGCCTCCATCATCTCGTCTGGGAAGTCGTCGACAACTCGGTCGACGAAGCGATGGCCGGCTTCTGCGACGAAATCAACGTCCTCGTGCATGACGACAACAGCGTCACCGTGATCGACAACGGCCGCGGCATCCCAGTCGACATGCACGCCACCGAAAAGAAGCCCGCCGCCGAAGTCGTCATGACCGTGCTGCACGCGGGCGGAAAATTCGATAGCGATACGTACAAGGTTTCGGGCGGCCTCCACGGCGTCGGCGTCTCGGTGGTCAACGCGCTCTCCGACTGGCTCGATCTAGAAATCTGGCGAGACGGCGAAGTCTGGGAGCAGTCCTACGAAAAAGGCGTCCCCACTTCGAAGCTCAAAGCCTCCGGCAAGACGAAAAAGACCGGCACGAAGGTCACGTTTCACGCCGACCCGTCGATCTTCACGACGATCGCCTACAGCTTCGACACGCTTTCGCAGCGCCTCCGCGAGCTCGCCTTCCTCAACAAGGGCCTGAAGATCACGCTCGAAGACGAGCGCTCCGGCAAGAAAACCGAGTTCCGCTTCACCGGCGGCATCTCCGAATTCGTGAAGCACCTGAACCGCGGCAAGGGCACGCTGCACGATTCACCGATCTACATGGAAGGCAAGCGCGAGCAGGTCGACATCGAAATCGCGGTGCAATACAACGACAGCTACGCCGAAAACATTTTCGCCTTCGCCAACACGATCAACACGGTTGACGGCGGCACGCACCTCTCCGGCTTCCGCTCCGCGCTCACGCGCACGATCAATTACTACGCGAACTCCTTCGGCATGCTGAAGGAGCAGAAGGACGAAGTCTCGATCAATGGCGACGACGTGCGCGAAGGCCTCGTCGCCGTCGTTTCCGTCAAACTCCCGCAGCCGCAGTTCGAAGGCCAGACCAAGGGCAAGCTCAACAGCGATATCAAGGGCCTCGTCGAATCGCTCGTCAACGAAAAGCTCGGTGAATATTTCGACAAGCACTCCTCGATCGCGCGAAAAATCATCGGCAAGTGCATCGACGCCGCCCGCGCCCGCGAAGCCGCCCGCAAGGCTCGCGAGCTGACGCGCCGCAAATCCGCGCTCGATTCATCCGGCCTGCCGGGCAAGCTCGCCGACTGCCAGGAACGCGACCCCGCCCGCTGCGAGCTTTTCATCGTCGAGGGCGAGTCCGCCGGCGGCTCGGCCAAGGGCGGGCGCGACCGCCGCTACCAGGCGATCCTGCCGCTCAAGGGCAAGATCCTCAACGTCGAAAAGGCCCGCTACGACAAGATGCTCGGCCACGAGGAAATCCGCGCCATCATCACGGCGCTCGGCACCGGCATCGGCAAGGACGATTTCGACGCTTCGAAGCTCCGCTACCACAAAGTGATCCTCATGACCGACGCGGACGTGGACGGCAGCCACATCCGCACGCTGCTGCTCACTTTTTTCTTCCGCCACATGCGCGAGCTGATCGAAAAGGAGCACATCTACATCGCTCAGCCGCCGCTCTACCGCGTCAAGCGCGGCAAGATGGACCGCTACATCCGCGACGAGCGCGAATTCTCCCGCGAGCTGATGAAGCGCGCCACCGAGGAGCACGTCGTCAAGGGCAAGACCGGCAAGTCGCTCGAAGGCGGCGATCTCACGCAGTTCCTGCTGAATATTCAGGAATACGACCAGGTCGCGGCGAAGCTCGGGCGCCGCTTGCGCGAGCCGAAGCTCGTCGAGCTGCTCGCCGAAAGCGAGCTCGACAAGAAAACCGACTTCGCGGACAAAAAGAAGCTTCAGGAGCTGATGAAGGCCATCGAAAAGGCCAAGCTCGAACTCGAAGCCAAGCTTGAATTCGACGAAGAGCACAGCCTGCACGAGCTGCTGCTGAAAAACGGAGGAGAGCGCCGCATCAACTGGGCCCTCGCCGCAACGCCCGATTACAAGCGCCTCCGCACTCTGCGTCAAGCCATCGCGGAAAACGACAAGCCGCCGTTCACGATCACGCACAATGGCGACAAAGCGACCAAGGAAAGTGCGCAACAGCTTTTGAACTACGTCCTCGAAGACGCGAAAAAGGAATTCACCATCACGCGCTTCAAGGGCCTCGGCGAAATGAACCCCGAGCAGCTCTGGGCCACCACGATGAACGCCGAGACGCGCACCCTCCTCAAGGTTCGCCTAGAGGACGCCGTCGCCGCCGAGGATATTTTCAGCACGCTGATGGGCGAAAACGTCGAACAGCGCCGCAAATTCATCGAGGACAACGCCCTCGACGTCGTCAACCTCGATATTTGATTAGGGGACTCCGTGGCCAATCAACTCGCGCACTTCGCCATCCACGCCGACGACCTCGAACGCGCCCGCAAATTCTATGGCGCCATCTTCGGCTGGACGTTCCAGGGCATCGGCATGCCGATGTCCGACTTCTGCCAGATTATCCCGGACCCTTCGGGGAATCCGCCCGCGCACATCGGCGCCATCCAGTCGCGCAAATTCAATTCCGCGCCGCAGCCGGTGATCGGCTACGAATGCTCGTTCACCGTCGATGACGTCGACGCCATTGCCCGCGCCGTCGAAGCCAATGGCGGGAAAATCGTGATGCCGAAGGCCGCGGTCCCCGGCGTCTGCTGGATCGTCAAGTTTCTCGATACGGAAGGAAATCTGGTCTGCGCCGTTCAGAACGATCGGGCGGCGCGATAAAGCTGCGACTCACAATTCACTAAGGGGTTTCAATGGCGGACGAGCAAAACCAATCCATCCTGACTCCAGTCGATATCGAATCGGAAATGAAGAAGTCGTACCTCGATTACGCGATGAGCGTGATCATCGGCCGGGCGCTGCCGGACGTGCGCGACGGCCTGAAGCCCGTCCATCGCCGCATCCTCTACGGCATGTACGAGCTGGGCCTCACCTCGACGAAGGCCTACCGCAAGTGCGCCAAGATCGTCGGCGAAGTCCTCGGCAAATTCCATCCGCACGGCGATTCGCCCGTCTATGACGCCCTCGTCCGCATGGCGCAGGATTTCAACATGCGCTACCCGCTGGTCGACGGCCAGGGCAACTACGGCTCGGTCGATGGCGACCCGCCCGCGGCGATGCGTTATACCGAGGCGCGCCTCTCGAAGATCGCCGAGGAAATGCTCGCGGACATCGAAAAGGAAACCGTCGATTTCGTTCCCAACTTCGATGAAAGCGAGCAGGAGCCGGTCGTCCTTCCCACGCGCATTCCCAATCTTCTCGTCAACGGCTCCTCCGGCATCGCGGTCGGCATGGCGACGAACATCCCGCCGCACAACCTCAAGGAAACGATCGAAGCCGCGATCCTGCTGATCGAGAATCCGGAAACCACGCTCAAGCAGGTGATGAAGATCATTCCCGGCCCGGATTTTCCGACCGGCGGCTACATCTACGGCCGCGAAGGCATCGAGCAAGCCTACAAAACCGGCCGCGGCTCGTTCCAGGTCCGCGCGAAGGCCGCCATCGAGCAGCGCGGCAAGGACCGCCAGGACATCGTCATCACCCAGTTGCCCTATCAGGTCAACAAAGCCCGGTTGATCGAACACATCGCCGAGCTGATTCAGAACAAGAAAATCGAAGGCATCGCCGACATCCGCGACGAATCCGACCGCGACGGCATGCGCATCGTGATCGAAGTAAAACGCGACGAAGAGCCGCAGATCATCCTGGCCCATCTCTTCAAGCACACGCAGATGCAGGAATCGTTCGGCATGATCCTGCTCGCGATCGTCGCCGGGCAGCCGCGCGAGCTGGGCCTGCTCGACCTGTTGCGCCTCTTCATCGAGCACCGCATCGACGTGGTCCGCCGCCGCACGCAGTACGACCTGCGCAAAGCCCAGGAGCGCGAGCACATCCTGCTCGGCTATCGCATCGCTCTCGACAACATCGACGACGTCATCAAAATCATTCGCGGGTCGTCCAGCCGCGCGAACGCCCGCGAGAATTTGCACGAATTCTTCGAAAACAAGTCCGTGCGCGTTCTGGTGGCCGGCAGGGAGACCACGCTTCGCGGCGTGAAGCTCGACGCCAAGAAATACGGAATCACGGTCGTAAGCAGCGGCGAGGGCCTCGGCCTCAGCTATATCCAGATCGACGCCATCCTCGAACTGCAACTGCATCGCCTGACGCAGCTTTCCGTTGACGAAATCCTCAAGGAACTCGCGCAGATTCGCGAGCGCATCGCCGAGCTGAAGGAAATTCTGGCGAGCGAGAAAAAGCTGAAAGCCGTGATCGTCGCCGAGCTGCGCGAAGTAATGAAATCCTATGGCGACGAGCGCCGCACGCAGATCGTCGATCGCGTCGAGGAGATCAAGCTCGAGGATCTCATCAAGGACGAGGAGATGGCCATCACCGTCAGCCACGCGGGCTACGTGAAACGCACCTCCGTCGAGACCTACCGCCACCAATCGCGCGGCGGCAAGGGCCGCATCGGCGCCAAAACCCGCGAGGACGACTTCGTCGAGCATTTCTTCGTCGCCTCAGCGCACAGCTACATCCTGCTGTTCACGTCGAAGGGCCGCGTCTACTGGCTCAAGGTCTACGAAATTCCCGAGGCCGCGGCGGCCACGCGCGGAAAAGCGATCAACAACCTGGTGCGATTCCAGGAAGGTGAAACCCTCAAGGCCATCGTCCCCACGCGCAACCTCGAGGAGACCGGCCGCTACGTCTTCCTCGCCACGAAGAACGGCACGGTGAAGAAAACCGAGCTGGCCGAGTTCTCAAACCCGCGGCCTTCCGGAATCATCGCCATCAATCTCGAATCCGGCGACGAGCTGATCGGCGCGAAGCTCACCGACGGCAAGCAGATGATTTTCCTCGCCAGCCGCGACGGCCAGGCCATCCTCTTCCGCGAGACCGAAGTCCGCTCCATGGGCCGAGCCGCCGGCGGCGTCAACGGCATGGACCTTGCGAAGAGCGACTTCGTCGTCTCGATGGACGCCGCACAACCCGATTTCGGCATCATCGAGAAGGAATACAAGAAGACGATGCAGGATCTCGACGAGCTGGAAAGCGACGAAATCCGCGAATCGCTCACCTCGCTGATGCTCACCGTCGCCGAAAAGGGCTATGGCAAGCGCACGCCGCTCGCCGAATATCGCGTCACGTCGCGCGGCGGCAAGGGCGTCATCAACCTGAAATCCACGGACCGCAACGGCGCGGTCGTCGCGGCGCTCCAGGTCCGCGAGGATTCCGACGTCATGATCATCACCGGTCACGGCAAGGTGATCCGCGTCCACGCCGGCGAAATCCGCGAAGCGGGCCGCTCGACGCAGGGCGTCCGCCTGCTCCGCCTCGATGAAGGCGACCGCATCGCCGCTGCCGCCGCTATCCTCGAAGAGGAAGCCGCCGCCGAACCGGAGAAGAAGTAGTAGCTCGCTCCCGAGCGACAAAAGAAGTAAATGTAGCGCCGCGGCCTTCAGCGCGGCAGCGTTCCCTGTGATACTGTTTGGATCCGCCACCGGGCAAGGAATGACCCATCGAGCACAACTCGCGAACCTACTGCGGACCAAATCCCTCGTTCGTGGCGAGATTACTCTCTCTTCCGGCAAGAAGAGCAACTACTACCTCGACTGCCGGCTGACCACCCTCGATCCGGAAGGCGCGCGGCTCACGGGCTATTGCGTTCTGGAACTGCTCGACGAAATGGGCGTGAAGCCGGACGCCATCGGCGGGCTCAGCATGGGCGCGGATCCCGTGGTGTCCGCCGCGATTGTGGTGAGCGCAACCGAGAAGCGGCCCGTGCAAGGATTTCTGGTCCGCAAGGAAGCGAAGGGCCACGGCCGCAAGAAGCAGATCGAAGGAATGGAAGAAACGCGCGGCAAGCGCGTCGCGATCGTCGACGACGTCTGCACCACCGGCGGCTCGACCCAGGAAGCCATCGACGCGGCCGAGCGCGAGGGCTGCCAGGTCGTCGCCGTGATCAGCCTGGTGGACCGCGAAGAGGGCGGCTCCGACGTGCTGCGGCAAAAATACAACTATCGCTCGATCTTCACCGCCCGCGAACTGCTAGAGGAAGAAACGCCGTCGTCTGAAAAGGCGCGCTCTTCGTCGGCTCCCCGCTGAACGCCGCATCCCCTTCGCAATTCCTGATGCGTCTTCGGAGACATCGCGAGTTTCGCGCGAACTCCTCGCGATAGGAACGTACTAGAATGATTCCTTGTCATTTTGCTGAGGGGGGATGATGAAGCGTTTTGGTCACTTGCCGATGCCCAACCTGGCCTACCAGGATCCCATCTTCATGGAGAGCCTGCCGGCGCGGCCGCTGCGAATCTTGGCGGAGTATATCGATCCGATCAACCGCCTGCGCCGGGCGCGTGTGGGCGATACGATCGTGATGTTCGGTTCGGCGCGCATCCAGCCGCGCGAACGCGCCCTCGCCGCCCTGAAAAAGGTGCGGCACGCCGCGCGCGGACGTCGCACCCACGAATGGCGGACGAAGATCATCGCCGCGAAATCCATCGTCGATATGTCGCGCTATTACGAAGAGGCGCGCGAGCTTTCGCGCCGAATCACGGCGTGGGCGATGACGCTCGGACCGCACCCGAAGCGATTCGTGGTCTGCTCGGGCGGCGGGCCGGGAATCATGGAAGCGGCGAACCGCGGCGCGGCCGAAGCGGGCGGCTCGTCAATCGGATTGAGCATTCAGCTGCCCCACGAGCAGCGCCCGAATCCCTACATCACTCCCGAGCTGAACTTCTGCTTCCACTACTTTTTCATGCGCAAGCTCTGGTTCGCGCAGATGGCCAAGGCGCTGATCGTCTTTCCGGGCGGCTTCGGGACGATGGACGAACTGTGGGAGCTGCTCACGCTGCTGCAAACCGGAAAACTCTCCTCGCACCACCTGATCCTGATCTACGGGCGGCAATATTGGGACAGGGTTCTCAACTGGCGGCACATGGTCCAGAGCGGGACGATCAGCGAAAAGGACTACAAGCTGTTGCAGTTTGCCGACAACGTGGATGAGGCCTTCGACCGCGTCCGCAAGGACATGGAAGCCCACCACCTCGCCCTCGACGCCGACTAGTGCCGTTCCAACTTTTTCGAGGGGATCATAATTGAGCACACGCGTCGCGCGTGCGACCGCGAGGTCCGGAGATTTGGCCCGGCAGGTTTAGTTCTTTGAGACTTCGAGATCGGGCAAGAAGACCGCCTTGAAACGCCGCTGCTCGCCCTGGTCGTGCAGCAGGACGACCGGCGAAACCCGCAACGACTGCTTGCAATTGCGGCACGTTGTCATCTCGCCCTGGACGTCCTGCACGAACCCGTCGGTGAAGTGATACGCGGACCGGGGCCGGCGGGCGGCCTTCGTCCCGCGCGTCCCGCAGTGCGGGCAGGTGTACTCCACCAAATCCTCGAGCGGGTCGCGGTTCAGGGCGGCCCAGCCTGTGTAGCGAACGCCTACAGTTTCTACGGAAGAACGGTTCATGATAACCACCTCTATGACCCCAATTGGGGTGATACGAGCTTTTAGACGCGTGGACCGCGCAAAGCGATGCATCGTTCGTACTAGAAAGGCAAAGGCTTGTTCTGAAATGGCTTATGAGCCGCCGGCCGCGAAAACCCCGAGCCCTGGAACCTGCTTAACGCAGGCGGTGTCTATAGTTTGCAGAGGTCGCGACCTTCCGGAGTAAGGCCGGGCGGCACAAGCTGGCGCGAGAGACGCACGACTAGAGCCGCCTCGAATACGGTCCCATGCTGGCTATTCGAACGGAGGAGGTGTGTCTATGAGCGACCTCGGACACCTGCGCAACTGCATCATGGAGCACGACGCCGGTGCTGCCAGAAACTGCCAGGGAGTGGCTCGCCTTCTTCTGGGCCATCTGCGGGCCACTCCGGCAGTTGAACAAACAGCCGAACGTTAGAACTTGAAGACGATTCCGGTCGAGAGGCGTGCGTTGTTCTGCGTGGTCCCGAAGAAATGCGTCGGGAGGTAGTCGCCTTCGATCACGCGCCAGTAGATGCCGTGCATCAGCTCCGCGTCGATGCCGCCGCCGATGGCCATCGCGAACGACGTGTCGGAGAAACCGCCCCCGCTGACGTGCCCGCCGCCGAGCAGGACGTGGGCAAATGGCGAAACGCGGCCCGGCCAGGAAACCGTGGCGATGCTCGGCGGCCTCGCTGGTAGGCGCCGGCACCCCGGGTGGGCTGACAAGCCTATGATGCCGATCTCGTGTATCGAGTTCAGGACCTCTCAAGGTGAGTTCGGCTCCGTCCCTCTCCCCTTTTGCATATATGAAAAAGCATAATTGCAGCCAGCTATGATTTCATGGAAATGACAAAAAGACGGCAATCTTAGTGAATTCAGTAATTTACAGAAAGATTGCCACTGGAACCCACATTGCAGTCAGAGCCCCAGAACTGGGGGCAGTGTCGTCTCTCTTAGCTGGGCGAAAACGGAGGGGAGCTATGCGCCGACAAGTGGTTTCAAGGTTTTTTGTCAGCTTGCTGAGTCTGTGTGTCTTTCTGCTTATGCCGACAGGCACCGCGAAAGCGCAAAGCGTCGCCTCAGTGACCGGGACCGTCACAGACAGCACTGGTGCGACCGTTCCCGGCGCGAGCATCACACTGGAAAACACTCGCACCGGAACCAGCTATTCCGCACAGACGACCGGCGACGGCAGCTATCGATTTGTGGATCTCCCGCCGGGCCCCGGCTACAGGCTGACCGTCAAGAAGGATGGCTTCCAAACTTTCGCCCTCAACAGCCTTTATTTGCCCGTGGCGACGGCGACCACGCAAGACGTTCGCTTGCAACTGGGTACCGTCGCGCAGACGGTTGAGGTCACGGCCGAGACGGGCTCCGTGAGTCTGAACACCACCGATTCCACGATCGGAAACAATCTCGATATGCACGCCGTCGAGAATCTGCCCAACGAGTTCCGCGATGATCCTGCCAATTTGCTGCGAATTCAGGCTGGCGTCGTCAGCGCGACGGTGAATGCGGGCCAGGCCGTACAGGCCAATCTCGATCCGAACCATACCCGTGACGGTGCGGTGGCTGGCGCGCGGGCCGACCAGAACAACATCACTGTCGACGGAATCGACGCCACGGATTTTGCCGTCGGAGAGGCTTTTACGACCCAAGCTGCCATACCCGTTGACGCCATTCAGGAGTTCGATACTCAGGTCGCACAGTCCTCGGCTATTTACGGCGGCCGGAGCGGAGCGCAGACCAATATCACCACCAAGAGCGGCACCAACGACTGGCACGGCGCGCTCTTCGAGTACAACCGAACGGCCGCCACCGAAGCCAACACGTTCTTCAATAACCTGGATGGGGTTCCGCGATTGGCCCTGATCCGGAACCAGTTCGGTGGAAACGTGGGCGGCCCGGTTCTGAAGGACAAGCTTTTCTTCTTCTTCGAGTATGACGGCAGGCGCGATCGTTCCGGCGAAAGCGAAAAACAGTTTGTGCCTTACCCGCACGTGGCCCAGGGTGAGATTGCTTATATCGTCAACGGTTGCCCGGACTCGAGCCGTTTGACGTCCGCCGATACGCCCACAAGTTGCGTCCAGTTTGCTTCCGCCGCCGCGGTGGCAGCGCTTGACCCGTGCTCCACGGCCAACTGCTCAGGCACTCCCGGCTTCGTGTCGGCAGGTGTCGCGCCTGTCCTGAAGAACCTCTTCAAGACTCGCTATCCGGCTCCCAACGACTACGGCGACGGAGATGGCCTCAACGTTGCCGCCATTCTCTTCAACGGCCCCGCCCCGCTTGTCGAGAACGGCTACCTGTCTCGTGTGGACTACAACATCAACGCCAACAATAAGATGTTCGCCAGATTCAACCTGAGGAATCTGTTAACCGTCAACAACGCGAATGGTAATCTCCCGATTCAATTTCCCGGCGATACGCTGACGGCAACCGAGTCCATACGGGACCGCGCGTGGGTGGTCGGCGAGACCTGGACGATCAATTCGAATACCATCAATCAGGTCACCCTAGGCGAGACCCGCGCGAATCTTCAGGAACCGATTGCGGAGCCGTCCTCGTATCCCGCAGGGGGCTATATCTACGAACTAAGCTTTTTTGGCGCCTTTGAAGGCAACACGTTTGCAACTCCCTTCGAACGCCCAAGCGCGCAGGGGCGCGTCGTCCCCGATCCGACCTTGCGCGACGATGTCACTCTGATCCGGGGCAAGCACACCTTCACATTTGGAGCGCAGTGGAATCCTGTAAAGGTTCGCAGCCTTCTCGTCAACGACATTGATTTCGTTCAGGAGGGACTCGGCGGCGACATTCAAAGCCTCGGGGCCGCGGGGTCCCCGTACAGGCCCGCCAACATCTCAAACAGCCCCTATTCCCAAACCACTTGGGACAATTTCTTCGCCGGCGACTTGGGCCTTATTTGGAACCATCAAGCCAGCGTTAACTATAACGCCGCCGGCACCGCCCTTCCTTTCGGATCGAAGGCAACCCGGGACTGGCGCATCCATGAGATAGCGGGCTACGCGGGGGACTCCTGGAGGATCCGCCCCGACCTGACGATTACGGCGGGAGTTCGCTATCAATACCAGACCCCTCCCTATGAAGTACATGGCGTCGAGGCGCAGTTCTTCAACACGAATTTCAATGCCGTCTGGCAGGCTCGTGTGGCGGCCGGCTTGGCCGGCGAGACCGGAATCGGGGCGACGCCGCTACTTACCTATCAACAGGCGGGGAACGGAAACCCTGGAGGCAGACCACTCTACTCTCCCGAAAAGCATGATTTTTCTCCGAGACTTGCCCTTGCCTGGAACCCCTCTTTTACAGACGGCATTCTGGGCCGGCTTTTTGGCGACCGCAAGACGGTCGTGCGAGCGGGGGGATCATTCCTCTACGACGAGTCCGTCATCTACGCCATCACCAATTTCGAGGATCAATCAAATTATCTATTCTCAAACACCATTGCCACGGAATTCAATCAAGGCCAGACCCTTCTTACCGCGCTAACAACGGACCCGCGAATGAATTCCCTCGCCGCGCCGCCGTACGCGATTCCAGCGCCTCCGTTTACAAACCCGCTCACGCCCTTCGCGATCTTCAACGATGGAATCGATCCCAACTTGCACACGCCTTATTCGATCACCGCCAGCCTGGGAGTGCAACGGGCCCTGCCCGGCGGCTTTCAGTTGGAGACTGATTATTTCGGGCGATTTGGCCGAAGACTCATGCAATTGGGTGACGCCGGCCAGGCGATAAACTTCGTGGACGCAACGCCTGACCATGAGAGTTTGGCGACCGCCTTTAGCTACCTGGAAAACGCGGCCCGGCTACCCGGCAACGCAAATACGATCGCCGCTGGTTTGACCCCGCAACCCTTCTTCGAGACGAATATGAATACGGCCCTCACCGCAGACGGGCTGGGGAGCTGCGCGACGTTCTATGCCCCGTTCCCCGCAGGAGTGACCCCAAACTGCACTAATGCAGTCTTCTTGAACAACGGTTCGGCCCTTTCGCAGGGAGGCACGGGCGGAATCCTGCCCGCCCTGCCGCTACCGGTAAACGTGGGCCTGAATCCCCAGTTCTTCGTCGATGCCATCATGGCAAACAAGGGCTTTTCCGATTACAACTCACTGTTTGTGACGCTGCGCAAGCGGCTTTCTCACAATTTGCAATTCGACTTCAATTACACCTTCTCCCACTCGATTGACAACGGATCGACCGTCTCCAATGAGAACGGGAACTACCTTTCTGGGGCCACGGCGATTATGTGCGACGTGACCAATAACCGCGCCTGCCGGGGCAATTCCGAGTTCGATGCGACGCATCAGATCGCTGCTGAATTCGTATACTCCCTGCCTTTTGGCCGCGGCCAGACGTTTGGCCGGGAAGTCAACACATGGGTGAACGAGGCCATCGGAGACTGGACAATTTCCGGAATTGAGACGTGGCGTACGGGCGTCGCCTATACCGCGAACGATATCGACAATTCTTCAGCCTTCGATACCGTGAGTCTTGCCTCCGATACCGGCGTGCTCTTCACCGGATCGCGGGCCGCGCTCAAGCAGCAGATCCACATCGACCCGGTGACCGGCCAGGTTCAGTTCTATGCAGATCCGGCAGCCGCCGCGGCGCAGTTCTCTCCGGTAACCGGCTTGCAATCCGGTAGCCGAGACACGTTGCGGGGCCCGCATTTTTCAAACCTGGATCTGGCGGTCTCCAAGAACTTTCCGCTTGGCAACGAGCGGTACAGACTCCAGTTCCGGGCGGAGGCCTATAACGCTTTCAACCACCCGAGCTTCGGGATACCCGGCACCGGCATCCTGAATAACAATTTCGGCGTGCTCAGCGGCCTGGCGGGCCAGGAGCCGTCGCGCGTGATGCAGTTCGCGCTCCGGTTCGACTTCTAGCGTTAACCACGAATAAGCGGCTCGGGCGGGTCTCGCATTGCGAGGCCCGCCTTTTTCTTTGCGACCGGCTCGCCAAGTCTCTCCTGATCTGTCCCAGGCTCCCGGATCGGGATGGCGGCAGACTTTTTTCTTCGTGCCCCGGTAGCCTCGCTTATAGCCGCCGTCAAACCCCACATGTGGGCTGAAGCGCGACCACGAACATGGCGCTACTAAAAAGGGCGGGCCGACTGACTTATAGCGCCTACATATATCCATTTCAAATATGAGAAACTGTATGATCTTTCCGCTACGTTGTCTTGAATTTCTTGCAATACTCTATGTATCAATAACTTAGAGCTGCGAATTTCATGGACACCGACGTGCCCAAGACAACCGGGCGTTGTCGTCCGCGTAGGGTGTGATTTCCTGGTTCTCAAGCCAAGGCCTTGTCGAGGGGGGTCCACAGGGAGTTTCGGACGCTCCGTACTACTTAGGCAGTTTCTTCGGAATTCTTCCGTCGATCTAGGAGGGTGCTATGACCCGGACGCGTTCGATCGTGTTCTTTGCCGTTGTGTTGGTCGGCATCAGCCTGTGCTACCAATCGGCATGGTCCCAAGTCGAGACTGGATCTATCGCGGGGACCGTCCACGATCCTCTGGGAGCGGTCGTTCCGGGAGCCAAGGTGACAGCCAAGAGCGTCTCGACAGGGGAGGAACGTTCCGTTCAAAGCGGCACCTCGGGACAATACAAGATCGCGAGCCTGATTCCCGGCCTTTACGATGTGACGGTCACCAGCGCGAACTTTGTGGTTTTCAAGGCCCGGGCCGAGGTGACGGTCGGCGCCAGTCTAACGCTCGATGCTCAACTCGCGCTGTCCGGTAAAACGACCGTCGTCGAAGTAGTGGGGGCGGGCGGGGCGGTGGTCAACACGCAGACCCAAGAACTTTCACAGATTGTGAACACTGAGCAGATGGCGGCGCTCCCAAGCCTTACGCGGAATGCCTACGATTTTGTGGCCCTTTCTGGAAACGTCAGTAGTGGGGACTCGACGAGCAATGGAGGCAGCCCGAACAACACCGGCGCCAGCACAGGCGAAAGTATCAGCGGGCATGGCGTGGGCTTTTCTCTTAACGGGCAACGGAATACCGGCACCGAGGTCCTGCTCGACGGAGTCGAAAATATCGCTCTTTTCAGTGATTCGGTCGGCGAACAGGTTCCGGTCGACTCCGTTCAGGAATACAGCGTGATAACGAACAATTTCTCTCCTGAATACGGCCGGGCATCAGGCGGTGTCGTCAACGTGTCGTCAAAATCAGGGACGAATGATCTTCACGGGTCCGCGTGGGAGTTCAATCGACTTTCTGCTTATACGGCGAACACCTACGAGAACGCGGTGAACGACGTCCCGAAGGGCATTTACACGCGCAACCAATTCGGCTTCGCCGCCGGGGCTCCGATCATCAAGGACAAGCTATTCATCTTTGAGAGCACCGAATGGACGCGCGTGCGAAGCTCGGCGACCGAGACCGAGGAGATTTTCGACCCGACCTTCACGGCCATGCTGCCATCGAATTCGGCGTCGTACTTCTCCAAGTTCGCCACCGGGGCTTTGCCTTCCAGCAGCACTGTGACGGCAGGACAGTTGGCCGCGAACGGCCTGACCATCAACCCGATCAACGGCGCGACTCCGGTTTCGCCCTCCCAGCCTATTTTCGACGTAGTGAATTTTCATGCACCGTTCGATGCAGGCGGCGACGTCCCGCAGAACACGTACAGGCTTCTCGGCCGAATCGACTACAAGTTGAACGGCAACACCACGATGTTTTTCCGTGCGGGCCGCGAGAGCGTGAATGAGTCTCCAGGTGCAGTCGCCTTCTCTCCGTATCCGCAATACAACGTCGGAGTGACTGAGGTGAACCAATCATTCTTGTATTCTCTTACCCACGTGTTCAATCCGAATTTGCTGAACACCGTGAAGGCTAGCTTCGTCCGGTTCAACGACGCGAACACGTTTGACACAGCCTTGACGTTTACTCCGAACCTGTATATCAATTCGGGCAATCCGGTGGATCCGGCCACGGGAAATCTGGTTCAGATGCCAGGCTTGGAGAACACGGGCCCGGGCAGCGGTGGACTTCCCTTCGGCGGCCCGCAGAACACGTTTCAGCTAGTGGACGACCTGGGCTGGACGAAGGGCGCGCATAGCCTGAAATTTGGAGGCGAGTTTACCTACATACAGTTGAACGTTCTGTACGACGCGTATGCGCAGGCGGTCGAAGAACTCAGCTCCACAGCCGACTTGCAAGGAGGTATGGACGCTCTCGTCAACAACCTGCCCGGCGGGCCTAATCCGAACGGTAGCCCGCTGCTTTCCTTCACAAGCCGGGTAGCACCGAACACGCTGCCGTGCTTAGCCCAACCGCAGTATTGGAACACCGGCAGCGCAAGCGACCTGACCCCGACGCCGGCATGTGAGGTTACACCCCCTCTAGAACCAGGAGCTGCCGGCCGGAGCTATCGCTACAACGACTGGGGGCTCTACGCGATGGATAGTTTCAAAGTCACGCGCAGAATTACGCTGAATTACGGCTTGCGCTACGAGCACTACGGTGTCCAGCACGACAATCATCAGAGTCTCGATTCCAACTTCTATTTTGGCCCTGGCGCAGGTCTGTACGAACAGGTTGCAAGCGGCGGGGTCGACATCACGACAAAGAGCCCCGTCGGGCAGTTCTGGAAGCCGAGATGGGGGACGCTCGCACCGCGGGTGGGATTCGCTTGGGACATCTTTGGCAATGGCAAGACCAGCCTGCGCGGGGGATTCGGGATTAGCTACGAACGCAACTTCGGCAACGTGACATATAACGCGGCGTGGAATCCGCCAGCGATTGGTCTACCCTCCCTCTCGTGCCCACCTTTATCCTCTACGTGCACAAACGTGGTCACCTCGAACGCGCTCGGAACGCTGGGTACTCCCGGGTCTGCGGTGCCGTTCCCGCCAAGCGAACTGCGCATGCCGGACCCGAACATCGAGGTTGCACAGACACAGTTCTGGAGCCTGGGCTTGGAGCGGGAGGTTGCGCCAAACACAATGGTCGGGGTCTATTACAGCGGAGCGCATGGCGTCCATCTGTACGATCTGGAGAACATCAACCTGGTGGGGGCCGGCAACTTCTACTTGGGTGAGAATCCCTCAAACGCTGCATGCGCTGGAGAGGGCACGCCCAACGATCCCGCAACCGCAGAACCCATCTGCCTCGTGCGGCCGAACCAGCAGTACTCCAACATCAACATGAGGGGCAGCCTCGGTTCCAGTGCGTACGACTCCCTCAACGTGAAGTTTCAGACGCAGAACCTGTACCATAGCGGCCTAACCCTGGTGGCCAACTACACTTGGGCGCATTCGCTGGACGATATCAGTTCAACGTTCTCAGAGGATATCCAGGGTGGTTCCGGGTATATCGGAAGCCTCGGATACACGAACGTTCTGAACCCCAAGCTGGACTGGGGGAGTTCGGACTTCGATATCCGGCACCGAGTCGTGATTTCACCCATTTGGGAGACGCCTTGGTTCAAGGAAGGTGCCGGCTGGCAGCGACAGGTGCTCGGCGGCTGGACAATCTCAAGCATCTTCACTGCCCACACCGGCATTCCCTTCTCCATATACGACTACAGCAATGATTTTAACTTCTACACGGTGCCCCGCTTGACGCCGGCAACTCCGATCACGCAGTACCACACCGGCACGCCCGTGCCCGTCTCAGGGCAGCCGGGTGTCTTCACGGTTCTGAACTTGCCTCTTCCCGCCAGTTCCGAGCCCCTCGATCCGGCCCTCGGCATTTCGGATTTCGGGCCGTATCCTGCGAATATGACTCGTCGGAACGCGTTCCGTGGCCCCGGGGCCTGGAACGACGATTTGGCCATTAGCAAGAGTTTCAAGCTGACGGAGCGGTTCGGATTGGAATTCCGCGCCGAAGCGTTTAACGTCTTCAACCATCACAATCTCTATGCGTATTCGGGGAATTTGGACTACTCCTGCCCGGATGGGACCATACCGTGCGATGTGCCTGTCTCTGCCTACACGCCGTTGACGGTCAACGCGTACAAGGGCGGCCTCGGCAATTTGGCCCTCGGAGGAAACCACGACGAGCGGCGGTTCGGGCAGTTTGCGCTGCGGCTGAGCTTCTAAGTTAAGCGGTTCTCGATCCAGCGCACAGCGGGGGAGCCCAACGGCTCCCCCGTTTGCTTTTGGAGATCCCCTCCCATTGTTCCAAATTTGCAACTTCGGCGGGCTCCGGCACGTATGAGTATAATGGGCTGAGCGGAAGGGACACCTGTGGCCGGAAAAACCTCGATGGCGCTGGGAGAGGCGGTAAACATCGCCACGGCGAGCCTCTGGGCGCACAAGATGCGCAGCGTGCTGACGCTGCTCGGCGTGGTGATCGGGGTGATGTCGGTGATCGCCGTGGTGAGCCTGGTGAACGGCCTGAACGACTACGTCGCGGGTGCGATCTCGTCCAATCTTAGCGCGGATGTCTTCATGATCAACCGGGCGCCCTCGGCCATTACCAGCATCGACCAATGGGAGGCGAGCCAGAAGCGGAGGAAATTCCATTACGACGACTACGTTGCGCTTCGCGACAACTGCCGAAGCTGCGTCGCCGTGGCCGGGAACCTCAACAAGATCGGCCAGGTGAAATACGGGACGGAGTATCTCTCGGACACCGCCATCATCGGATTCACGCACGAAATGCCGGAGGTGATGAGCCGCGAGCTCGGGCAAGGGACGTATTTCACGCGGCTCGACGTGGCGCGCGGCTCGCCCGTCTGCGACGTGGGATACGACATCGCAGATAAGCTGCTACCCGGCATGGACCCGGTCGGCAAGGAGATCCGCGTCGACACTGGGGAGTGCGAGATCATCGGCGTGGCGAAGAAGCGCGGCTCGATGATGGGACAGTCGCAGGACAACTGGGTGATCATGCCTCTCACCACCTACCAGGCAATGTACGGAAGCGACGACTCGGTCCGCCTGTGGGTGAAAGCCGCCGGCAAGGACGCGATGGATAGCACGATGGACGAGGTAAGGTTGCTCCTGCGCGGGCGCCGGCATGTGGCGTACCGGGATGCGGATGATTTCGCGATGGAAACCAACGCGTCGTTCCTTCAACTGTGGGGCAGCATCAGCAGCACGTTTTTCGGCGTGACGATCGGGATCGCCTCCATTTCGCTGATTGTGGGCGGCATCGTGATCATGAACATCATGCTCGTGTCGGTAACGGAGCGGACGCGCGAGATCGGCCTGCGAAAATCGCTGGGGGCGCGACAGAGCGACATCCGGACACAGTTCCTGATCGAGTCGGCCACGATCGCGGGCATTGGCGGAGGCTTCGGCGTGATTCTCGGAATCTTGCTCGCGAAAATCGTGAGCTGGACGACGGCGCTGCCGAGTTCGGTGCAAATATGGTCGGTCCTGATGGGCCTGATCGTGGCGACGAGCGTCGGCCTTTTCTTCGGCGTGTACCCGGCGGCGAAGGCGGCCCGCCTCGACCCGGTAGTTGCGTTGCGGTCGGAATAGGCGAAGGGACGGACGGTGGGCAAGAAACAGAGATCCGGTGAACTGAAGGAAGCGATCGCGCTGGCGGTCGATGTTTTGCGGAGGAATCCGCTACGGTCGTTTCTGACGGTTCTGGGCATCGTGATCGGCGTGACCACGATCATCGTGATCGGCGCCGTCATCAACGGGCTGAATTCGAACGTGCTCGGCAACATACAGCAGCTTGGTTCGAGCACCATCATCGTATCCAAGTTCTCCTGGGCCACACTCGGACGCCCGTCCTGGGAGCTGCTTCAACGGAAGGACTTGAAGCCGGAATGGGTCGACGGCCTGAAGCTATTGCCGCACGTGACGGACGCCGCGCCCGTGGAGCAGATCGCAAACTACGAGGTGGGCGCGGGATCGAGCGAAGTGCGGCGCGGCAATCTTCGGGCGAAGAGCGTCATCCTGGAAGGAGACGGGCCCGCCATCGCGCGCATCAGCGACTTCAGTCTGGCCGAAGGCAGGTTTTTCAACGACACGGATGAGGAACATCACTCCCCGGTCACCATTCTCGGCCACACCACTACGAAGACGCTTTTCCCCAGCGGCGAGGATCCGGTGGGGCAGGAAGTATTGCTCGAAGGCCATGTGTTCACGGTCATCGGCGTTATGGAGGAGCAAAAGCAGGCCCTGGGCACCGGGGACAACGCCCAGGACAATATCGCGATCGTCCCGTTCTCGGTGATACAGAAGCTGCACCCGGAGTTCAAGAACGTGGTTTTCCTGGCCAAGGCGGATACGACGGACAACCTCCCGCTGGTGGTCGACGAGACGCGCGAGTATATGCGCAGGATGCGCAAGCTGGCTTCCGATAAGGACGACGATTTTGCGATCCTGACAACGGACACGTTCCTCGATCTCTGGAATCAGATTTCGAGCGGAATTTTCATCGTCATGCTCGCGGTGGGCTCGGTGGCGCTGCTGGTGGGGGGCATCGGCGTGATGAACATCATGCTGGTCAGCGTGACGGAGCGGACGCGCGAAATCGGCGTGCGCAAGGCGATCGGCGCGCGCCGGAACAACATTCTGATGCAGTTTCTGCTGGAAGCAGTGACCCTCGCGGCTGTCGGCGGCGCCATCGGAGTGCTGCTCGGCTCAAGCTTTGTGTTGGTCATCCGGCTGGCGTTTCCGTCGTTTCCAGCCGCGGTGTCGTTCGCTCTGATAGCCTTGGGCGTGTCCGTCGCGAGCATGATCGGAGTCTTTTTTGGAGTGTATCCTGCTTGGAAAGCGGCGCGACTGAATCCGGTCGAGGCACTTCGTTACGAGTAACACAGGCGCTTAGAGCCCCGCCGCGCCCTTCCCCTTTACAAGCTCCCGAAGCGACGCCTCGAATGGCGGCCGCGCGACGCCGCGCTCGGTGATGATGGCGGTGATGAAGCGCGCGGGCGTGACGTCGAAGGCCGGATGGGCTGCGCGGACGTTGGGCGAGATCGGCACGCCGGCGAGATGCGTCACTTCCTCAGCCGAGCGCTCCTCGATGGGAATCTGGTCTCCGGACGCAATTGAAAGGTCGAGGGTCGAAATCGGCGCTGCGACGTAAAACGGAACCTTGTTTTCGCGGGCGATGACGGCGATACCGTAGGTGCCGATTTTGTTCGCCGTGTCGCCGTTGCGCGCGATCCGGTCGGCGCCGACCACTACCGCGCCCACGCCGCCGGTCTTCAGGAAATGCCCGACCATATTGTCGGTGATGAGAGTCAGCGGAATGTGGTCCTGATGGAGCTCCCATGCGGTGAGCCGCGCGCCTTGCAAGTACGGACGCGTCTCGGGCACCAGCACTTCGATCCGATAACCGCCCTCAATGGCCATGCGAATCACGCCCAGCGCCGTGCCGATCCCGCCGGTCGCGAGCGCACCGGCGTTGCACTGCGTCATCACGCGGCCGCTCTTCGGCATTAGCTCCGCGCCGAAGCGCCCGATGCGCTCGTCGGCCTCGCGGCGCTCCTGATGCACCTTCTGAGCTTCTTCGACGAGCGAAGCTTTGATTCGCGAGAGGCCGGCCGCGCCGTCCTTCTCCGCGGCTACAGCGAGTTCCTGAAACCGCCCCTGGAAGCGCTCGATGGCCCAGAAGAGATCGACGGCCGTTGGACGCGTTCGCGCGAACGCTTCGCAGATCGCGGCGAATTCGGCGCGCAATTCCTCGAGCGTCTTCGCTTTGGAATGCTCGACGCCGAGAGCGACGCCCATGGCCGCCGCGACGCCAATCGCCGGCGCCCCGCGGATGACCATGTCTTTGATCGCCCGAGCCAGTTCGCGGTAGTCGGTATAGGTGTGGTAGATAACCTCGCCCGGCAATTTGCGCTGGTCGAGCAGGACGACGCCCTCGCTCGTCCATCGAATGGGTTCAACCGTGTGCAAGGAATCGATCTCCGTTTCCGACGTGCGGGAATGGCTACTTATTCTAACCGATTCCGTGCATTGAGAAGGACGCTAGTGGATGTGGCGGATCTTGACCGATGAGAATAGGGCCGCGATGACGGGGAGTGCGTTGTAGCTCGCGTGCAGGATGTAGCTCGCGACCACCGTTCGCGTGACCGCGCGCGCAATCGTGAACAGGATACCCACAACCACAAGCAACGCAATCTGCCACCATCCGCCCCACAGCTGGCCGGCGTGCAGCAGGCCGAAGAGCGTCCCCGTGATCACGACTCCGGCAGTCACGCCCATGCTTCGCGCCACCACGGGATACAAATAGCCACGGAAAACGGTCTCCTCGACCACCGGGGCAAGCAACACGGCGGTCAGCATGAAAAGGATCGCCGCGTGCGGAGTCTGGAACATCGTTTGGATGGGCAAAGGGTGCTTCGGCGGAAAGATTGGCTCCGCCAGCGACACCATTCGCGCCAGGAAAAATCCGCAGAAGATAAGGGCGACGTAGACCAAGCCGCGCCGAACCTTGCCTGTTTCGAGGTGACGCCAGCCGATCGTGCGCCAGAAAGGTGATTGGAAGCGCAAGCGCATCTGCGCCGCAAGGTAGGCCAGCAGGCCCACGTTCAGCAGTATCTGCGCCAGGACGGCGACGATACCCAACTCGTCCGGGGACTTGCGGAGGTTCGCCGTCGATACGCCGAAAAGCCCGAGCACGATCACGACAACAACGCCCGACAGAAGCGCCCCGACGATTGCGATCACCGCAAGCAAAACGATGTCGAGCCAGTCCCAGGGCACGCGAAGATCCGCGGGCAGGGCGCGTCCCGCATGCGCGGGAAATTGGCTGGCCGCAGGGACACCTTCGGGAGATGCCGGCTCAAGGGATTGCGGCATTGGCTCCAGAGGCTCAGGGGGTTCGGGAGGAAGCGGATTGTTGTCGTCAGTCGTCATTGTCGTTGCGCGCGGTTCCCGTTCGCGCCGGCCTTTGCTCCCTCGAACGCGCGGGCGAGAATCTGGCCGGTATAGGATTTCTTGATGCGCGCCACTTGTTCGGGCGAGCCCTGCGCGACGACGCGTCCCCCGGCCTCTCCGCCCTCCGGACCGAGGTCGATGATCCAGTCGGCCTGTTTTATCACATCGAGGTGGTGCTCGATCACGAGCACTGTATTGCCCAAAGAGACGAGACGGTTCAGCACGTCGAGCAGCTTCTTCACGTCGTCGAAGTGCAGCCCCGTGGTCGGCTCGTCGAGGATGTAGAGCGTGCGGCCGGTCTGGCGCCGCGAAAGCTCGCGAGCGAGCTTCGTGCGTTGCGCCTCGCCGCCCGAAAGCGTGGTCGCCGATTGCCCGAGCTGGATGTAACCAAGCCCCACATCGACCAAAGTCTGAAGCTTTTGCTGGATCGCGGGGATGTTTTCGAGCACCTTGAGCGCTTCTTCGATCGGCAGATCGAGCAGATCGGAAATCGAAAGCCCTTTGTAGCGCACGGCCAGCGTTTCGGCGTTGTAACGCTTGCCGCGGCAGACCTCGCACGTGACGTACACGTCGGGCAGGAAATTCATTTCGATGCAGCGCTGGCCGCCGCCCTGGCACGCCTCGCAGCGCCCGCCCTTCACGTTGAAGCTGAATCGTCCCGGCTTGTAGCCGCGCTCGCGCGATTCCGGCAGCATCGCGAAAAGCTCGCGGATCGGCGCGAACACGCCGGTGTACGTGGCGGGATTCGACCGCGGCGTCCGGCCGATGGGCGCCTGATCGATCTGGACCACCTTGTCGATGTGCTCGACGCCCAGGATCGCGCGATGCGCGCCCGGCTTTTCCATCGAGCGGTAGAGCTTCGCCACGAGCGCGCGATAGAGAATGTCGTTCACGAGCGTGGATTTTCCGGAACCGGAAACGCCGGTGACGACCGTCAGCAGGCCGAGCGGAATCGGCACGTCGATATTCTTCAGGTTGTTGCCGTGCGCGCCAAAGATCGTGAGCAGCTTACCGTTTGGGCTGCGGCGCGTGGCGGGAACGGGAATCTTCACCTGCCCGGAGAGATACTGCCCGGTGAGCGACGCAGGATTCGCCGCGATTTCGTCCGGCGTGCCGGAAGCTACCAGGTATCCGCCGGCATTGCCGGCGCCGGGGCCGAGGTCCACAACGTAGTTCGCGCGGCGAATCGTCTCTTCGTCGTGCTCGACGACGAGGACCGTATTGCCGAGGTCGCGCAGGGTCTCGAGCGTGCTCAGCAGGCGGCCGTTGTCGCGCGCGTGCAGGCCGATCGATGGTTCGTCGAGAACGTAGAGCACGCCGCGCAGGCGCGAGCCGATCTGCGTGGCGAGCCGAATCCGCTGAGCCTCGCCGCCCGAAAGAGTCGCGGCGGAGCGGTCGAGCGTGAGATAACCCAGGCCGACCGCCAGCAGAAAATCAATCCGTTCGGCGATTTCGGCAAGCGGGCGCCCCGCGATTTTGCGTTGCCGCAGCGTGAGCCGTTCGCGAATTTTGTCCACCGCGGCGCGAGCCTCGGTGAGCGGCAGCCCCGTGAAGTCCGCGATCGACAGGCCGGCGATTTTGACCGCGAGGCTTTCCGGGCGCAGGCGCCGCTCGCCGCAAGCCGCGCAGGGCGCGGGCGACATGTACTGCGTGAGCCATTCGCGGTACGTATCGGAATTCGAGTCGCCAAGGCTGCTTTCCAGATGCCCCAGGACTCCCTGGAAATTCAGGCCTTTGCCCGAGCCGCCATTCGCCGGATTGCCGCGCAGAATCAGGTTCTGCACCTTGCGGGAGAGTTTGTCGAACGGCGTTTCGAGATCGAACCCATAAGCCGCCGCCGCAATCTTCATCGTGCGCTGTAGCGCCGACGAGCCGGACCCCGGCCCGAGGCCGCCCTCAAACAGCGGCTTCGTCCAATCCACGATCACTTTCGCCGGATCGAAGTCGTATTTCGAGCCCAGGCCGTGGCATTCCGGGCAGGCGCCGTACGGCGAATTGAAACTGAACGAGCGCGGTTCGAGCTGCGGCACCGAGATGCCGCAGTCGGAGCATGCGAGCTTTTCGGAGTACACATGCTCCTTGCCGCCCACCACGGCGATCGCGACAAGTCCGCCGGTCAGCTTCAGCGCAGTTTCGATCGACTGCTCGAGCCGCTGCGCGATGCCGCTTTTCAGGAGCAGCCGGTCCACGACGATCTCAATCGTGTGGTTCTTGCGGCGGTCGAGGGGAGGCGGCTCGTCGAGATTCACCAGCTCGCCATCCACGCGCGCGCGGACGTAGCCTTCCTTCGCGTACTTTTCGAGGTCTTTCTTGTATTCGCCCTTGCGCCCGCGCACCACCGGCGCGAGGACCATGATGCGATCGTCCGGCTTGAGCGCCATCACCGACTGCACGATCTGTTCGGTCGATTGGCGCGTGATGGGCTTGCCGCATTTCGGGCAGTGCGGCGCGCCGATCGCGCTGTAGACGACGCGCAGGTAATCGTAGATTTCGGTGATCGTGCCGACGGTCGAGCGCGGCGAACGCGTGGTGGTTTTCTGTTCGATCGCGATGGACGGCGAAAGCCCCTCGACCGAGTCCACGTCGGGCCGCTCCATCTGATCGAGGAACTGCCGCGCGTAGGCCGAAAGCGATTCGACGTAACGCCGCTGGCCCTCGGCGTAGAGCGTGTCGAACGCGAGCGAGGACTTGCCGGACCCCGAGAGACCCGTGATGACCGTCAGCGTGTTGCGCGGAATCTCCAGGCTGATGTTCTTGAGGTTATGCTGCCGGGCGCCGCGAATGATGATTTTCTTCAGACCCATCGGTGGAGCGGCCCCCTACAGAGCGGCCCTCTCTACACTGGGTAGAATGGTCCCAGCGTAATCTATCAACATAGCAAGAGCCCTCGGCGCGGTCAAGAAACGCGCAGCGATGCATACAGGAATTCACGTATGCCCTGTGGATCGCTCGGAATTTTTACTGGTGGCTGGGACTTTTTACTCTGGACCCGGAAATGAAGGCGTTTGATTTCAGCGCCTTAGCTTTGGTTTTCGACGTGCGATAGATACGGGCGTCAGGGGGAGGAAAGCCGAGGATCCCTTCGGGGATTGAGGGCTGGGCCGGCTTCCTTCCCCCGGCCACCTTCCGCCGGGTTCCAATTTTTACCTACCCCTCTCGAACGCACGGCGGGGGTGCGTTCACTTTCTTTTCGCCGCAAGCGCAGTAAGATCAACGCACAAAGTGTTTCGATACGCCTTACGGTCCGGGCGAGATTCGTGTAAATTTAGTAGAATTGTTCGCAACCGAGTTGGGGCGTGGTCCAATTGGTAGGACACCTCACTGTTAATGAGGACGGTGTTGGTTCGAGTCCAACCGCCCCAGCCAACTCCCTCGGGCCTGGCGGGACTTCCGCGCAGGATTACTTGTCCTTGATGACGGGGAAGCCGGCCTCGGTCCAGCCGCGCCAGCCGCCATCCATGGAGATCACGTTGCGGTAGCCCATCTTCTGAAGGTTGTCCGCCGCGAGCGCGGAGCGGTAGCCTCCGCCGCAGTACAAGATGACGAGAGCATCCCTGTCGGGAATCGTCTTTTCGATATCGCGCTCGATGATGCCCCGGCCGAGATGAATGGCGCCGGGAATGTGGCCGCGGGCCCATTCGGAGTCCTCGCGCGTGTCGATGAGGATGAACTTCCCGCCGGCGTCGAGCCTCTTCTTCGTTTCGCGGAAGTCTTCCTGCTTGATGCGCTTCTTCGCGTCGTCCACCAGCTTTACGTAAGCTTCGGTGTGCTGCACGGCCATCGCTTCGCTCCTCCGTGTCGCCTGAGATGCAAAACACTAACTCATGTCGCGCCAATTCGGGCCGGCTTTCGTATCCACGACGAGCGGGACGCGCAGCTCGTAGACGCCCTGCATGACTTCCTTCACGAGTTGCGTGAGCCGCGGAATCTCGGCTTCGGGGGCCTCGAACAGCAATTCATCGTGGACCTGGAGAATCATCTGCGCCTTGAATTCGCCCGCGAGCCGCCGGTCGAGCTCGATCATGGCGAGTTTGATGAGATCGGCGGCGGCGCCCTGCATCGGCGTATTCATCGCCGTGCGCTCGGCAAAACTGCGCAGGTTCGGCTGCGGCGAATTGATTTCGGGAATCGGCCGGGTGCGCCCGAAGAGCGTCCTCGTGAATCCGCTCCGGCGGACCTCGGCGATCTGCGCGTCGAGGTATTTCTTCACGCCGCTGTAGCGCTCGAAATAGGCGGCGATGAACTTGGCCGCCTCGCGCTGCTCGATTCCGAGCTGCTGCGCGAGGCCGAACGCCGAAAGGCCGTAGATCACGCCGAAGTTGATCACCTTCGCGACGCGGCGGTGCTCGGGCGTCTGCGCGAAAGGCGCCACGCCGAACACTTCCTGCGCCGTGCGCGAATGAATGTCCTCGCCGCGGCGGAAGGCCTCGACGAGCACAGCGTCTTCCGAAAGATGAGCCAGGATGCGCAGCTCGATCTGGGAGTAGTCCGCCGAGAGCAGCAAACGGCCGGGCGAAGCGATGAACGCCGCGCGGATTTCGCGGCCGAGCGCGGTTCGCACCGGAATATTCTGCAAGTTCGGATTCGAGGAGCTCAGCCGGCCGGTCGCGGCGCCGGTCTGGCTCAGACGCGTGTGCAGGCGGCCCGTGGCCGGGTGGATGAGCCGCGGCAAGGCATCCGCGTAGGTGGACTTCAGCTTGGCCAGTTCGCGATACTCGAGCACCTTACGCGGCAGCTCGTGCAACAGCGCCAATTCGTCGAGAACTTCGGCCGCGGTCGAGCGCACCTTGGCCCGGCTCCTGCGAGGCGGCTGCAAATTCAGCTTGTCGAAGAGGACTTCGGCGAGCTGCTGCGGCGAATTGATCTTGAACTCGAAGCCCGCGAGTTCGTAGATGCTTTTTTCGAGCGCGGTGATTTCCTCCTGCGCCTTCGCTGAAATCTTCTCAAGCTCCTTCGAATCCACGCGCACCCCGGCGGCTTCCATGCGCGCCAGCACCGGAGCCAGCGGCAGATCGATCTTTTCGTAAATATCCGCGAGGTTCTGGCTTTCGACTTCCGCGCGAAGCATCGGCGCAAGACGCAGCAGAAAATCGGCTCGCTCGCCCGGCGCGCCCGAGAGCGTCTGATTCAGGTGCCTAAGCGCGACCTCGCCGAAAGCGTGATTCGCCGTGGTGGGCCGGAGAAGATAGGAGTAGAGCATCGTCGCGTGGCGTACTCCGGCGAGAGCTTTCGAGCCGCCCGGAGAATCGGCAGCGGCCAGCAGGTAAAGCAGCTTCGGGTCGTGCACTACTTTGGGCTGCTTCGGATCAGCCAACCATTCGCCCATCGCTGCCAGCGTTTTGTTCTCGGCGTCGTTGGCAATTGTGCGCGCCATGCCCGGCTTCGTGGATACTTCAACAGCAAGCACTCGCGCCCCGAAGCCCTCCTCTTCCGGCTCCTCGGAATCGAGCGAAAGCCAGACGGCGGCCTCCCAGCCCGGCGGAACCGCTTTGAGGAAGTTTCGCAGCGCGTCCGGCGACTCAAAGGATGCATAGTCGGTCGCGCGAGCGTCGGCCTGCGTCCCGATTTCTTTCAGCAGCGACGTGAAGCCGAGCTCGCCGTACAGCGCGCGAAGCGCGGCGACGTCCGGCTCCCGCAAACGCAGCGCATCGAGGGAAAGCGGCACGGGAGCGTCGGTGGGAATCGTGGCGAGCTGCTTGCTGAGCCGCACGAACTCGCCGTATTTTTCGAGCGCCTCGCGGTAGTTCGCCCGCTTCACTTCGGCCGCGTGTTCGAGAGCCGCTTCTGCGCTGCCGAATTGCTGGATCAGTTGCCGCGCGCCCACTTCGCCGATACCGGCTTTCCGCCGCTCGCCCGGAGCGGGCTTCTCGTTTGGGTCGCGCGCGCCGGGGATGTTGTCGATCGTGTCACCCATCAGGGCCATCACGTCGGGCACCTTTCCCGGCGGTACGCCCATGATCTCCTCGACTTTTTTCTCGTCGACGATGAGGTCGTTCTTGGCGGGATTCAACGCGCGGACACGGCCGCCGACGAGCTGCATCAGATCCTTGTCGCTGGTGATGATATATACGTCGAGGTCTTCCTCCGCCGCATGGCGCGCGAGCGTGCCGATCACGTCGTCGGCTTCGTACCCGGGATATTCGAGGATGGGCAGCCGCATCGCCTCGCAGTACCGGCGGACGAACGGGAGCTGCACGGACAGATCTTCCGGCATGGGCGGGCGCTGCGCCTTATACGACGCGAAAAGCTTGTCGCGGAAGGTCGGTGCGGAGACGTCGAACACCACGGCGACATAATCCGGGCGCAGGTCCTTGCTATTGAGCAGGCGGCGCATCATCGTGGCAAACAGGTAAGGCACCTTCGTGGGGACGCCCGCCGAGGTCTGTAAGCGGTCCATCGGAGCGTAGAAAGCGCGGAAGATGTAGCCCATCGCGTCCACGAGGAAGAGCCGCTTTGGCGTTGTTTCTTTGGGGGTCATGCGATCGGCAGATAGGGGAGTATAACAGACCGCGCGGGAGGGTCGCGGGTCCGCGGCCGGCAAGGCCGATTTGCCGAAGGCGACAACTCCGTCCGTTTGTGGTAGTTGTGAAATATTTCCACGCGGTCCTGCGTATCAACCAATGGACAGGCACACGACGACCGGGGCGATGAGCGAAGCGGAATTGGCGCAATTGCTGGCCAAGGTCCGGGCGGGCGATTCCGACGCCTGGGGCGAGTTGTATCGCCAGCACGCTGCGGCGATTTTCCGGTTTTGCCGGCGAGTGCTCCCGGCGCGCGAGGATGCGGAAGACGCGACCACGGAAATCTTCATGAAGGTACGGCAGAAACTCGGCACGTACGATTCCTCCCGGCCATTCACCGCGTGGCTGTATAAAGTCGCCAGCAATCACTGCTGGGACACGCTGCGCCGCCGCCGCATTCGGCAGGACCTCGAGACGGGAGACGTGGAAACGCTTCCGCTCGAGCATCCCGATCCGAGCCAGCTCGAACGCCTGCAAGCCGAGCACACCGGGAAGGAAGTGCGCACGGGCCTTGCGAAACTGCCGGACCGCGCGCGGATGGCGCTTGTCCTGCGGTACTACGCGGACATGAGTTACGACGAAATCGCGGACACGCTGGGCGTGCGGCGCGCGTTTGTGGGCGTTCTGTTGCTCCGCGCCCGGCATCAGTTGCGCGACGCGCTGAGCGGCAGCGGTGCCGCCGGCCAAGCCACTGCAAGGGGAAAGTCATGAGCCACTTTGATGAAGTGACGGCGTTGCTTTATCTCGAGGGACAAATCGATGCCGAGCGCGCGAGCGAGGTCTCCGCGCACCTGGCTTCGTGCGGCTCGTGCCGCGAACTCCTCCGCGTGCTCGAAAAGGAAGGCGTGTGGCTGCGCGAGGCCCTCGCCGCGGAAGAGGAATCGATCCCGGCTCGCGTCATCGCAGCGCCGAAGCGCGGCGCCCAGTGGGGTTGGATGGTGGCGTTTGGGCTGGGTATCGGCGGCGCCTATACACTTTGGACCGACTTGATCGAACCCTGGGTTACGCAGGCGGCGCAAGCAGGCTTCACGCAGGGAAATGTCCTCACGATGCTCTTCTTCGAAGGTGCCTTCTGGAAAGGATGGGATGCGATGCGAAGTC
>Ga0181521_10000932_pt1 | contig 36250 bp, 29 predicted proteins | sample PEATcosm2014_Bin_32_FD_119764 | JGI IMG/M metagenome (GOLD analysis project Ga0181521, IMG submission 119764) | Peatland microbial communities from MTU Mesocosm Facility, Houghton, MI, USA - PEATcosm2014_Bin02_60_metaG | ecosystem: Environmental > Terrestrial > Soil > Wetlands > Peat | place...
CATAGGCGACGGCGAGCACCGTCTTGCCGACGCCGCGCATGCCGTGCAGCGCGGTGATGGCGGCGCGGCCGTCGAAGCGGGCGAGCGTCGCCTCGATCTCCGCCATCGCCTGCTCGCGCCCCATGAAGTGGTGCGGCACGGCGATGGTGATGTTGCTCTCGGCGGTGACCTGATCGGACAGCGCGACCATGTCCGGCGCGGAGCGCGCGGCCATGAAGTCGCGGAATCGCTGGCGGCGGGCGGGTTCCGGAAGGCCGAACAATTCGCAGCGGCGGAAATGGTGGTAGAGCGGCGGCAGTGCGCACGGATGCACCAGGACGAACAACACGGCGTCCGGCCGCCGTTCCTGGGTCGCACGCCAGATGGCGGCCCGGCGTTCCAGCGTGGAGTACGGTGCGTTCAGATAGGCCTCCGAGACCACGCACAGCACCTGGTCCGCGGCGCCGATGCGTTCCTCCATCCAGCCGAGAATGTCGTGACCCGCGCCGATCTCCCACTCATGCACATGCTCGCCGTGGCCGAGCGCGCGCAGCTCCGTCGCGATCCAATGCGCCCATTCGCGGTCGGAACTCGTATAGCTGACGAAGATATCGGCCAAGGTCGCGGTCCTCGCGGCGAGGCGCCCTGCGTCGTTGCGCTCATGATCGTTGATCCCGCCGCGCGTGGCAACGCCAATCGCTGCAAGCCGATCTCGGTCACCATGCCATCGGCGCCGCGCCGGTCAGCGACCTCGCCAGGGGCGCCGGGCCGGCCGGCTTGGCACAGGCATCGCCGCGACGATACGATCGCCCCGACAGGCACAGGGGAACGTTATGAAATTCGGTATATTCTACGAGCTGCAATTGCCCCGCCCATGGGCGCAGGACGACGAGCGGCAGCTCTACCAGAACGCGCTGACCCAGGTGGAACTGGCGGACAAGCTTGGCTACAACTACGCCTGGGAGGTAGAGCACCACTTCCTGGAAGAGTATTCGCACTCGCCGCAGCCCGAAGTGTTCCTCGCCGCGGCGAGCCAGCGGACGAAAAACATCCGGCTTGGCCACGGCATCATCCAGCTCACCACCAACCATCCGGCGCGCGTCGCGGAGAAGGTTGCCTGCCTCGACCTGGTCAGCAACGGGCGCGTCGAGTTCGGCATGGGCGAAGGCGCCAGCATCACCGAGCTCGGCCCGTTCGACCGCAAGATGGAAGACAAGCAGGCGGTATGGGAGGATGCCGTGCGCTGCATCCTGCCGATGTTCACCCATGAGGCCTGGGAGTACGACGGCCCGTATTTCAAGTTCCCGCTGCGCAACGTGCTTCCCAAGCCGGTGCAGAAGCCGCATCCGCCGCTGTGGGTCGCATGCTCGCAACTTGAAACGATCGAGCTGGCCGGACGCTGCGGCATCGGCGCGCTGGGCTTCCAGTTCCTCAGCGCGGAAATGGCGCATGCCTGGGTGCACGCCTACTACAATGCGTTCGTCAAGCGGCAGCAGAAGCTCGCCGACTACCAGAGCAATTGCAACATCGCGATGGTCAGCTATTTCATGTGCGCCGAAACCGACGAAGAAGCCCGCCGCCGTGCCGATGGCGTGACGTTCTTCCAGTTCTCGCTCGCCTATTACAGCGGCGCGCGCAACCGCGAGCGTGCCGCGCCGGGCACGGTGAGCCTGTGGGACGAGTACCTGAAATGGAAGCGGGAGAACCCGGACAAAGCCGAACAGGCATTGCGCGGCGGGCTGATCGGATCACCCGAAACGATCCGCCGCAAGCTGCACAAGTTCGCCGAATCCAAGGTCGACAGCATCATATTGCTCAATCAGGCCGGACGGAACCGGCATGAGCATATCTGCGAAAGCCTCGAGCTGTTCGCCAGGGAAGTGATGCCGGAGTTCCACGCCATGGAACCGGAGCATCAGGCGTGGAAGCAGCAGGTGCTCAATCGCGAGATCGAGCTAAAGGAGCTTGACACCACGCCGTACAAGGAGCGGGTCGGCGTCGGCAAGGGCGTCAGCATCGATCGGTTGGTGGCCGCGCAGTAGCGGCGCCGGAGGCCGCCGCAGCGTTTTACCGGGCGCCTGACGGTGACCGTTCCGGCGGTGCAGCGGCACAGGCGCTCGGTGTTACACGCGGCGGCCCCGCCTTACCGGCTGCACGCCGCCCCGCCGAGCACGCAGAACGACGCGCAATACGGGTGGTTCAGCGCCACCGACCGTGCCGCCTCGGCCAGCGTGTGGCCGAGTTCGAACCGTTCGTCGTACGCCAGCAATGTGCAGGCCAGCACCACCGGATGCGGCGCGCCCTTGCGCTTCACCACCATGCGTGACGACGCGCACATCACGTCGTCGGGCGATTTGTGCAGGATGCCCCAGCACGCGGTGGTGATCTCCGGCACGTCGCGGCCCGGGTCCATCTCGGGGAACAACATCAGGCGCACCGGATCGAACGCATCGACCGGCACGTTCAATGCGCCGAACAGTCGCGCATAGCCCGCGCGCACCACGTCCTCCGGCTCACCGGTGAAGCGGCGGCCGGCAACGTCGAGGGCGAAATCGTTACGCGCCAGCCAGACCAGGCCGTCGATCGTCGGTGCCCAGCTTCGCTTGCCCCGTTCGGCTTCGTGCACCGCCGGCGTGTAGTGATCCAGCGAGACGCGAATGGTCAGCCGTTTGCCATACCTGTCGCGCAGCGCCAGCATCCGCGGCCGCAGCTTGCGCAGTGGCGCCATGGCATTGGTCAGCACCAGCGCGCGAAAGCCACGCGACAGCACGTCGTCCAGCATGCCGATGATATCGGGGTTCATGAACGGCTCGCCGCCGGTGAAGCCGATCACGCCGGTGGGCAGGCGGTCGCGGGCGATCTCATCGAGATAGCCGCGCACCTCGTCGCGCGTGAGATACGCCAGCCGGTCGTTGCGCGGCGACGATTCGATGTAGCAGTTGCGGCAGGTCAGGTTACACAGCGTGCCGGTATTGAACCACAGCGTGTCCAGCGCACGCAGTGCCACGCCGGCGCGCGGCTCGCCACGCGCCGTTAGAGCCGGGTTGCGAAACTTCGCCGGGTCGAGCGTGCGAACGATCTGGTCCACTGGGTCTCCGCGATTCTCCCTCTCCCGCCTGCGGCGGGAGAGGGTAGGGTGAGGGTGCCGCGTGCCGCACTCCACCCGTCGGGCAGCGCCAACGCAAGAGCGAAGCGCGCGCGATCACCCCGGCCAGTCGCGCCGGATTGGATCGCTGCCGTCCCAGCCGACCGCCGCCGCGCGTACCGCGTCGAAGATGCGCTTGCGCGTCGGCGTGGCGTGCGACATTTCGATGATGGTGCCAGGGTGGCCCTCCTGGCGGAAATACACGAACCGGCCACGCGGAGCGTCGCCCTCCTGGGCGACCGTGTAGCCGTTGGCCAGCGCGCGTTGGTACAATTCGTCATAGTTTTCCGGCCAGCTCGACCAGTGCTGTAGCCCGCCAGCCGGGTACTTGGCCAGAAACTCCCGGCCCAGGCTTGGCGTGTCGCAACGCTGCTGGATCAGCTCGATCTGCACGTCGCCCGAATTGGCCAGCGCGATCGACAGATGGATGTCGTCATGGCGCTGTCCGCCATAGGAGAAACTGGTAAGCGGCAGCCGGTCGGCGATGAACCACGGCCCGACGCCGCAGACCGTCACCCAGTGCCGCATCGCGGCTTCCACATCGGGAACGACATAGCCCATCTGGCGCAGCGGTCCGAACAGGCGGCTCATGATCGGCTTCCTCCCTGGTAGCAGTCGGCTGCGGCATCGAAGCCGTTCTCGCCGTGCCGTGCAACGCCGTTGCGTCGCCCGGCTTACGGCCGGGTCAGCGCCAGCCAGCCGGACAGCAGCCGCTCCCGGTCGGCGGCGAAACTGTCGGACAGCACCGCCGCCGCTTCGATCCGGTCGGCGCGGAAGTGCCGGTAGTCGCTGCGTAGCTCGCACCAGCCGCAGATCAGCGTCACCTCGACATAGTATTCCATTGCCACCGGGCGGATCACCCGTTCGCTCGCGGTGCCGCCGAGGTCGCGATAGGTGATCCGCAGCTTGTTCGCCTCGCGGATGGCGACGCGCAGTTCTGCCAGGCTGATCGCCCCTGGTTCGCGCGCGCCGCCCTCGGAGACATGGAACGGCGGCGCATCGAGCGACCCGCGCAGCGGTTCCGGCAGCACGGCGGCGAGCTTCGACAGCACCGACTCCGCCGCCTGTTGCAGACCGGGATCCCGCGTGCGCCGCAACAGGCGCATGCCGACCAGCACCGCGTCCACCTCGTCGGCGGTGAACATCAACGGCGGCAGGTCGTAGCCGCGCCGCAGCACATACCCGACCCCGGCCGCGCCCTCGATCGGCACCCTGCTCGCCTGCAACGCGGCGATGTCGCGATACACGGTGCGCGGCGTGACCTCCAACTCGGCCGCGATCGCCGCCGCCGTCACCGGCGAGCGTGCGGTGCGCAGTCGCTGGATGATGTCGAACAGCCGATCGGACGGGCGCATGGCCGCAACACTACTGACAGAACGCTGTCAGTGGCCATCGCCTAGACTGCGACGCACTGAACCAGGAGGCAGCCATGATCACACTGACCGATGCGCCCGATCCACGGCTGGAGTCGGTCCTCGAGGACGGTCTCGCCGCGTACAACGCCGAGCAGGCCGGCATCCGCGACTGGCGCCCGCTGGCGGTCAGCGCCCACGATCCCGACAGCGGCGACCTGGTCGGCGGCTTGCTCGGCCGCACGTCGCTGGGCCTGTTCTTCCTCGACCTGTTCTATCTGCCGGAGCGCATGCGGCACGGCGGCACCGGCAGCGCGATGCTGCGCATGGCCGAGCTGGAGGCCGGCCGCCGCGGCTGCCGCGCCGCCACGCTCGTCACCGTCAATTTCCAGGCACCCGAATTCTATGCGCGGCACGGTTGGGAGGAATTCGGCCGCATCGCCGGCGCGCCGGGCGTGGAACGCATCTTCATGCGCAAGAATTTGACCACGACGCCGGAGGCCCCGTGATGCAGTCGCTCAACCTGGATACCACCACGATGGCGTGGCAACCTGGCAGCCCGCTCTATGGCGAGGGCGCCATCTTCGACGGCAAGGAGGTCGTCCATATCAAGACGCTCAGCGACCGGCGGCAGGACGGGGGCGGCATCGCCTATCTGCTGTGGTTCACCCCGCCGGAAGGCAAGGTCATCAAGATCGTCGCGGTGGCGCGATCCGATGAGCACATCTTCAACCTGCAAGGCGGGCGCGGCAACAAGTCCGGCGAGCCATTGCGGTTCCCGGGGAATTACGCGCTCAACCCGCGCGGCAAGGTGCATAGCGCGTTCATCGGCACCGAGTCGCTTGCGCTGGTGGTGTACACCGGCGAGCCGGACGAGATCCGGTCGATGGAGGTGGTCGACGCGGCGCCGCACTGAGGGGCGCTTCCCGTCCGGTGCTCGCATGATGGCGCGGTCGCTGGGTCACGCATCACTATGCGTCGGCGGCGGTAACTCACCAGTTAGTTAACTCCGCCCTGAACGAACCGGTTGGTTCATCAGCGCCACGCGGGCGCAGTCGGCCGGGAGCACACTGCCGTGTGCTCACGCCCGCGTGATCATCCGCTTCGCTGTGCCGCCATGGCGACGTGATACATGCTGTGGCAACAATTGGCGTTCAAACACCGCTGGCCGCGGCACGCGCGCGGGCCGCGGATGCGTCACGAGGCCGGAAGCAGCACGCAGCATGGACGACACCAGGGAGGGCAGGGGCGCGGTCCGCGCCTATTACGGTCTCGCTGTGGCTGCCTTGCTGCTGCCAGTGCTGGTCTTGTGCGGTGGCGCCTGGCTCGCGTGGCAGTCGGTACTGCGCGACGCACGGCAGGGGCTGGATCGCGCGCTGGCCGTGTCCACCGAACAGGCGACCAAGGTGCTGGACACCCATATGCTGGTCGCGGCGCGCGTGAACGACCTGGTGGGTGGCCTGGACGACGCGGCCATACGGGCACACGAGCCGCCATTGCGCGACCAGATCGTCGCCATGATCCGTCCATTTCCGCAGGTCACCGCGGTCATCGTGAGCAACAGTGACGGCCAGGCACTGTTGTCGACGCCGCATTATCCGGTTGATCCGGGCACGACGTTTGCCGACCGCGACTATTTCCTGGCGTTGCGCGACGGACACCGGTCGCCTTTCATCAGTGCCACCGTCACCGGCAGCCAGACCGGCCAATCCGCGTTTTCCGTCGCTCGCCGCAAGGGCGACGACCCGCGGCAATTCCAGGGCGTCATCCTGGTCTTGGTGTCACCGCGCTACTTCGAGACATTCGACCGTTCCCTGTTCAACGACAGCGCCGACTATACCGCCGGACTGTACCGCGAGGACGGCGCGCTGTTGGCGCGCTATCCGTCAACGCCGGACCTGGCATTCCCGGCGGCAAAGCCGAACACGCTGCTGATGACAGCCATCGCGCGCGATCCGGTGAGCGGCATGGTGCGTGGCGAGGCGGTCGATGGCGTTGCACGGGTGATCGCGTATCGCAAGCTGGACGCCTATCCGGTGTACGTCACGGTCGGCCGATCCTGGCACTCGATCGTCGTCGCGTGGCGCAACCTGATGGCAACCCACTTGATCTTTGGCATCCCCGCGACAATGGCCTTGTTCGCGCTGAGCCTGCTGGCCGCGCGGCGGGCCCGGCGCGAAAGCGCCACCTTGGCGGCGCTACAGGCTGAAATCCGCCGACGGGAGCAGGCGGAAGACGCATTGCGGCAGGCGCAGAAGATGGAGGCGGTGGGCCGCCTGACCGGGGGCATCGCCCACGACTTCAACAATCATCTCACGGTGATCAGCAGCAACGTCGAATTGCTCAAGCGCCGGCTGCCGGAGAATGCCGCCGGCCTGGTGCGGCTGGCCGATGCGGCGATGCACGGGGTGCGCCGTGCGGCGACGCTGACGCAGCGATTGCTCGCCTTCTCGCGCCAGCAGACGCTGGATCCCGAGCCGTTGGACGCCGGGCAACTGGTGTCCGGCATGCTGGATCTGCTGCGCCGCACGCTGGGCGAGAGCGTCGTCATCGAGACCGCGGCGGCCAGTGGATTATGGCTGACCCGCATCGATGCCAACCAGTTGGAAAGCGCGTTGCTCAACCTTGCGGTCAACGCGCGCGACGCCATGCCGCGGGGCGGCAAGCTGACGATCGAAACAGCCAATGCGGCACTGGACGAATCGTATGTTGCCAGGCACGCGGAGCTGACCGCCGGGCAGTATGTGATGATCGCGGTGCGCGACACCGGTATCGGCATGTCGCCCGATGTGCAGGCACGGGTATTCGAGCCGTTTTTCACCACCAAGCCGTTCGGCCAGGGCACCGGGCTCGGGCTGTCGATGGTGTATGGCTTCGTCGCGCAGTCAGGCGGCCACATCAGGATCGACAGCGCGCCGGGCGCGGGAACGACGATACGGCTCTATCTGCCGCGCTATGTGCAGCAGCCGTCGCCATTGGCGGTCACCCGCAACGCAGCCGTCCGGGCGCACGGCGCCGCCGAGACGGTGCTGGTGGTGGAAGACGATGACACCGTGCGCAACGCTGCCGTCGAGGCGCTGCGCGAAATCGGCTATCAGGTATTGGAAGCGCCCGACGCGATGGAGGCGTTCCGACTGATCGCCGATCGCGGCGGCATCGACCTGTTGTTCACCGATGTGGGATTGCCCGGCGGGGTGAATGGACGCGCGCTGGCGGACGCCGCGCACAATATCAATCCCGCGCTGAAGGTCTTGTTCACCACCGGATACACCAGGGACGCGACGCTGAAATCCGGCACGCTGAACGGCGACGTGCATTTCCTGGCCAAACCGTTCAGTCTGCAACAGCTCGAGGCCAAGGTGCGTGAAGTGCTGGATGCGCCGGCACCCGACGATGCCGTGCATGTGCGGACGGAATCGGCCTGATGTGGCCTGCTGGATCGGTTGGTAATCACCGTCGCTGCGCTCCGAGCAAGAAACCGAGAGACTCCCCCTCCCCTTGTGGGAGGGGGCTGGGGGGAGGGGTTCCTGCGGCACGGACCCCTCCCCCCAACCCCCTCCCACAAGGGGAGGGGGAGATACTTCCCCCCTCCCGATAAGCGCCGCGGCTTCATCCAGGGCGGGTCGGCCGCCGCCGACCGGTGGTCAACTCGCAGTGACCGCGGGTACGTGTGCCGCCGCGCACTGCAACGACGTTGGCCGCTATCGCCCCTTGAACGGTCCCGGCTTGCGCTTCTCCACGAAGGCGCGCGCCGCCTCGCCAAAATCCTCGCTGAGATACAGCTTCAACGGCGCGGTCTGCATGGCCACCTCGCGCTCGAGCTGTTCCATATACCAGCGGCGCGAGCGGATCGTTGCGCGCACCGAAAGCGGCGGATTGCGCGCGACGGCCTGGGCGAGTTCCAGCGCCACCTGGACATGCTGCCCCTCCGGCGCGACGCGATTGATCACCCGGTTCGCCAACGCTTCCTCGGCGGTGAAGAAGCGGCCGGTCAACGCCATTTCGGTGCCGAACGCCGCGGCGCCGCGGAAGTCCAGCAGCGCCCAGTATTTCGCGCCACCCAGGCCGCGCGGCGTTTCGGTGACCTGGAATTGCGTGCCGGACGCTGCAACGATCAGGTCGCATTCCAGCACGATGCCGAGCGCCAGACCCATCACATAGCCATGCGCCGCGGCGATCACCGGTTTCCAGTTCACCGCGCGCGTCAGCAAATCCCCAGCATGCGTCCCCCATCCCTGCGGCCCGCCATGCTGCTCGAACTCCTCGCGGCGGCGCAACTGGCGTTGACGCACATCCGCGCCGGAAGAAAACGCCCTGCCGGCACCATGGATGATCGCCACGCAGGCGTCGTTGTCGATGTCGAAGCGGCGCAGCGCACCGGCGAGTGCCGCGACCATGTCATCGGAAAACGCGTTCAGCTTGTCCGGGCGGTTGAGCGTTATTGTCGCGATATGATCCTGGCAGGCGTACTCGACCAGATTGCGTTCGGTCCCGGTCACGGTTCTCTCCCTTGAGAATGCGGCGTCCGGCGATCATGCCGGCGAAAACGCATTGGCGGCGCGCAGCGCGTCGATATCGGCGGCGGACAGACCCAACGTGTCGGCGAGGATGGCGTCGGTATCGGCCCCCAGCGCCGGCGGCGCCGTCGCGGCGGTGCCGCCGCCTTCGCCCAGCTTGAACGGCGTGCCGACCAGTTGCTGCGTCGTGCCGTCTGGCCCCTGCGCATCCACCACCATGGCGTTGGCCAGCACCTGCGGATGCGTCAGCACCTGATCCAATTTGTGCAGCGGTGCACAGGCGACATTGCGGGTCTCGAAGCGGTCCACCCAGTAGGCGACCGGCTGGCGGCCGAATTTTTCCTCCAGCATCGGCACCAGCGTTGCACGTTGCTCGACGCGCGCGGCATTGCCCAGGAACCGCGCGTCCTGTGCCAGTTCGGGCCACGCCAGCGCGTCGCAGAAGCGTTGCCACGCCGCATCGTTCGGCGCGCCGGCGAGCATGTAGCCGTCGGCGCAACGGAACGCCTGGTACGGCACCAGATGCCAGCTTCCGGAGCCTTGCGGCGTCGGCAGGATGCCGGCTTGCAGCCAGCCGACGGCGTGGTAGCCCAGCAGGGCCACCGCGGTTTCCAGCAGCGAGGCGCGCACCCAGGTGCCGTGCCCGCTGTGCTGCCGCCCGAGCAAGGCGGTGACGATGCCGCCGTAAGCGGCAAGCCCGGTCGACATGTCGATGAACGACACGCCGCAGCGCACCGGCGGCCCATCGACGCTTCCCGTGGTGGACATCACGCCGGCAAACGCCTGCACCATCAGGTCGTAGCCGCGCTTCTCCGCCAGCGGGCCGTCCGCGCCGTAGCCGGAGATGCTGCAAAACACCAACCGGGGATTGATCGCGCGCAGGTCGTCATAGCCGATACCCAGACGCGCCGCGGTATCCGGCAGGAAACTGTGCAGCAGCACGTCGGCGTCCGCCGCCAGCCGGCGCAAGACATCGCGCGCGGCCGGCGACTTGAGGTTCAGCACCATGCTGCGTTTGCCGCGATTGACCGAGGCAAAATTGCCGCTGTGTCCGTTCGGCAGGATCGGCAGCCAGCGACGGTTCTCGTCGCCTTCGGGACTTTCCACCTTGATCACGCTGGCACCGAAATCGGCGAGGAGCTGCGCGCAGTACGGACCCGCGAGCACCCTGCTCAGATCGACGACGCGGATGCCTTCCAGAACTTGCATCGGCGCTTCCTTCCCCGTTTGTGGTCGTCACCATGCCGGACGGAAGCCGGCAGGAGAAGCGCCCGGGCTGCGGCGCGATTGAGCGGCTAAGGAAACCGGAAAGGTTAGCTGATGGTCCTACCGACGCCCCGGTTCAGCTCACCGGCGCCGGTGTTTTGTTGTAGTCGCCATCAGCCACATGCTCGAACCAGGCGGTGCCTTCGCCCTTGTCATTCTGTTCTGACATCGCAAGGTGAGCAAACAGCTTGTCCGGCGCTGCGCCATGCCAGTGGCGGGTATCGGGCGGAATGAGCACGGTGTCGCCGGGATGCAGTTCCTGCACGGGCTGGCCTTCGAACTGCACGCGCCCGGCGCCGGACAGGCAGTACAGGGTCTGGCCGACCGGATGGCTGTGCCAGGCGGTGCGCGCGCCGGGCGTAAACGAAACGACCGAGGCCCGCATGCGCGAGGGACTCTTGCCGACGACAATCTCATCGGAGAACACCGTGCCGGTGAAATTCGCCGCCGGCGCCTGCTTGGTCGAGCGTTTGGAAGCGCGCAGAACTGTCATGGACTTTCCCCTTTTGCTGCTGCCGGCGGGACTCTTGTAGCCGCAACCCGTTATGTCAAACCGGCCGGATATGCTCTCGCCGGAAGCCAAGTCCCACGGCGCGCGCCAGCAGCAGCCCGAGCATCATGCCGGCCGGGCCGCCGCCGACCACACAGCAGGTGGTGGTCAGCGGGCTCGCAGCCATGCGACTACTCGGCGGCTTGCATCCGCGGCGTATAGGCCGGCACCGCGGCGCGTTGCGCCGGGTCCATCGGTTGCGGCCACCAGCGATGCTCCCATTCGGCGAACAATGGCTTCAGCTTCGGCGTCACATGCTCGGCGAACATGCGCGTGTTGTAGCGGGTCAGCTCCTTGCCCATGTTGCCGAACTGCAGCAGCAGCATCAGGTTCCCGACATTCAGGTTGGTCGCGACTTCGTGCAATTGCTCCACCACGTCGTCGGGTGAGCCGACGATCACGTAGCCGTTCTCCACGATCGCATCCATCTCGCGTGCCAGCGTATTGAACTTGCTGGCGTAGGATGCGGCCTTGGCGACCTGGCTCTGCAATCCCTTGCGCTGCGTCGCCTCGGTGGCATAGCCGGGCGGCGCGGCGAAGCGTGCGTCGATGTGCAGGCAATTGCCGTAGAAGTATTCAGCGGCTTCGGCGTACAGCTCCATCGCGTGCTGGCGCGATTCGCCGACGCCGACGAATTGCAGGAAGCCGGCGCGATACGGATTGCGGTCCTTGCCGAGCTTCGCCATCTCGCCCCAGAATCCGTCCATCGTCGCCTGGCCGATCTTGTAGCCGTAATAGCTCAGGTAGCAGTAGACGTAGTCGCGTTCGGCGCACCACTGCCAGGTTTCCACCGAGCCGCCGCCGGGCACCCAGATCGGCGGATGCGGCCGCTGGATCGGCCGCGGCCAGATGTTGACATAGCGTTGCTGATTGAAGCGGCCGTTGAACGCGAAGGTGTCGGCGTCGGTCCAGGCGCGCAGGATCAGGTCGTGCGCCTCGTGGTAGCGGTCGCGCAGCAAGGACGGGTTCTGGCCATAGGCGAAGCAGGTGTCCATCGGCGACCCGACCGGAAACCCGGCAATCAGCCGCCCGCCGGAAATAACGTCGATCATGGCGAACTCTTCCGCCACCCGCGTCGGCGGATTGTACAGCGCCAGCGAGTTGCCCATGACGCAGAGCGCCGTCTCGGTGGTGCGCCGCGCCAGCGATGACGCGATCAGGTTCGGCGACGGCATCAGGCCATAGCCGTTGGAGTGGTGCTCGTTGACGCAGACCGCGTCGAAGCCGCAAACCGCTGCGTATTCCAGTTCGTCCATGAAGTCGTTGTACATGTGATGCGCGCGGCGCGGATCGAACATCGACGAATGGATGTCCACCCAGACGGACGGGTGCTTGTCGCGGAACCCCGCCGGCAGCTCGGTATACGGCATCAGATGGAACCACATCAGGCGCATGGATTGCTAACTCCCCAAGTTAGTAGAATTGCGTTATTCCGCGGCACGCAGCCCGGGCTCGTAAGCGGGGATCGCGGCACGCTCGGCCGTCTGCATCGGCCGCGGCCACCAGCGGTGCTCCCAACTTGCGAAGTGCTGCTTCAGCGTCGGCATGACCTTTTCCGCGAACAGCTTCGTATTATAGCGCGTCAGTTCCTTGTTCATGTTGCCGAACTGCATCAGCAGCATCAGGTTGCCGACATGCAGGTTCTCGGCGAGTTCGATGAACTGATCGGTCACCTGCGACGGGGTGCCGATCACGACATAGCCGGCGTCCACCAGGTCCTGCATCTCGGTCGGCCGCGCCACCGCCCGCGCGGCGGCCGCACTGACCTGGCTGGTCATGCCGTGGCGCATCGTGGCCTCGGTCGTGTAGCCGGGCGGCGCGGCGAAACGCGGATCGAAGTGCAGGCAGCGGCCGAAGAAATACTCCGCCGCCGGTGTGTAGATTTCCAGCGCCTGGTCACGGCTTTCCGCCACCGCGACGGTCTGCGCGAAGCCGGCCCGGTACGGATTGCGATCCTTCCCAAGCCGGTCCATTTCGGCCCAGAACCCGTCCATCGTCGCCTTGCCGACCTTGTGGCCGAAATACGAGAGGTAGCAGTACACATAGTCCATCTGCGCGCACCACTGCCAGGTCTCGATCGAGCCGCCGCCGGGAATCCATATCGGCGGGTGCGGCTTCTGCACCGGGCGCGGCCAGATATTCACATAGCGCTGCTGGTTGTAGCGGCCGTTGAAGGCGAAGGTGTCCGGCTCCTGCCACGCCTTCATCACCAGGTCGTGCGCTTCGTGGTAGCGCTCGCGCAACTGGCTCGGGTTCTGCCCATAGGCGAAACAGTCGTCCATCGGCGTGCCGACCGGGAAGCCGGCGATCAGCCGTCCGCCGGAAATGACGTCGATCATGGCGAACTCTTCGGCGACGCGGGTCGGCGGATTGTACAGCGCCAGCGAGTTGCCCATCACGCAGATCGTCGCGTCGGTGGTGCGGCGCGCCAGCGACGTGGCGATCAGGTTGGGCGACGGCATCAGGCCATAGCCGTTCGAGTGGTGTTCGTTGACGCAGATCGCGTCGTAGCCGCAATCGGCGGCGTATTCGAGCTCGTCCATGAAGTCGTTGTACATATGATGCGCGCGCTGCGGGTCGAACAGCGACGAATGGATGTCCACCCAGACCGACGGATGCTTCTGTTTGAAGTCATCCGGCAACTCGGTGTACGGCATCAGGTGGAACCACATCAGCTTCATCGTCTGCCTCCCAGGCCAGCTACTGGCAAGTAGATCATTGGCGGAGGGGAAAGGGAAGCTCAGATGCCGGGGATGGTACGGCGACGGGGGGATGCGAATATGGATCAGGAGTCTGACGGCTGCACCGTTCTCCCGCCGGTCGGATCGGTCCTGGGTGTGGATGTTGGTTTCTCGTTGCAACGCCGGTCCAGTGCGGTCTGTCGCCTCGATTGGGACGAGCGGCAAGTCAGCTGGACTTGTCAGCGATTTCGCGCATTACCAAGGGACCAGGAAGAGGCGATCGCCGCGGTCTCGGGGCGGAAACGCCTCGAGGCAGCGGCGTTCGACGGACCGGTTCGCGAAGGCTTTGACGTGATCGGACGCTATCGCGTTGCGGATCGTATGCTGACCCGGCGGCTGCAGCCGAAAATCGGCAAACCCGGCCAGGCCAGTGCACCGGTCGGCAAGCGGCTGAATGTCGCGACCAACGACCTCGTGCGGATCACATTGAAGCATTGCGAAATTGCCCTGGCGCGGCACGCGATGCGGATCGATGCCAGGGCCGTCGTGGAGGCCTTCCCAACGGCATTTCTCGGCGTGATGCTGCGCGACCCTACGGCAATCACAGTGAGCCGCAGCGACCGCTCCGACGTTTTCTTCCAGCACCTCGCTGCCAACGGTGCGCTGGAACACCTAATCACGCACCTGCTGCCGGGTCGCTCCCCCACCGCTCCGCTCGCAAGTTTGACCAACCACGACGACCGAGCGGCACTGATCTGCGCACTGACCGCTCTGTCGGTGGCGGCCGATGACTTCACCGCGGTTGGCGACGCCGATGGCTGGATCGTCCTGCCACCGCGCCCCTTCGTGCGCAGTTGGGCGCGCGCCGATCTCGAGGCCAATGCCCGGGAGATGCCGGGTCTCGCCTGCTATTATCAGGGAAGGCGACAGGCGCCCGCCGGGTCGCGCCGAACTGCATCGGCGTGACCCGGGCGCCTACTCCGCAGCCAATGGCGGCGCACGATGCCTGCGCGCGCCACGCAGCAAGTCAGCCACCTGGAACGCAACCTCCAGCGCCTGCGTGCCGTTCAGTCGCGGATCGCACTGCGTGTGATAGCGTCGCGACAGATCGGCCTCGGCGATCCCCTGCCCGCCGCCGAGACATTCGGTGACGTCCTTGCCGGTCATTTCCATATGCACGCCGCCGGGCCAGGTGCCTTCTGCCTCGTGCACCGCGAAGAATACGCGCACCTCATCCAGGATGTGTTCGAACGCCCGCGTCTTGCGGCCATTCGCCAAAGTCACAGTGTTGCCGTGCATCGGATCGCAGCACCACACGACCGCACGGCCTTCGCGTTGCACTGCGCGGATCAGCTTCGGCAAGTGATCCGCCAAAGTTGCCGCACCCATGCGGGTGATCAGCGTCATCCGCCCCGGCGCGTTGTCCGGATTCAGTGTGTCGAGCAAGCGCAGCAACTCATCCGCAGTCAGCGTCGGTCCGCATTTCATCCCCAGCGGATTGGCCACGCCGCGCGCGAACGCCGCATGCGCATGGTCCGGCTGCCGCGTGCGGTCGCCGAGCCACAGCAGATGTGCCGAACACGCGTACCAGTCGCCGGTCAGGCTGTCCTGCCGCGCCAGTGCTTCCTCATAGGGCAGCAACAGCGCGTCGTGCGCGGTGTAGATCGCCGTGGTGCGCAATTGCGGCGTGCGCGCGGGATCGATGCCGCAGGCGGTCATGAAGCCGAGCGATTCTTCGATGCGCCGTGCCAGTTCGACATAGCGCTCGCCCTGCGGCGAGGCGGCGACGAAGGCCTGGTTCCATTGCTGCACGCGATGCAGATCGGCGAAGCCGCCTTGGGTGAACGCGCGCAACAGGTTCAGCGTGATTGCCGCCTGGCTGTAGCCGCGCAACATGCGCGCGGGATCCGGCGTGCGCGCCGCGGAGGAAAACGCGCTGCCGTTGATGACGTCGCCGAAATACGATGGCAGCGTCGTCGCGCCGATCGTCTCGGTCATCGACGAGCGCGGCTTGGCGAACTGGCCCGCCATCCGCGCCACCTTCACCACCGGCGCACCGGCGGCGTAGCTCAGCACCACCGCCATTTGCAGCAGCACCTTCAGCGTGTCGCGCACGGCGTTGGCGTGGAACTCGGCAAACGATTCGGCGCAGTCCCCGCCGAGCAACAGGAACGCCTCGCCGGCCGCGGCACGCGCCAGATCTGCTCGCAAGGCGCGCGCCTCGCCGGCGAAGATCAGCGGCGGCAGCGAGCGTAGCTCGGCCTCGGTCGCGGCCAGCGCGGCGGGATCGGGATAGTCCGGTGCCTGGCGGATCGGCTTGTCACGCCAGGATTGCGGCGACCAGGACATGGCGTGTCACCGCGTTCGCGGCGTCGCCGGCTTGGTCTCGGCCGGCTGGGGTTGCGACTGGTCTTGCGGGTGCGTGGCGCCGCGGTCGTCGTGCGGTGTCGACGGGCCGGTGATGACGTCGAAATCGAAGCTGGATGCGGGCATGTCGAGCCTCCTTCGGGTTGGGAGGCCGCTCTGCCTTGGCGTACTGGTCGAGTCCGAAAAACACGAAAGCCGCCTTGGCAGGGCGGCTTCGGGGTCTTGCTAGCTGTGCACGATCCTAGGCCGCCGGGTTGTACCAGCGGTACCAAAATCGTGCGACGGGACGTATCAGCGCCATGCGGGCGGTGTAACCCGAGCGGCGGGTGCATCGCAAGCCCCCATAGGCGGGGCAATCGGCTGAACGAAGCAAGGTCAGGGGCTTTGCCCCTTGGAGCCCCGCCAAGGGCGGAGCCCTTGGGACCCTTCAGTTGGAGAGGTTGGACGGGTGGGGGCCATGTATCGCGGCTGCTGTTCCGACTGCCGGTCGGAACGGCAGCCGCGATACGTGGCCCCCACCCGTCCAACCTCTCCAATGGATGGATTGCAAAGGCTCAGCCTTTGCTGGGGGGTCCAGGGGGGCAAAGCCCCCCTGGCGGGTCCCAGGGCAGAGCCCTGCCTGTCACTCGTGCGGCGCAGCAATCCGCGCGATCTGACTGCTGATGTCGGCCTGCGCCAGCACCCGGGCCAGCCGCCCCTCGATCGCCTTCTCGGCGGCAGGCGTTATCCTGATCTGGCCCAATTCCGGGGCAACCGCAACGACGACCGGCGCGATCCGCGCGCCTCCCAGGCTCGTCCAGGCGAGGCGCTCGCGGGTTGCCAATCCGCCCATCGCCGGCTGGCCATCAACCCAGATGGCGACCGCAACCATCGACCCTGGCCGCGCCGTTCGCATCAGGCGCCATAACCGCTGCGGGCCCGACGGCATCGGCAGCCAATCGGTTTCCGTGATCATTTCCGCATCATGGGTGGGGTTCGGCAGAGCAGCGAGCCGGCGTGCCGCGGCCAGCACCGGCGCGGCCGTGCTGTGCGACCCGAGCACGTCCAGCGTCACATCGAACACCAGCCCGTTGCAGGCGACGCGCCGCATGACCGGACTGCCCGGCACCTCCAGCGGGGCGGCCGTATCGACCGGGACGTCGGCGCAGTCCGGGCCAAACGCGAGAGGCGGAACGGATGCGCCAGCCGCCTGGCCGACGCGGTCGAGTTGCATCGCCAGGGCGGGGCTGATCGCGGCGACCACGACGACGAGGCCGCCGGCCAGCGCGGCGGCGCGCCAATGGCCGTTGCCGGTTGCCGGCGGATCGGGTGGTGCCGCAGCGGGCGCGCCCGCACGCTCGATGTCCTCGCGGAACGGCAGCCCCAGCGCGATCAGCAGCAGGATCACCAACGAGAAGAAGATCCAGCCATACAGCACGTGATCGGTGGCCGCCGCCTGCGCGCTGCCCAGCACATGCCCGAGCGCCACGATGCCGACCGCGCGCATGCCGTTGGCGATGATCGGCACGACGATCGACGCCGCAATGAAGGCGACGCGGCGCCAAGGACTGCGGTACATCAGCAAGGCGTACAGGCAGCCGAAGGCGATCGAGGCGATCAGGAACCGCAAGCCGGCGCAGGCCTCGGCGATATAGAACGTGCCTTCCGGAATCTCGATCGTGTAGCCGTCGATATAGGCCGGGATGTGCAGCAGATCGAGGCCGTGCTGGACCAGGATGGTGGTGACGTCCTGCAGCTTCGGCGTGAGGAATGCGCCGAACGGCACGAGGAAATACAAATACAGCAACGGCCCGCAGAGCGCCCACCACAGCCGCCAGCCGAGCACCGCCAGCACCAGCAGCTCGACGAAGGTGATGGCGACGAGCTGGCGCCCCTCCATGATGCCGAGGCGCTCGGCCAGCAGCCAGGCCAGCGTGAGCGGGATGCCGGCCAACGCCGCCACCGGCAGCGGCACCGCGGCAAGGCCGCGCCATAGATTGCGCCGGTCCCAGGCGAGATAGGCGGCGATCGGGATCACCAGGAAACAATGATTGTAGGCCGTGGAGTCGATCCAGGTGTGGATCGCCGCGGCAACCTCCACATTGAACAGCAGGCCGAGCGCCACCACGCCGAGACCGAGCGCGATCGTCACGCCACGCTGGCTGTGCCATGCGGCGGCGAGGTCCGCGCGCACGAGGGCGGGCGCGCTCATGCGGCCTGTCCGGCTGGCATGGGTGCGGCCGGAACGCGCTCGGGCGTGTCCATCGCGGCGCCGAACAGGCGATCGAGCAGACGCAGGGTCACCGGCCATTGATGCGCCGCTGCAACCGCGCTGCGCCCCGCCGCGCCCAGTGCCGCATGCCGTCCATCGAGCACGTCGACGATGTTCCGCACCGTGTCATCCACTCCGTCGGCCAGCAGAATATCCTGCCCGGGCGTCGCCCGCACGCCCGCAAATGCTTCCGACGTTGCGACGACGGGGCGAGCCATGGCCATCGCCTCCAATACCTTGTTTTGGATGCCGCGGGCGATCCGCAGTGGCGCCACGACGACGTCGGCGAAGGCGATATACGGCCGGGTGTCGGGTACGCGGCCGGTGACCTGCACGCCGGGCAGGGCGGCAAGCTGCCGCACCTCGGCGGTCGGGGCGGCACCGACGATCCAGAAGCGCGCCGCCGGACGCCGCGCGCGCAGCACCGGCAGCACCGCACGGGCGAACCATGTCGCGGCATCGATGTTCGGCCGGTAGTCCATGCGTGCGGTGAACACCAGGTCGGCGCCGGATGGCTCGAATGGCGGCGCGAAGCTCAGGTCGGGGGAGAAATACGCCAGATCGACACCGTTCGAGACCCAGCCGGTGCGGTCGGCGGCCTCCGGCGCGAGTGCCAGGAAATGCCGCCACTCATGCTCGGAGACGAACAGCGAATAGTCGTAGGCCGCGGCGGCGCGGCGCTCGAATGCGAGCAAGGTGCGGCCCTCGCGGGCCCATACGGCGCGCATCGGCATGCGGGCCTGCGCCGCATAGGTGGTCCATTTGGCGGAATCGACATCGACGAAATCGAGCACGCGCGTGGGCTTCGCGGCGTGCATCGCATAGGGGGCGACGGCCGAGGAGTAGACGAACACCCCCTCGATCGCCGGGTCGGCGAGTTTCGCATCGACCCAGCGTTGCAGCCGGCGGTCGTGGAAATAGCCGAGCGACAGCGGTTGGCCGGGGCGCAATCGCAGCAGCGCCCGCAGCCTGGCTTGCCGCGGGTCCAGCGGGAAGCAGGCGAAATCGGCGCACATCGCCTGGAGAGCCGGGAGATGTTCCCGGTCGGCCGGGTCGTCGATGAAGCAGCCGAGATGCATACGGTGGGTCTGCGCGAGATGGCGGAATATGTGCCAGGCGCGAATTTTGTCCCCCTTGTCGGGCGGATACGGCACGCGATGCGCCAGGAACAGCAGGTCACGCATCAGCGTTTACCTCTCCCGCGGAGCCGGAGAGGTCGAGGCGCGAAGCGACGAGGGTGAAGGTGCTGCGTGCGGCACGCGGCATCCTCCCCCGCCGTGCTGCGCACGGCGACCTCTCCCGCGCAGCGGGCGAGGTGTACTTTCATCCCAGTCCCCGCACGATGGGTGGCCCCAGCAGATTGGCGACCGGCAGCGGCAGGCGTTTCCAGGCGGCGATGAACAGCCGGTATTTCGGGTTGAGCGGATTGCGGTCCGGAATGGTGGCGCCGGGCGCGAGCTTGTAGCGGTAGTGCAGCGGCGCCGGCGTGAAGCCCCAGTTGTGCTTGAACGCGTGCGCGCCGGTGCCGACCTTGCTGCGGCCGAAATCGAACAGACGACAGCCCCGGTCCGCCGCGCGTCGCATCACTTCCCAGTACATGAAGTCGTTGCCCGCGCGATGCCGGGCCTGCGCCGTGCCGCCACCGTAGTAGGGCAGCACCTCGTCGCGAAAGTAGAAATTCATGACAGATGCGATAGGCTGTGCGTTGTCCAGGACCGTCACGATGTCGGCGGCGTCACCGAACGCATCCAGCAGGACGTCGAAATAGCGGCGGGCGAAGACCGGCGTGCCGAGATTGCGCACGCTCTCGGCGTAGGCGCGATGCAGCGCCGCGGTGTCGCGGTGGCAGACCGAGGTGAGGCCGTACTGGATGCCCTTGCGCACCATGGCCCGTTGCTTGCGCGGGATCGCCTTCAGGTTGCGCTCGTGGTCGGCGTCGATCGGTTTGCGGAACGTGACGTACAGGTCCGGGCGGCCGACCCAGTCGCTGCTTGCCGTCACCGGGTCCCGATCGCGGAGTTCGACCGCGCCGGCGCCGGTGCTGCGCAGCAATGCCGCGGTGTGCGCCTGCAACGCGGCGGCGCTCTCGGCGTCGGCGGTGAGCATGCCGCCATAGACGCAGAACGGGGTGGACACCAGCGTATTGCCGAACAGCAGCGTCTTGACCTGCGCCAGGGGCAGCACGCCGGTGATCGCGCCGTCGCGCTCGGTGAAGGCAAAGAATGTGCGGTGGCCGAATGCTGCCTGGATGACGCGGGACCAGGCGGCACGATGAAAGAACGTGGCCTCGGGCATGGCATGGACGAACGCGTCCCAGGCCGGTGCGCTGGCGTCATCGAGTGTGCGGACTTGCAGCGGCATGGATTCTGGGTCAGGCGGATATGGCTCGACTCCCCCTCCGCTTGAGGGCTTGAGCCGCGAAGAGGCTCAAGCCCTCAAGCGGAGGCGGAGTCATCAGATCCCCGAACACCCGATCCATGCGGTCCCAGGCGAACTCCCGCAGCACACGCTCCAGCTTGGCCTGCATGTGCGAGAGGTTGGTGTAGTGCCGCACGCGCGACTTCCAGCCGCAATGCGCGACGCGGGGCTGGCCGGGATCGATCTCCCACGGATGGAAATAGAAAATGCCGGCCAGCCGCTCGTGCCGATTCACCGCGGCGAGGCCGCGCCGGTAAAGTTCGTACGGCAACAGGCGGAAAAAGCCGCCTCCGGCGCAGGGCCAGTTGCGGCCGAACGCGGCGACGGTGGTCATCGGGATTTCCCATAGCGCGCCGCCGTCCGGCCGGAACGGCGTGCGCGGCGCGTCCGGCATGCCGTACAGGTCGTGGCGGATCGGATTGACGCTGGAGCTGTACGCGTAGCCCGCGTCTTGCAGCACCCGGAACGCCCATTGGTTGCGGGCACCGATCGAAAACGTCGCCGCGCGATAGCCGGCGACCGGCACGCCGCCGATCGCCTCCAGCGTCAGGCGGGTGCGCTCGACGTCGGCACGAAACGTCGCCGGGTCCTGCGTGTCGGCGCGGATATGCTCCCAGCCATGGCTTGCCAGCTCGTGTCCCGCCGCGACGATGCGGCGCACCATCGCGGGATGCCGCTCGGCGATCCAGCCCAGGGTGAAGAACGTCGCCCGTACGCCGGCGGCGTCGAACAGCGCCAGGATGCGATCGACATTCGCCTCCACCCGCCACGCGCGGTTGTCCCAGTCCGTACGGGGAATGCAGTGGGCGAAGGCCTGCACCTGGAACCAGTCCTCGACGTCCACCGTCATCGCATTGACCACCGGTGGATCGGCGGTGCGCGGTGCCGGGGTCACCGCGGCGGCTCCCGGATCGCGCCGAACAGATCGAGCATGCGGCGGAACACCCGGTCCTGCCGCGCGGAACTGGCTTCCAGCGCTTCGATCCGGCGCAGCATCGCGGCATTCTCGGCCGAGCCGCCGTTGACCACGCTCGGCGGCGACAACGTTTGCACCGAGCCGGCCCCAAGATCCTGGTTCAACTCGCCGGCCGTCATTTCGACCATCGCCCCGGTAATCGCGTGCGCCTCCTCCAGCGAGCCGTACAGCAATACGCGAGAGCAGAGCGTGTTGATGCGGCGCGGGATGCCGCCGGTGTGGCGATACACCGCGGCGTAGGCGTCGTCGTCCCAGCGCGGATCGCCTTCCCAGCCCACCATTTTCAGCCGATGGTCGATATAGCTGCGCGTCTCGGCCTCGGAGAGCGGGCCGAGGTGATACGACGCGAGCACGCGCTGGCGGAGTTGCTCGGCGTCGCGGCTGGCCAGGATGGGACGAAACTGCGGCTGGCCCAGCAGGATGGTCTGCAACGAGGCGTGGCCGTCCACCGTGATGTTGGACAGCATGCGCAGTTCCTCCAGCGCGGCGAGCGGCAGGTTCTGCACCTCGTCCACCACCAGCAGGCACCGCCGGCCCGCCCGGCGTTGCTCTTGCACCATGAACTCGAAGCGCCGCAGCAGCGTCGCCTTGTCCAGGCCAGGCGTGTCGCCGATGCCGAAATTGTCCATCACCAGGCGCAGCAGATCGTCGGGCGATACCTGGGTGGTGACGATGCGGGCGATGAAATAGGTCTGACGGTCGAGCTGCGACCAGAGTTGCTCCACCAACGTGGTCTTGCCCGCCCCCACCTCGCCGGTGATGACGATGAATCCCTCCTCCTGCGCCAGGCCGTAGACGAGGTGCGCGATCGCCCGGCTATGGCCGCTGGAGCCGAAGAAGAACCGGCTATCCGGCGTCAGCAGGAACGGGATGCCGGAAAAATGGTAGAATTTCTCGTACACGGTAACCGATCAGAACTGTTTGGTGATGCCGACCAGGAAGATGTCCTGGTAAAACATCTGGTCCACGCTGGTCGAATGCACATCATAGAAGCTATAGCGTGCGAACGTCGACAAGGTGTCGGTCAGAGTATACTGCAATGCAACGCCGGCCACGAACGATCGCGAACTGAGCCCCGCTACGGGGGCGCCGAAGCTGAGCGCCGCGTTCGCGGTCGCCACGAGGTCGGCGGTGAGTTCGTGGGTCCACAGAAAGCTGCCCGTCGACACAGCGTTGGTCCGGCTCGCGATGCCGGCACCAAGCTGGGTTTCCTGCGAGTGCCCGAGGGTCGCCGTTATCGTGTCGCGGTCCAGCGTCACGGTCGCGCCGAATGACAAATAACTGTAGCGATAGACGCCCGGCGCCACGCCAAGCGCATTGTTGCCGACGAACAGCGGGTTGCCCGTCTGGCTGTTCACCAGGCCGCCATTGTTGTTGACCGACGCCTGACTGAGCTGTTCGTTCACCTGCTCAAGCTGCGTGCCGACGCCATTGTTGTAGCTGGCAGTGAGGATCGTGCGCGTCGTCAGGGCGTAACGCGCGTTGGCGATCAGTGAATTGGCCCCGTTCTGGTGTCCATAGCCAAGGGTGAGCTGGCTATCCGCATTCGGGGTCAGCACGGTGCCGAACCCCCAGGTAAGATCGTTGATGTCCAGTGCGTTGGTACCGCTGTAGTGAATGTCCTCCCAGCCGAGCTGGCCATAGACGTCGATCGAACGGAAGATCTGGTAGTCGAGCCGGTCGCTCGCCGTATCGCGCGTGGAGGACCTGACCCCCGCGCCGCTGCTGGTGGACTGCTGGCCGTCCGCGGAAAGCGTATCGCGGAGCACAGTGATTTGGTCGCCGGTCTGGAATTGCGCGAACTCTTCGACGGTCGACAGGCGTTCATCGTCGACACCGCTCGAAATCAGCGGGATGGGTGCAAATCCGTTGATGCGGGAGCTGGAGGACTGGGTCAGCGACACGCCGACCTTGGCGGTACCGGTGTCGCCGAAGTGGTAGAGCATATAAGGCGAGATGCTGATGCTGGCGGTCTGCACCCGATTTTGTTTGGCGACTCCGAGATCGCCGGTTTGCCCCTGGTCGATCGACGAGCCGGCGACTGCGCCGATCCCGGGTTGCCCCAGCCCGCCCAGCCCGCCGATGCCGCCATTGGCCGCCTGGACGCCGGCCACCGCCCGCAGATCCACGAAGAACAACTCCGGCACCAGAGTCAGCGTCCCGGTCGTATTGAGTTGCTGGGCCAGGATGTTCTCCGAGCCGTTGATGAGATGCATTTCCAACTGCGGCTGGTAATCCAGCCGGAGTTGCGCACGGTCGGAGTTTCCCAGCACCGATACGCCGGGCGCAACGATGGTGGTCAGGTCCCAGCGGCGCGGCGACTGCACCTCGAAGACGTTGTCGCTGAGCTCTTCCTCCAGGCTGACGCGCGGCAGGATGGTCCAGCCCTGTTGCGAGCCCAGGGCAGCGAACCCGGTGGCGAGCCCCATCTGGTGCTGCAAATCCTGCAGGTCGGGGGCGGCAAGATCGGCGTTGCCGGGCACCACCGATGGGTTGGTCTGGTCGGTCGCCGGAAATGCCATCGCGCTGCCCATCTGGACGCACCAGGCAAGCGCCGCCAGGCCGATGCGGCGTGCCGGAGACTGAAGTGCCGCCAGCCCCGCTACAATGCACGGTCGCAAGGCAACCGCGTCAGGACGAGTAGTAGGAAGAGTACGCGCCAAAGGTGTAGCGCGACGAGATCTGCTGCTTGTTCAGCACCAGCGCAATGGTGGGACAGGCCTGGAGGAGATCGAGCGCCGCCTCGATCTCACCGCGTTGGGTGCGTTCGGCTTCGACAACGAACAGGATCTGGCCCACCACGGGGGCCAGCACCGCCGGGTCGCTGGTGGACAGGCAGGGCGGCGCGTCCAGCACCAGCAACCGGTCGGCATAGCGCCGGCCCAGGTTCTGGATCAGCTTGATCATCTCTTGCGAGGAGAACAGCACCGGGCTGCGCTCCCGCTCCCGCCCGATCGGCAGGATGGACAACTGTTCGATCGGCGTCCTGACGATCAGTGGCCCGGGATCGAGCTTCGGGTTGGCCGCGAGGTCGAGCAAGCCCGGCGCGTCCGCCAACCCCATCGGGTAGCAGATCGAATCGCGCTTGGAATCCGCGTCCACCAGCAGCACGTGGTTGTTGCCCTGGCGCGCGATGCTGCCGGCGAGATTGACCGCGGTGAAGCTCTTGCCCTCGCCGGGCCGCGCACTGGTGACCATGAGCAGGTTGGTGAAGCCGGGCTCGGCCCCCGGTGGGGCGAAGGCGTTGCGCAGGATTTGCCGTTGCACCAGACGGAATTCTTCGGAAACGCGGCTGCGCGTGCGCGACCAGTCGACCATACCGGCGCGCTCCAGCGCCACGGCATCGATCGCGCCCGGTCCGGGCGGCAGTTCCGGGCCACGCAGGATGCCGGGCGTGGGCAGGAATGACGCGGCCTCGTCGGGGACGCCCGGCCGGTCGAGCAAGTCGATCTCGGTGCCGGACCGGGATTCAAGCCGGTGGCCGGACCCGGAGGCAGACGACGAGTCAGCTCCGGGCGCAGCATCGTGGCCGATCCGCCGCGTCGAGGCGTGATCTCCGGGGGGCGCCCGGTCGGGGCCGAGCAGATGGGCCGCCGATTCTTCCAGCGCGCCGGATTGCAGCAGCCGCTCGGCGACGCGTTCAACCAGATGGTTTTTTGAGGTGGCCATTCAGATCAATGCCGACGAACGGAGGATGTGGACGAGCAGACCGCCATAGATGCCGACCAGCAGCACGACCGCCACGCTGAAGCGCGCCACGGTGGTCAGCCGCTGGCGCAGCGAGGCCAGCCCGAGGACGGAAATGCCGCCGAGAACCGGCAATCCGAGCGAACGCAGATCGTCTGCGGTGGAGAACGAACGGTCGACCTGGCCGAACAGCACGGTAACGCCCAGGCCCGCCGCCAAACCGACCAGCAGCACACCGGTCACCATCAGCATCCGGTTGGGTGCCACCGGCAACCGCGGTGCTTCCGGCGGGTCGACGATCTGCAACTTCACCTTGTCGGCCTGGGTGTCGGCCGCCTGCGCGATGTTGGCGGATTGCAGGCGTTGCAGCAATTCCTCGTAGCTCTTGCGCAGCACTTCATAGTCGCGGTCGGTGTTCTCGTATTCGGCGATCAGGCCGGGCTGCTCCTGCTGGATCTTCTCCAGCTTCTCGCGGTACGTCACCGCGGCGTCACGCTGGCGCTGGATCGAGGAGACCTGGCTGTCGGCGTCGATCAGCTTCACCTTGAGCTGGTCATAGACCGGGTTAGGCACCGACCGGTTCATGCCGCCCGGCCCCGCGCCCGTCCGCGCTGCCGGCGCGGCTCCGGGCTGCGCCGGCAGCCTTGGCGTGTCCGGCGGTTCCGCTTTCAGCGAGTCGATCAGCTTGCGCTGCGCAATGACGTCCGGATGGTTTTCGGTGTCCTTGAGCAATAGCAGCTTGAGCTGCTCTTCGGCGTCTTGCAGACGCGACTTGGGAGCGGCTTGCAGCCCCATGGCCTGGGCCATCTGCTGCGTGGTTTCCGCGACCAGCATCGGCGGCGTCTTGTCCACCTCGTCCTTCAGCGCATCGCGCGCCATGATCACGTCCTGCAACCTGCCGTCCAGGGCGGTCACATTGTTACGCGCCGCTTCCAGGGCGGGTACCCCCGGCGTGGCCGCGCTCGGCAGGATGTCGATGTACCGCGCGCGGAAATCCGCCCGCCGCTTTTCCGCGGCCCGCAACTGCTGCTCGTACGAGGCGATCTGGTGCTCGAGGAAATGCCGGGCATTCTCCATGTCCGACCGGTTGCTGCCGGTGGCGCTCTCGATGAAGATCGTCAGCAGGGTCTGCACCACATCGTGCGCCATCTTGGGACTTTTGTCCCGATAGGTGATCGTGAACAGGTTCTTGGTCTGCGGCACCACCTTGATGGCATCGGCCAGCCGGGTGATCAGCCGTTCCCGGTCGGCGGGCGAGGCGACGGTCAGGTCGAGATCGGTCTTGGAGATCAGCTTCTCCATGTTCGGCCGGCTCAACAAGGTTCGTTGCAGGATTTCGAGCTGGGTCGTCGGTGCCGATTCCGCGGCGAGGCCGCGCAGCAGCGGGGTCAGGATGGCGTCGGCGTCCACGAACAACCGGGCGCTCGATTCGAACTGGTTGGGGATCAGGTAAACCCCGACCCAGCCCACGCCGCATACCAGCCAGGCGACAATCACGCCCATCCAGCGCCGCCGCCACGCGGCCCTGAGATACTGCTGGACGAGAATGCGGAAGCTATCCACGACGATACTCCTCTCGACGCCAGGGGCTCAGAACCATGATTGCGGAATGATCAGGGTATCGCCCGGCTGCATGGTCACGTTCTGGCTGATGTCGCCGTTCTTCATCAGGTCACTCAGGTGCGCATGGATGGTCGCCTGCTTGCCGTCAGCATCGCGCCGGATGATTACCGCCCGGTTTCCGGCGGCGTATTTTGTCAGGCCCTTGGCGGCGATCATGACGTCGAGCAACGTCATGCCGTCCCGGTAGGGAATCGCCTGGGGATCGGTCGCCTCGCCGATCACCTTGATCTGCCGGTCGGCCGGGCCGATGAACGAGCGGACGATCACCGTGACGGTCGGGTCCTGGATGTACTTTTTCAGCCGCTCCTCGATCTCATGGGCGAGCTGGGTGGGGGTCTTGCCGGCGGCGGTGATGTCGTCGATCAGCGGGGTCGAGATGCGGCCATCCGGTCGGACGGCGACGCCGGGCTCGCTGAGGTCGGGATTGCGATAGACGAACACGCTGAGCGAATCGCCGGCGCCGATCACGTACTCATTGCCGTTCGTGCTCACTGGCTGGCCTGGCGCGGCGGGGGCGCCGGCCGCCGGACCGGGCGTCGCGCAGGCAGCCAGCAGGGCGCAGGCCATCAGGGCGATCGCGGCCACAAGGGAGACGGGGATCGACACGACGCGTCGAGAGGGGATCACGCTGACCTCGGACTATTGGTATACAGGAATGGCAGACCTGGTAGGCGCGGAAGGAATCGAACCCCCTCATCTGCCATGTAAAGGCAGCGCTCTGCCAATGAGCTACGCGCCTCCGCTTGGCCTCCGCAACCGGTAAATCATGGTAGCAGCGGCTCTCCCATTCGTGATATGCCTTCTATCATCACGCTGAGGCCAACGCAATCAAACTGTGCAGGGTATTGCTCGCGTGTAAGTTGCATTCCGCAATCAGTTTTGTGCTGTCGGTTGTAGATCTTTCCAGATGGTTTCTCCGGCAGCATCGTCGCGACATAATTTTCAGCGTGGCCCTGGGTTGAAATAGGCCGGTAAGGCAGACGTGTAAATAATCACCCAACGGCTGTAAGAAAGATTGCGCCTGATGGACGACCCTGCTAAATTTCTGGACAAGATCATTGCTTCGTCGCTCAAGACGGAGGTCCGGTTTGGCGTAGGGCGGGTTTCAGGAGCGCGTGAACACGGTGGCCTGGGGGGCGGCGGACACACGCCCGCCGCCAGGCTTTTGGGGGGGTCTGAATGACGCGTATTCTTGCCCAATACGTGTCGCTTGAAACGGCCGCGCTCGGTCTGATCGAGCTGATACTGTCTTTCCTCATCATCGAGGCGTTCCTCAACGTCGTGCCGGGCACATTGCCCGCGCTGGCCCCCGGGGCTTTCGGCCTGGACGCCAACCTCACCAATCTCGCAGCTATTTTCGCCCTCATCACCGCCGCTACCGCCACCACGATCGGTCTCTATCGCCCCGAGGTGTGCCTGGAGCGGCGGCGCCTCGTGTTGACCGCCGCAATGGCCGGATTCGTCGCCTTTCCCATCCTCCTGCTGGTCAGCGGCGGCTTCCATATCGACCTGACCCGCTGGCTCATGGTCCGGCTGGCCCTCGTGCTGCTGGTCTGGCAAGCCGGCATCCTGGCCACGCACTTCGCCTTCAGCGCCGTGGTGCGGCGCGACGGCATGGTGCGCCGCGTCCTCATCCTCGGCTCCGAGCGCCGCACCGCCCGCCTGGCCGACATGCTGCGCAGCCGACGGGCGCGTCTGTTCGAACCGGTCGTTGCCGCCGAAATGCCCGCCGTCTCCCCCGGCCACCTGCGGCAGCAGCGCATCTGGGGCGTCGTCGTCGCCGACCAGGGCGGCGCGGAACCCAATGCCGCGGCGCTGCTCGACAGCAAGCTGCGCGGCGTGCGCGTGCTGAGCACCACCGCCTTCTGCGAGCGACACCTGGGGCGCATCGATCTCGAGACGGTCGATGCCCATTGGCTGCTCTGTGCCGACGGGTTCGCCCAGGGCCGCCTGACCAACCTCCTGAAGCGCGCCCTGGACGTGGCAGTGAGCCTGTCGCTGCTGGTAATGACCCTCCCGGTGATGCTGGTGACCGCACTGCTGATCAAGCTCGACAGCCCGGGACCGGTGCTCTACCGCCAGCAGCGCCTCGGCCTGCACGGCGAGGTGTTCACCTTGTGCAAGTTCCGCAGCATGCGGGTGGACGCCGAGGCCGGCGGCGATCCGCGCTGGGCGCAACAGCAGGATCCGCGCGTCACCCGGGTCGGCCGCTTCATCCGCGCGATGCGCATCGACGAACTGCCGCAGCTTATCAACGTGCTGCTCGGCGAAATGAGCGTGATCGGCCCGCGTCCCGAGCGGCCGCATTTCGTCGCGCAACTCGCGCAGGTGATCCCGCTCTATCGCCAGCGGGCCTACGTCAAACCGGGGATTACCGGTTGGGCGCAGGTGAACTACCCGTACGGCGCCTCGGTCGAGGACGCCCGCGAGAAGCTGGCATACGATCTGTACTACGTGAAGAACCGCAGCCTGCTGCTCGATCTGCTGATCCTGTTCGCCACGGTACGGGTCATCCTGTTCCGTGAAGGCGCGCGCTGACCGATTAACCTCTGCCGCCTTCGGCGGGAGGTTGGGCCGCGAAGCGAACCAACCGAGAGCGGCGAGGGTAAGGGTGCTCGGGTCGGGCACGCCCCAGGAAGCTGCTGCGGGGACCACCCGATCACCCTCACCCGCCACGTCGTGGCGACCTCTCCCGCCGTAGGCGGGAGAGGTTAATCTAGGTATATTATCGCCCCATGATCTTCCAACCCTCGGCAATGGCCCTGCTGCATGGCGGTTGCGCGCTGCTGTATGCAGCCCTTGCCGCCCTCATTGTCGTGCGTCAGCAGCTTAGCCGCACCGGGCTCTGGCTTGTTGCGGCCTGTGTTGCCACCGCGGTCTGGGCCGCTGCCGTCGCGGTGTCGCCGGTTCCGTTCACCGGCGTGCCCGCGTGGCTGGAGCTGGCGCGCTCCGCCGCCTGGTACGGCTTCATCCTGCACCTCTACCGTCGTGCCGTTACCGTGCGCCGCCAACTCAGTCAGACCTTCATCACGTTGGGCCTGCTGGCGCTGCTGCTGGTCGGTGGCCTGCCGCTGATCGACGCCCTCGCCAATCAGCCCGCGACCGCCCTCTGGTCGGCCGGCGCCGCGATCCGGCTCGGCTTCGCCGTGGCGAACATCCTGCTGCTCGAAAACCTCTACTTCAACACCCCGGCCGATACGCGCTGGCACATCAATCTGCTCTGCGTCGCGCTCGGCGGCCTGTTCGTCTATGACCTGCTGCTCTATTCGGACGCGCTGCTGTTCCACCGCGTATCGCACGCGCTGTTCGCAGCGCGCGGCCCGGTCACCGCGATCGCCGCGCCGCTGATTGCCATCGCCGCGGCACGCAACCGGCGCTGGGCCATCGATATCCACGTCTCGCGCGACGTGGTGTTCCACAGCGCCACCCTCGTGCTGTCGGGCATCTTTCTGCTCGGTCTCGCGATGACCGGCGAGATCTTCCGCCGCGGCGGCTCCGAGTGGGGCATGGTCGCCGAAGTGTCGCTGATGTTCGGCGGCGTGCTGGCGGTCGGTGTCGCGATCACCTCCGGCTCCGCCCGCTCGCGCATCCGGGGGATGCTGGTCGAACACTTCTTCAGCCACCGCTACGACTACCGCAAGGAGTGGATGCGCTGCATCGAAACCCTGACGGCGCCGTTGGCACATACCGGATTGCCGACCCGGGCGATCCATGCGGTGGCGGAGGTGGTGGACAGCCCGGCCGGCGCGCTGTTCGTGCGCGCGCCCGACGAGGTGGCATTCCAGTGGGCCGGCTCCTGGAACCTGCCTGCCGTCACGCTGCCGATCCCCCCGGGCCACGCCCTGGTCCCGGAATTTCACGACGGCGACTGGATCGTCGAACTCGACCGGATAGACGCCGCCGCCGACTGGTTCGCCGAATTGCCGCGTGCCTGGCTCGCCGTCCCGCTCAACCATCTCGGCACGCTCATCGGCTTTGTCGTGCTGGCGCGCTCGCGCGCGCAATTCAAGCTGGACCGCGAGGCATACGACCTGCTACGTGTGGTCGGGCGAGAAGTTGCAAGCCGGGTTGCCGAGCAACGTGCCGCGCAGGTCTTGTCGCAGACCCGGCAGTTGCGTGAATACAGCCAGCGGTTTGCCTTTGTTTTGCATGACATCAAGAATGTGTCCGGCCAGCTCTCAATGCTGCTCACCAACGCCGAAATCCACGCCGACAACCCGGAGTTCCAGCGCGACATGCTGGCCACGGTGCGTGCCTCGGTGGCCAAGATCAGCCGTCTGCTCACGCGCTTGCAGGCTGAACGGCACGAGCGCAGCCACGCACTGATCACGCCCGGCGAGCGGCTGCGGGAGGTGGCCGAGGCATGCCGCCTGACCCGCCAGGCCGAGATCGTGCTGGAGCTGGACGATGACAGCGTCGGCGCGGCGATCCATCCGGAATCCTTCGATGCGGTGGTGACCCATCTGCTCAACAACGCCATCGAGGCCGGCGGCAATGCGCCGGTGGTCGTGCGGCTGCGCCACGAGCCATTGTCGCTGGTGATCGACATCGTCGACCAAGGCCCCGGCATGACGCCGGAATTCATTCGCGACGACCTGTTCCAGCCGTTCACCAGCACCAAGAGCCAAGGCCACGGCATCGGCGCGTTCCAGGCACGCGAATTGTTGCGCGAGGCGGGCGGCGACTTGCTTGTGCTGAGCCGGCCTCGGGCCGGCACCACGATGCGGCTGCTGCTGCCCGCGGTTCGCGCGGTGCTGCCCGAAGCCGTGCCGCTTACGGTCTGATCGAGCCTCCGGCATGGCCAAACCCAAGCTGCTGATTGTTGAAGACGACGAGGGCCTCTGCTCTCAATACCGCTGGGCGTTTCCCACCTGCGACGTCCTGTTGGCGCATTCGCGGCCGCAGGCGGTTGCGCTGGTCAAGAAGGAACGGCCGCCGATCGCCATCATGGATCTGGGGCTGCCGCCCGATCCGGACGGCGTCAGCGAAGGCTTCGCCACGCTGGACGAGGTGCAGCACATCGCGCCTGAGACCAAGGTGATCATCGTCACCGGCAACGGCGAACGCAAGAACGCGCTCAAGGCGGTCGCCGCCGGGGCCTACGATTTTTGCGAGAAGCCGGTGGAAATCGAGGTGCTGCGCACGATCATCGAGCGCGGGCTCAACCTGCACCGCCTCGAGGCGGAGAATCGTCGCCTCGCGTCGATGCCCGCCCGCTCGCCGATCGACCGCATCGTCACCGCGCACCAGTCCATGCTGAAGGTCTGCCGCGATGTCGAACGGCTCGCCACCACCAACGTTCCGGTGTTGCTGCTGGGCGAAAGCGGCACCGGCAAGGAGGCATTGGCACAGGCACTGCACGAACTCGGCCCACGCGCGAAGCAGCCGTTCGTCGCGATCAACTGCGGGGCGATCCCGGAAAACCTGCTGGAATCCGAGCTGTTCGGCCATGAACGCGGCGCTTTCACCGGCGCGGTGAAGCAGACCATCGGCAAGATCGAAAGCGCCAACAAGGGCACGCTGTTCCTCGACGAAATCGGCGACCTGCCGCACCCGCTGCAAGTCAAGCTGCTGCGCTTCCTGCAGGACCAGATCGTCGAGCGCATCGGCGGCCGGCAGAAGATCCAGGTCGATGTGCGGATCGTCTCCGCGACCAACCAGCAGCTCGAAGAGCGCGTCAAGGAAGGCGCCTTCCGCAGCGACCTGTTCTATCGCATGAATGCGGTGACCGTGCGCATCCCGCCGCTGCGCGAGCGCGGCGGCGATGCGGTGCTGCTGGCCAGCTTCTTCCTGAACCGCTTCAACCAGGAATTCGGCCGCAACATTCGCGGCTTCACCGAGGCCGCCACGGTGGCGCTGTCGGCGCATGACTGGCCGGGCAATGTGCGGGAGCTGGAGAACCGGCTGAAGCGCGCGGTGGTGATGGCGGACCGGCGCCTGATCGACGCCGCCGACCTGGAACTGGCACAAACCGGTGACCTGTTGCCAGACCTCGACCTGCGCGCGGCGCGGCTGCGCGCCGAGCGGGAAGTCATCCAGGCCGCGCTTGCGCGCAGCAACAATACGCTGTCCGTCGCCGCGCGGCTGCTCGGTATCAGCCGGCCCACGCTCTATAGCCTCATGCAGGCGCACGCTATAGAAGTCGACCTCGGCAAAGTCAGCGATGCGACCGAGGAAATGGTAGCCGCTTCAGGGCCGGCCCGGGCCTCCCGACCGGCCGAAGCCGACGACGCGTTGGATAGCGATTGAGGTTGAGGGTCATGCGGAACCGGTCTCTTGGTTGGCTGCTGGTGGGTGCCTGGATCGGCGTCTGGCCGTTGGCAGCCCATGCCGACTATCTCTCCAATGCGCGCGACGCGCTCAAGAAGGGCGACATCCGGGAAGCCGAAATCGACCTGCGCAACGCGGTCCGCGCCGATCCGCAGAACGCCGAGGCGCATTACTGGCTGGGTCGCGTGTCGTTCGAACTCGGCGATCCGGTTGCCGCCGAACGCGAGGTCGGCGCGGCCATCGACCGGGGCTATGACGCGCAACTTACCACCCGCCTGCTCGGCCAGGTGTTGCTGGCACAGAACAAGTTCGACGATGTGCTGAAGCGGCTGCAGCCCGCCGGCAAGGACGCCGACCTCGACGCCACCATGCTGGTGTTCCGCGGCTACGCGGAAGTCGGCCTGAAGCAGCCGGACGCGGCACAGAAGGCATTCAACGACGCCGAGCAGCGGGCGCCGAACGCGGTCGAGCCGCTGCTGGCCGAAGCGCGGTTGTTGCAGGCGCGTGGCGACGTGGACGGCGCGCAGGCGAAGATCGACCATGCGGTTTCGGTACAGCCGAAATCGGCCGAGGCGCTGCTGGCAAAGGCGCAACTCCTGCGCGCCAAAGGCGATCTGAACGGCGCCGTCGCGGTGCTCGACGATCTGGTCAAAGACCAGCCGAGCGTCGTGCAGGCACGGCTCGACCGCGCCAGTCTGGAGATCGCGCTGAACAAGCCCGATCCGGCGAAGCAGGACATCGGCGTGGTGCTGAAGGCGACGCCTGGCAATGTGCAGGCGATCTATCTGCAGGCGGTGATGGCCACCCAGGCGAAGGACTTCAAGGCGGCCGACGCCGATCTGGGTCGCATCGCCGCCTATATTCCCCGCATCCCGCGTGCCTATCTTCTGCTGGCGGTGGTCAAAGAGCAGATGGGCCAGCTCGAGCAGGCCGAAGATGCGGCGCAGCGTTATCTGGCGCGGGCGCCGAACGATCTTACCGCGTACAAAGTCGTTGCCCGCATCGCATTCGCCAAGCGTCGCCCCGATCGGGTGATCGACGCGCTGGGCAAGATCGCCGAATCGGGCAAGGCGGATGCCGAGACCTACGATCTGCTTGGCCGCGCCTATGCCTCGACCGGCCGCGCCGATGACGCGGTCAAGGCGTTCCAGCAGGCCCAGGCCTTGGCGCCCACCGACGTCGGCGTGCAGACCCGTCTGGCCACCGTACGGATGGGAATGGGCCAGCCGGGTGAGGCGATGGACGACCTTGAGCATACGCTGGAACTCGCGCCCAAGGTGCCGGCGGTCGGTGAAGCGCTGTTTTTCGCCGCCCTGGCGACCGGCGACACGAATAAGGCCGCTGAAGCATTGGCCAAGGTCAAGGCCGCCGAGGGCGATACGCCCGTCGTGGCCAACCTGGGCGGACTGCTGCAATTGTCCAATCTGGATGCCCCCGGCGCGCAGAAAACCTTCGCCGCCATCGTGCAGGAGCACCCGGACTTCCTGCCGGCGCAGATCAACCTGGCGCGTGTGCTGGCCATGCAGGGGCAGGGCGCCGCGGCGGAGAAGGTACTGTCCGATATCCTCGCTCAGCATGCCGCCGCCGAGCCGGCATTGACCATGCTCGCCTCGGACTATGCCCAGAGCAATCGCCTGCCGGCCGCGATCACGCTGATGGAGGCGGCGCATGCCGCAGCGCCGGACGATGTGAAGGTCACCGACGGCCTGGGCGATCTCTACATTCGCTCGGGCAATGCGCAGAAGGCGCTCGATCTCGCGACGCAGGCCAAAGGGGCGGCCGCGACGACCGACCAGATCCTTAGTCTGAACGCGTCAGCCCATATGGCGCTCGGCCAAAAGGACCAGGCGCGGGATGCGTACGCCCAAATACTCAAGCAGGATCCGGCGCAAACCGCCGTGCGACGACGGCTGGTCGGCCTGCTGGTGGATGCGGGCGATTACGACAATGCGCGCAACCTGATAAAGGCCGGCATCGCGGCGACACCGCGCAATTACCAGCTCCTGCTGGATTACGTGATGATCGACCTGAAGGCGACCGGTGTGGACGCGGCGCTGGCGACCGCGGACCAGTTGCAATCGCAGGACCGCGACTTCACGGCGGCGCGGGCGCTCCGGGGTGACGTGTTCCTGGCGGCCAACCGTCCGGACGACGCGGCCAAGGCCTATGCGGATGCCCTGGCCGCGGCTCCTTCCACCATGTTGGTCACGCGCCTGGCCGGTGCCCAGTTGCGCGCCGGGCGTGGCGGTGCGGCGCAAGACGCGCTGACGAACTGGCTCCTCAAGCATCCCGACGACCTGGTTGCCCTGGAACAGGTGGCGGAGCTGGACATCGCGGCGGGGCGGTTGGATGCCGCGGCAGCGCATTTGCAGAGCATCCTCGGTGTGAAGCCACATGATTCGGTTGCGCTGAACAACCTGGCCTGGGTGTATCAGCAGCAGCATGACCCAAGAGCCTTTGACCTGGCTCGGCAGGCCTACGTGCTGGCGCCGGGTGCGCAAACCGCCGATACGCTGGGCTGGATACTCACCAGCACGGGCAAGGCAGAGACCGGCGTGCTGTTGTTGCGCCAGGCCAGCGCCCAGGCTGCCGCCGATCCGCGGGTGCAATACCATTTTGCGGTGGCGTTGAAAGACACCGGCGACAAGGCGGACGCGATCAAGCTGCTGACGGCCGTGGTTGCGGTCAAGGCCGACTTCACCGAGAAGCCGCAGGCCCAACAGTTGCTGGACGAATTGAACAAGGGCTCGTGACGCCGGGGTGGTCGCATTCGTCGCGTCACGGCACCGGGCGCAGTGGGCGAACCTGCGTAACGGCTGCCTGCCGGCCGCTTGCGCCGCCGCCCCACGTTACCGTCGTTGCCTGACGTTGCTTCGCACCCTGGGCGCGAACCGACGCGCCCCGCCAAATGCGCGTTCCCCGCTCCTGACGGCGTCATGCACCTGAACGTGCCGCCTCGTGCGTCGGGGGCGCCGCTCCGCCTGCTGACCTTCTCGACGCTGTTTCCCAATGCGGCGCGGCCGAATCACGGCGTGTTCGTGGAGAACCGGCTGCGGCAGCTCGTCGCCAGTGGCGCCGCCACCAGCACCGTCGTCGCGCCGGTGCCGTGGTTCCCCAGCATGGCGCCAAAGTTCGGCGACTGGGCCCGGCACGCGCGCGCGCCGCGCG
>Ga0181521_10000940_pt1 | contig 36035 bp, 36 predicted proteins | sample PEATcosm2014_Bin_32_FD_119764 | JGI IMG/M metagenome (GOLD analysis project Ga0181521, IMG submission 119764) | Peatland microbial communities from MTU Mesocosm Facility, Houghton, MI, USA - PEATcosm2014_Bin02_60_metaG | ecosystem: Environmental > Terrestrial > Soil > Wetlands > Peat | place...
CGTCCGAGCTGAGAGAGTCGCCTAAATGAAGAGAATAGAAACCAGTTTGCCCGGCGTCTGGCTCCTCGAACCTCAAGTGTTCGGCGACGATCGAGGTTTCTTTCTGGAAAGCTACAACGAACGCGTGTTTGCCGAGCTCGGCATCCACGAAAAATTTGTCCAGGACAATCATTCCTATTCCAGCCGCAATGTCCTGCGTGGACTCCACTACCAGATTCAGCAACCCCAGGGAAAACTCGTGCGGGCCATCACCGGAGAGATCCTGGACGTGGTGGTCGATCTGCGACGAAGTTCTCCATCACTGGGCAAATGGGAGTCGCTTCGCCTTTCCGGCGACAACAAGCGCATGTTATGGATTCCGGCGGGGTTTGCTCACGGCTTCCGCGTGGTCTCGGAAACCGCGCATGTCACCTACAAGGCCACCAACTTCTACGCTCCCGAGCATGAACGCAGCCTGCTGTGGAACGATCCCGACCTGGCCATCGACTGGCAACTCGATGGCGAACCAGCCGTGTCCGCCAAAGACCAGCGTGGAACCATGTTCCGGAATTGCGAGAAATTCCGGTAAAGGCGATTCAACTCACCTGCCCCGGCTAATTCCTCGAAGCGGCCGACACGCTGGAAGCCTCGCTTCGCCGTAGCACCCACAGCACAGCACAAACCGCCACCACCGCGATGCCCAGGAAAACGATACCTCCGTGGTGATGAAACTTCCCGGTGAGGAATCCAGGATCAACCCGGGTCCCCAGCTCCGCGATGGTGAAAATGCGCAGCCCGTTTTTCGCCACAGCCAGCGGAATCGCCGCCGCCACCACCAACGTTTTCCGCCACCGCGTGCGCAGAAACAGATTCGCCAAAACCATGGCGATGACTATCAGCAACAGGCTCGACCGAATACTGCTGCACTCGCTGGCAACCTCAATATCGAGGTTCGGAATGGACAAAATGAAGCCGTGTTGCGTGACCGGGACGCCGGCGGCCAGGAACAGAATGCGTGCCGCCATGGCAGACTGCTGTTGCAGAAACAGCACGATTCTACCCAGCGCAAACGGCGGAAGCGGCACCATCCAGAACAGGAAGCAGAGGGGAAACAGAAATGACCGGAAGAGCTGGACTCCAAAGCACAGTATGACGCTGGCGATCCACCAGATTACCAGGGCAAACATGCTCAACGACAATTGCCCGCCCGGTGAAATGTTGAGATGCGATTGTCCCCATCGCGCAAAACACAAAATCAGTGCGCCGCCAGCCAGAGCAGTCGCCCCAGCGCCCATGCGGCCCCGAAAAAGCGCGAGCGGTGCGTCTTCCTCATTTCGCTGCCAGCGGCTGCGATCCAGGTAAATCAGCGAAACGGTCAAAGGAAGAATGAGCAGGATGTGCGTATAGGCATCGTTATTAAGCGCCAACTCGATCGTCTTTGCCAGAGCATGCCACCAGCACAAGACAGATAGCGTGCACAGCAACGCAAAGCCCCAGATTTGGTTTCGTATCGTCATGTTTTATCTTGCGGCGAACTTACGGGCTCGACCCGGCTTCGATCCCCGGCAACCGCAGGTCAGTCAAAAGGCAATGTACGCGTGTTGACACACCTTGCGCAACCGCCGTTGGTTTAGAATTGTGCGGAGGATAACGCGCTTCGTTCCGCAAGCGCTCCGCCATGAACGACATCGCCCGTTTGTTTCAAGCATTCCTGGCTCCCGCTATCGTCGTTTCCGCCACCGGCCTGCTGATCCTCTCGATCAACGTCCGTCTGATGGGCATGGTCAGCCGCTTGCGCCAGTACGTGCACCGCAAGCACGACGCCGCCAAAAACGATCGCGTGCAGGAAGCCGAGGCCTACACCGCCCAGATTCACGCCATCGAGCGGCGCGCGGAATTGATGCGCCGTTGCTTCGTCCTCGTCCTGATTTCTCTCGCCGGGACCATCTCCTCCTGCCTGCTGCTGGGCTTGGGACTTTACTGGAAAGACGCTGCCGTTGCCGCGGTTGTCGTTTTTGTTCTAGCGCTGATTTGCTTGCTCGCGGGGACCTTGTATTACATCCGCGAAGTTACCGTGTCGCTCAGTTCGGTGCGCAACGAGGCGCGCGATGCGCGCTTCATGGACCTCGGCGATCAGCCCGAGATCCCAGTCCGCGACCCGCTCTGAAGTCAAAAAATCGAGTCTTACGGTGATCGGGTCATCTAAAATCAAACCCAGATCGCCCGATGGCCCGATCACCCGATGACCCGATTTCTTTACTTGTCTCAACGAGTGACCTTATGAAACTAGACAAATTTCTCAAGCGCTACCGCATCGAACAGGGAAAACACTTCCACCTCAAAGACTGCGACCCAGCCGACACCCACGGCCTCGAGTCGGAACTGAAACCCAAAGCCAAAGAGTGGCTCGCCAAGGGCGTCAAGGAACTCAGCCGCCTCCAGGGTATTCTCGCCGCCCAGGACCGTTGGGGCCTGCTGCTGATTTTCCAGGCCATGGACGCCGCCGGAAAAGACGGCACCATCAAGCACGTCATGTCGGGCGTCAATCCGCAGGGCGTGGAAGTGTCGTCGTTCAAGGCGCCCTCCGCCGAAGAATTAGACCACGGCTATCTGTGGCGCTGCATGAAATGCGTGCCCGGCCGCGGTCGTATCGGCATCTTCAACCGTTCGTACTACGAGGAGGTGCTGGTGGTGCGCGTTCACCCCCAGATTCTCGACAGCCAGAAACTGCCGCCGGCGCTGGTCACGAAACAAATCTGGGAGGAGCGCTTTGAAGATATCAATCACTTCGAGCGCTACCTGACACACAACGGCATTGCGGTAGTGAAGTTCTTTCTGAATCTGTCGAAGAAAGAGCAGAAGCGCCGTTTCATGGAACGGCTCGACACCCCGAACAAAAACTGGAAGTTCTCTTCCTCCGACGTGAAGGAGCGCCAATCCTGGGACGCCTATCAGAAAGCCTATGACGATATGATCCGCCACACCGCCAGTGAACACGCCCCCTGGTACGTGGTGCCGGCCGACAACAAGTGGTTTACCCGTCTGGTGGTGGTAGCGGCGGTGGTGCATGCATTGATGCGCATGGATTTGCAATATCCAAAAGTTGGCGGCGAAGAAAAGGCTGCATTGGCCCAGGCGCGTCAACAACTGGAAAAAGAGTGAGGCGATCTAGCTTGTGTAGCGCCGGGCGCCCCCGCCCGGCCGCCGCGCGCTGGACTGGCGAGGACGCCCGTCGCTCCGTTCACTTCAACACCACCGGCATCGCCTGATCATACGGCTGAATCGTAACCGTCAGGGATTTCCTTCGGTCGAACGTTTCTTTCGTCACCTTGAATCCGACAATCATCGTCCCTTTCTGTTCGCTTCCCGCCGCCAGCTTGGTTTCAGGCGAAAGCGGCGGCTGCGCGTTTTCTTTCAGCGCCGGGAACGCCGCGTAATAGCGGTCGAGATCCACCGCCGAAGCGGCGTTATCGTCGATCGTATTGCCGTCCGCCGTGGTGAGCTCTGCCTTGAGCGTGTGGATCCACATCGCTCTGTCCGCCGTATTCCGCAGCGTGAAAGTGATCGCCGCCAGCACCATATCCTGGCCGGGCACTTCCACGACTGACACTAAATCCACCGATCCCGCGCCCTGCGGCTTCGGCCGTTGGACGAACGCCAGAACCCCCAAAATGATAGCCACAGCCCCGATGCAGATCAGGACGATGCTCGCCGGCGGAAGATTGCGCTTGGCCGTCCCGAATTCGTCGCCAATGTGAAATTCGCTGATCGGCCCCGGCGAAGTTGGAGGCGGCGGCGGTGGCGGTACAGGTTGACCGGGTGTTGGGTCGGGCATGAGCTGATTGTAGACGAGCGATGCAGCACGGGCGATGACTTTCATGAACCGTCGCCCAATTATGAATTGTCATCCCTTCTTGGATTGTCATCCCGAGCGAAGCGAGGGATCTGCAGTTCGCCCGCGCTAAAATCCGACGCCCTGCGCGACCGTACAGCGGCGCACGTCCGAGCAGTCCAGTGACTTTGGTTACCTTGCCTCCGGTGACGGATGCTGCGACGATGCGGAAGATTTCCTTTTGGAGGTACTTGGCGGTGAATCGTAAAACTCTCTTTGCCTTGTTAGCTTGCGCGCTGCTAGAGTTCAGCATGCTGGGCTGCGGAACGACCAAAAACTTGCAGTCCGTCCAGCTTTCGACCTCGGATCAGGCCGCTGTCCCGCCGGGGACCCTCGACCTGACCGGCATCGGCGCGCAGATCCAACTGTACCTGTGGGGGAACTACAGCAACGGTTCGCAAAAACTTCTTACCAACGTGCCGGTTACCTACCAGATCGTGGTCACGCCGGGCAGCGGGGATGCCATAGATCCTGGCACCGGCCTTCCCTATGCACTCTCTGCTCCGCCGCTAACTGTCGAGATAAGCACGAACGGCTTGCTCACGGCTGTGCAACCACCTGCCTGCACCTTTTACAATAGCGCCGTGGCCCCAGCGACCGCCCCGGCCTGGTCAATTGTTGGCACCTATACGGTCACGGCTACGCAGAGCGGTTTTACTTCCCCGCCAGTGTTTATTGCGATGGCTTCCGCGCCGGGCGTCTTCGACGCTACCACCAACCCGACCGGAGAATGCGGTCCGCAGCCGACGCAGTAGCCATTCGGCATTCGAATTCTTGATCCGCGAGGACGGCTGCCTGGCAGCCGTCCTCGTCTCCGTTTAGACCCTCTCGGCCCCGACCCAGCCCTCCGCTTTCCGCTCCCCGTTTGAGCCTCCCGCCTGCAAACCGTATAATCCCAAGATTGCTGGTGAACCGAAGCGCCGCCTATGCTTTCCATTCCCGCCATTGAGGCCGTGATCGGATGAAGATACGCCCCGGAATCGAAGTATCGACCCAGTCCGACATCGGCTGCCTCCGCCAGAATAACGAGGATTCGTTCGCCTACTGGGAGCCGGAGGACGACCGCCAATTCCCGCGCAAGGGCCGCCTGGCCGTGGTTGCCGACGGCATGGGAGGCTACGAAGGCGGTCAGGAAGCCAGCCGCCTGGCCGTGGAAACGATCCTCGAAGTCTATCGCGATTTCGCCGGCGACGACCCGCAAGCGGCGCTGGTCGAGGCCTTGCAGACGGCCAACCAGCGCATCCGCCAGTACAGCTTCGCCCATCCCGAACTGCGGGGCATGGGAACGACCTGCACCGCCGCCGTGATCGTCGCCGCTTCGCACCCCGATGCTCGCCATCACGCGCTCTATTTCGCTCATGTGGGCGACACCCGCCTCTACCTCATTCGCGACCGCCAGATTACTCGCGTAACGCGCGACCACTCCTATGTCGGACGGCTGCTGGAGTCGGGCATGATCAGCCCGGAGGAAGCCGAAAATCATCCACAGCGCAACATTCTCACCGCCGCTTTAGGCACCCTCCCCGATCTCATCGTCGACTCGCCCGAAAGCCCGCTGCCTCTCAGTCCCCACGACGTGCTGCTGATTTGCAGCGACGGATTGTGGGGCCTGGTCCGCGACCCGGAGATTCTCACCGCCCTTGAAAACAAAAGCGCCGAACACGCCGGACGCGACCTCATCGCACTCGCCCGTGAGCGCGGTGGCCCAGACAACATCACCGTCTCGATTCTCCGCTTGCTCGAACCGCCTGCGGAATAATCCAGCCTTCGGATCAGGGCATCGCTTCAGCGATGCCGCATATCTTTCGAAAACAGAAGCCCCTTCAGGGGCCGGACAAGGGAAGTCCCACCCTCCGCAAAGTGCAAAGTCTTGCGCAAGAACGTCTCCTGAAATGCACTTCTTCAACCGTAACTCGCTGAAAACACAGCTTTCGCAGAACTTTAACAATTTAGTGCTTTGGCCCTGCGCTTGCCTTTTCTATAATGCCCATCAGTAACATAGAGATACTGTGGGGGAAGACCGTAATGAAGATTTCCCAAAAAGGCCTGTACGCTTTGCAGGCGATGATGGTGCTTACCCGGCGTTACACCCAGGGCGCGATTCGCATTCGCGACATCGCCTACGAAGAGAATCTGCCCGAGAAATTCCTGGAACTGATTCTTCTCGAAATGAAGAACGCTCGCATGGTGGAGAGTGTCCGCGGAGCCAAAGGCGGATACCGTTTGCGCCGTGACCCTTCGGAAATCCGATTGAGCGAAATCATTCGTTTGGTGGACGGGCCGCTCGCTCCGTTTGGCGATGCCGATCAGTTGCGCGCTCTCATCGAGAGCGATGCCGACCATAGCGCCCTCTACAAAGTGTTTCTCGAAGTGCGCGATGCCGCTGCCAGGATTCTGGAGAATACGACCCTGGCCGACCTCATCAGCCGCGGCCCCGTGGCCGGTTCCCACCCCAAGGCCATCAACCGGAAAACTCGCAACCGCAAGACTGGCAGGAAGAAAAAAACCGAGTCCCGTGTGCTGTCCATCGCAGCCCAAGGCGGGGGCAATCAAAATGCTTAAGAGAACTTTCTTCGCATTCGCCTCTGTGCTTTTTTTGCTGGGCGCGTTGGCCGCGGCGCAAACTGTCCTGCGTGTGGGAGCCTTTCCCAACATCACGCATCCGCAGGCCATGGTGGGCAAAAATAACGGCTGGTTCGACAAGGCCATGGGGCCCCAGGTCAAGGTTGAATGGAAAAGTTTCAATGCAGGGCCTTCCGCCATCGAGGCCCTATTTGCCGGAGCCATCGACATGACCTATATCGGGCCCAACCCCGCCATCTCCGGTTATGTTCGCTCCGACGGCGAAGCGCTGCGCATTGTGGCCGGCGCAACCAGTGGTGGAGCCGCGCTCATTGTCCGCAACGATTCCGGCATTCAGAAGCCGGAAGATTTTCACGGCAAAAAAATCGCTTCCCCCCAGATGGGCAACACCCAGGACGTGGCCTTGCGCGCCTGGTTGAAAGCCCACGGCATGAAGTCCGCCGACAAAGGCGGCGACGTGCAGGTCATTCCGCTCGCCAATCCCGACCAACTCACCCTCTTCATCAAAAAAGAGTTGGACGGCGCCTGGGCGCCCGAGCCCTGGGCAACGCGCCTGATCAGGGAAGGGAACGGCCGCTTGTTCCTCGACGAGCGCTCGCTCTGGCCAAATGGTCAGTTCATCACCGCCCATCTGATCGTCCGCACCGAGTTTCTGAAGCAGCATCCCGATCTCGTGAAGAACTGGATCCGCGCCCACGTGGAATTGACCGACTGGATCAACGGCCATTTGCCCGAGGCCAAGAAACTTCTCAACCAGCAGATCGCCAAAGAAACCGGGAAGGCCCTGCCAGATGCCGTGCTCGATGAAGCCTTTGGCCGCATGACGGCGACCTATGACCCGTTGCGCGCGTCGTTGATGAATGCCGCCAAGTCCGCGTTTGACGCCGGTTTCCTCGGCCATCAGATGCCCGACCTGTCGGGCCTGTACGACCTTTCGCTGTTGAATCAGGTGTTGGCGGAAAAAGGGAAGAAGGCAATCCAATGAGTGCAATATTATGAGCACGAGTCCTCACAACACGTTTCCGTCGCCGCTCCCAGTCGCCCGTCGCACCGGAGTCCGCGCCAATGTCTTTCACGGAAAACCGGCTTCCTCGGTAACCGAGTTTCCCAAGCGCCCGATGTTCGAGGTGGTCGTTCCGAAAGTTGCGCTCGACTCCATCTCGCTCAGCTACAAGACCACTTCCGGCGAGCGTTTGCTGGCGCTCGACAATATCAGCCTCGAAGTCGCCCCTGGAGAATTTCTCTGCATAGTCGGCCCCTCGGGATGCGGCAAGTCCACCCTGCTCCACCTGATCGCCGGCCTCCAGCCCCAGACTTCGGGGAAGGTCCTGATCGATGGCGCGCCCGTCAGTGGCCCCGGCACCGATCGCATCCTCATCTTTCAGGAACTCGGCCTCTTCCCCTGGCTGACCGTTGCCGGCAACGTCGAGTTCGGCCTGAAGATGAAAAACCTTCCTAAAGCCGCCCGCAAAGAGAAGGTGGAGTACTATCTCCGCCTCGTCCATCTTTCCAAGTTCAAAGACAGCTACATCCATCAACTCTCTGGCGGCATGAGGCAGCGGGTAGCGTTGGCGCGCGCGCTCGCCACCGAGCCCGACGTTCTCCTCATGGACGAGCCCTTCGCCGCCCTCGACGCCCAGACTCGCGACCTGCTCCACGACGAGTTGGAACGAATCTGGTCTGAGACCGGCCGCACCATCATTTTCGTTACCCACAATGTCCGCGAAGCCGTCCGGCTCGGCGACCGCGTCGTGTTGTTGACCTTTCGCCCCGGCCGGGTGAAACAGGAGTTCGCCGTTGACCTGCCCCGTCCGCGTCACATGGAGCAACCCGACGTAGCGCGCACCTCGGGTGAAATTCTGGCTTGCCTGCGCGACGAAATTAACAAGTCTTTGGAAGCGGAGTACGCCGATGAAAAAGCTCGCTAGGCAGGTAGTCTTCTATTGCGCGCTTCTCTCCATCTGGGCCATCTTGGCCAAACTGCGCATCTGGCCGCCCTATCTTTTTCCTCCACCCTGGGGAGTCGGCCACGCCTTGTGGGACGGTTTTGCCGACCACAGCTTCTGGATCGGCATCATGGTCACCATGAAGCGCATGCTCATCGGCTATAGCATGTCGGTAGTGCTCGGCATGATCCTCGGTCTGGCCGTTTCCAGCAGCAAGTTTCTGGAAGAAACCGTGGGCGGTTTGCTGGTAAGCCTTCAATCGCTGCCCAGTATCTGCTGGATTCCTCTCGCCGTCCTTTGGTTCGGGCTGACCGAAAAAGCCATTCTCTTCGTGGTGCTGATGGGCTCGCTGCTCTCGGTGACCATTGCCATGGAGGACGGCCGCAAGCAAATGCCCAAGATTTACGCCATGGCCGGCCGCAACCTCGGAGCCAGCGGCTTCCGCCTTTTCTGGTCGGTGCTGTTGCCGGCCAGCTTGCCATTCCTCGTGAATGGCATGAAGCAGGGCTGGGCCTTCGCTTGGCGCTCGCTGATCCAGGCCGAAATGATCTTCCTCAGCCTCGGACTCGGCCAGTTGCTGATGATGGGCCGCGACCTCAGCGACATGAGCCAGGTCATGGCCGTGATGATCCTCATTGTGATTCTGGGCTACCTGGTCGACGGCCTCATCTTCCGCACCATGGAGCGCCGCCTGCAAGCGAAATATGGTCTGACACCAGCGTAGAGAAGCAGGTCTGAGGTCCCAGGCATCCGGTCTCAGGAAAACCTGCCGTCCCTCCAGGCCGTGACTTCGATTTGGAGGACTCTGATTTTCCTGAGACCTGAGACCGAACACCTGGGACCTGCGGTAAGATTTTCTGTGCTCCTCTTTTGGATTCTCTTCAACCTGTTCGTAGTGGCGATGCTGGCGCTCGACTTGGGCGTAGTCAATCGCCGCCCTCGCCGCATCGGCGTTCGCCAAGCGCTGGCTTGGTCTGGCGTCTGGATCGCGCTCGCCGCCGTCTTTGCCGTCCTGATGTTCCTCTGGCAAGGACGGCCCCAGGCGCTCCAGTTCGTCACCGGCTACGTCATCGAACTCTCCCTCAGCGTCGACAACCTTTTCGTGTTTCTCGTCGTCTTCCACTATTTCAAAGTGCCCGACGAATACCAGCACAAAGTCCTGTCCTGGGGAATCTTCGGAGCCTTGCTCATGCGCGGAGCCTTCATCGCCGCCGGCGTCGGCCTCATCCAGCGCTTCAGTTGGATCACCTACGCCTTCGGCGCTCTGCTCGTCTATTCGGGATTCAAGCTGCTGGGCCAGGGCAAAACGAAAATTCATCCCGATAAGAATCTCGCTCTGCGCCTCTTCCGCCGAGTTTTCCCCGTGACCGAAGAATACGTAGATGGCCAGTTCTTCACGCGGCGCTTGTCCGCCCAGGGATCACCCACGCCAACCAACGTACTTTACGCCACTCCGCTTCTGGTAGTGCTCCTGGTCATCGAGACCACCGACATTCTTTTCGCCGTCGATTCGGTCCCGGCGGTCCTCGCCATCAGCTTGAACGCCTTCATTGTCTATACCTCGAACGTGCTCGCCATTCTCGGCCTGCGCTCGATGTACTTCGCCCTGGCCGGAATGATCGACCGCTTTCGCTACCTTCATTACGGATTGTCGGTCGTGCTGGTACTTACCGGCCTCAAAATGCTGGCGTCCCACTACGTAAACATTTCCACCGAATGGGCGCTGGCGATTGTGCTTTTTGTTTTGGGAGTCTCGATTCTCGCCTCGCTGGTGGATCGGCGAAAAAAAGCGGCGTGACCGGCTACGTGCCCACTGTTACCCATGCGCTATGATGGATGCTCATGATCAGCATTCCCGTGACAACGCCGTCGCGCTCCTATGACGTGCTCATCGGATCCCGCCTGCTAGCCCGCGCCGGAGAATCGCTCGGCAAGTTTCTCGAAAGCCGCCGCGCATTTGTAGTCACCGTCCCGCCCGTGCGGCGCCGCTGGGCAAAGCCTCTGCTGCAATCTCTAGCGGCTGCCGGAGTCGAAGCCGCCCTCCTCGAAATGCCCGATGGCGAGCGTTCGAAACGCCTCGCCACGCTGGAGAAATTGGCCGAGAAGCTGGTCAAGCAGGGCGCCGACCGCGACGTCACTCTGATTGCCCTCGGCGGCGGCGTAGTCTGCGACGTGACCGGATTCCTCGCCTCGATCTACATGCGCGGCGTGGACGTGATCCAGATACCGACCACCGTGCTGGCGCAGGTGGATGCCGCCATCGGAGGGAAAACCGCCGTCAACCTTGTGTCGGGAAAGAATCTATTGGGAACTTTTCACCAGCCACGAGCCGTGCTGGTCGACCCCGCTGTGTTAGAGACGCTGCCTTCGCGCGAATACCACGCCGGCCTCTACGAATCGCTGAAGTGCGGCATCATCGGAGACCCCGGATTGTTCAGACTTTTTGAAGACCGCCGCCGCGAGATTCTCGACCGCGATCCGGCCGTAGTGGAAAAAGTGATTGCCGATTCCGTGCGCCTGAAAGCCTCCGTGGTAAGCGCCGACGAGCGCGAAGGCGGTTTGCGCCAGGTGCTCAACCTCGGCCACACCATAGGCCACGCGCTTGAGGCCGAGACCCGCTACACCCAATTGCTCCACGGAGAGGCCGTCGCCTGGGGCATGATCGCCGCCACCCACATCGCCCTCTCCACCGGCAAACTCGACAGCGTAACCGCCGGACGCATTACGAATTGCGTGATGAGCTTTGGCCGCCTGCCCCGCATGAATTGGCAAACCGCGAACATCCTGAAGCGATTGCGCTCCGACAAAAAAACGCGCCAGGGAGTAGTGCATTTCATTTTGCCGCGCGAGATTGGAAAGGTCGAGATCACCAGCGACGTGCCCGAAGCAATCGTCCGCTCGGCGGTAGACGAAATTCGCAAGCTGGCAAAGAAGTAGCGCCGGCATCTTGGCGGCTGTCCCGAGGGCGTCTCGCCCTCGGCGCAGTGGGCAAGGACGCCCTGCGCTCCGCTACCAGGATGCGGCGAAACCCAGATTTTGCATCAGGGTATCGCTTCAGCGATACCGCAAGTTTTCCGAAATCGATCGCCCCCTTTAGGGGCTGAGCGCCGAATAGTGGGTGTTTCCGCCGTCTGCTTGTACAACGATCCCATGGATCAGAACACAAATCGCCCGGTAGTAGGCGCCTCTCCCGCCGGTGCCGAAGACCGCGAGTCGGCGGCAGCGGCCGTCCGCGAGATGTTCACTTCGATCGCGCCGCGCTACGACCTGCTCAATCACGTCCTCTCGTTCAACATCGACCGCTGGTGGTGGTGGCGCGCCGCGCGCCAGTTCGATGCCATTCTGAAGCGCCCCGACGCTCGCGTGCTAGATCTTTGCTGCGGCACTGGAGACATGGCCTTCGCATTACGCCGCCGCGCCGGTCCGCAAGCCGCGCAAATTCTGGGCGCGGATTTTTCTCACGCCATGTTGCAGCGCGCCGCAGAGAAGGGAAGAGGTACTACTCTCCGCTGGGTCGAAGCCGACGCCCTGCGCCTGCCCTTTCCCGATGGCCATTTCCATCTAGTGACGTCTGCATTCGGTTTTCGCAACCTCGCCGACTACGACGCCGGTTTGCGTGAAATCGCGCGAGTGCTCCGTCCCGGCGGAGAATGCGGCATCCTCGATTTCGGCGAGCCGGCCGGCTTGATCGGCCGCTGTTATCGCATCTACTTCAAGAAAATTCTCCCCTCGCTAGGGACGTTGCTTTCGGGAGTGCGCGGCCCCTACGCCTATTTGCCGGCGTCAGTCGAGCGCTTTCCCGCACCCAATGAAATGCTCGACCGCATGCGCCGAGCGGGCTTCAGCGAAGTTTCCTGGACTCCGTACACCTTTGGCGTCGCAGGACTGTACCGGGGAGTGAAGAGCGTTTAACTGCCGCCACGCCGAGACGCCGAGGAATCTTGAGAAAGATCCAAAGCTTCCCCTGTGTCCTGAGCGACCTCTGTGGTTCAAGCCTGTGATCTTCTCGGCGTACTCCGCGTCTCGGCGGTGAACTAGCTTTTCTGGAACGAATCCACAAACGCCTCGAAGTTCGTTTTCTCAATCACCCGCTCGTAGTCGTCGCCGAGAAATTTCTTCAGCCGGTCGGTGTTCATCGTGTACTGGCCCGTCATATAAGGGACCGCGTCCGGAGGAATCGCCGAGATCTTCCAGTTCCACAGAAACTGCAGCACGCGCCGCATCGCCCACTTGCCCGGCACGCGCAGCAATTTGCCGTGCGCCAGTTGGATGCACTGTCCGTACGTCAACGGATCGCCCCTCCCGGCCACATTCAGAATCGTCAGCCGCTTCGCTTCCGGTTCCCGCCTCAGTATCCACGCCATCAGCCGGGCCATGTCATCGACGTGCACGAACTGGATTTTATTCTCCAGATACTTCCGCCCAAAGGGCATCATGCACGGCAGGCGTTTCCCCGCCTGCCGCATGCGCGCCGCTCGCGCTCCCTTGCCCGTCGGCGTCCCACGGAACGCTCCCATCAGATAATTCTCCACCGTGGCCCCGGCAAAAATGTGCGGACGCAGTATAAAAATGCTGCACCCGCGCAGCGAAGGCGCCCTCTGCTGCACCACCAGATCGCTTTCCTTCTTGTGGATCGCGTACGGCAGCGTATGCGCGCCCAGCGCCGCATCTTCCGTGACCGGCGCCGCCAAGTCCGATCCATATACCGACACGCTGCTGGGAACCAGGAATTGCCGAATCGTGGTCTCGGCGTTCCGGTTGGCTTCGGTAATGGCTTCCATCACCCGCGCCGTGCCCGCCACGTTGATGCGCCACATGCGGTCCACGTCCAGCACTCCGCTACGCTGCGGATCGATCACAAACGCCAGATGCACTACCGACGCCGGCTTCAACTCCCGCAGCAGCAGCAGCAACTCGCGCGTGGATTCTTCTCTTCCCAGATCGAGCGCCACAAAGCGATCGACCTGGCAATGAACCGGCGGCGTGACGTCAATGCCCACCACCGTCCAGTCCGCGAGTTGCCGCACCAGTCGCTGGCCCAGATTGCCAGAAACTCCGGTGACGATGACCGTTGGTTTTGCCGTGTCCATCTAGTCGTGTTTTGGGGCCTGCGCCGGAGGAACTGGCATTCTGCCCCCCATGATGCCGGGCCTTGGGACAGGGGCGAAATAAGCATTGTTCAGATCGACATTGCCCTGAAATCCCTTCATGCTGTCGGCCAGGCGTTCCCTGGAAATTGCCCTTTGAATGTCCTGTTTCACCGTGTCCAGAGGTATCGTTTCCTTGCCGATCATCTTGTACACATAGTGGAGCCCGCTGGGATCGGTGATCACCTCCGACACTTCACCGGGCTTCAAATCCATCACCGCCTGCTGATTCGGAGGCAGCGTAGCTCGCCGTTTGTTCTCCATCTTTGTGCTCGGCGGGGTTCCCTTGAGTCCGGCGGCAGCCCAAGCCTCTTTTTGCAGCGTGTCGGGGTCTTCTCCCTTAACCGCGCGCGCCCGGAGATCGGTGGCCAGTTTCGTCATTGCTTCTTCAGCCGCCTTTTTTTGCTCTTCGGTCGGAGGCTGCGGCGGGCTGGTTTTCTCTTCCGCCTTCACATCGGCCTTCGCCTCGGCCTTCGGCGTTACCGGAGCAGGCGCGATCTGCCTGGCTTTGGGAATATAAATCCGCGCCAACGTGGCTTGCTCGTAAGACGATTCATTCTTTTTGTAATAGTCCTCGATGTCGCCGTCCGACACCTTGCCGGACTCCTCCTGTAGCGTCTGGATCAATTCCTGATAAAGAATTTGCAGGCGCGCAAAGCGCATCATTTCCTCGAACCTGGGTCCTTTGTCCAAGCCCCGTTTTTCCGCTTCGGGCTCCGTCCTCAGGATCTGCGCATACAAACTGGCCAGCCGCTGAAGATTGGCCGGCGGCACTTTCGGCTGCAGCGCGTCGGCGAGCTTCTCGAATTGCGCGCGCGTGATCACCGTCTTGCACGCCTCGCCCTGCAAGCTGGCGTCGGAGCACAATCCCTTCAGCGTGATCACCGCATCGTCGGGCCCCACTTTTACTTCGGGCGCTTTTTCCGGCGCGGCCGCGGCGCTTGCTTCCGCCTTCGCTCCGGCGGCCGAAGGTGCAGCGGCTGGCGCAACTTGTCCATAAGCCAAGCCGGCGATCGCGAGACAGACGACAAACACAAGGTACTGGAAACGCATGAATCAATCTCCTCCAGGGATGATTTACGACGAATGTCATCGTAGCATGTCCCGCCGCTGGCTTGCCAAGCAGGGCTTGTGGAGAACCATCTCGAGAACAAGGGGGTTGGCGGCGGGCGAATCCAAAGCGATAATGGCCTCTATGCCAGAAACTTCGGCCGCCTTCAGTGCCGAATCCATGCGCCGCGAGAAGCGGTCCGTTGCCGGAAACTCCGTCCTCGCCGCTCTCGTCATCACCACCCTGAAAATCGTTGTCGGGATCGCCACCGGCTCGCTGGGAATTCTGTCCGAGGCGGCACACTCCGGATTGGATCTCATCGCCGCCCTGGCGACCTTTTTTTCCGTGCGCGTTTCCGACAAACCCGCCGATGCCGATCATCAGTACGGTCACGGCACGTTTGAGAATTTTTCCGCCTTCATCGAAACCGGCTTGCTCTTGCTGACCTGCGTCTGGATTGTCTATGAAGCCATCCTGCGTCTGTTTTTTCACCGCGTCGAAATCGAGCCCAGCGTGGCCGCGTTTCTCGTCATGTCGCTCTCCATCGCCATCGACGCCTGGCGCTCTCGCGCCCTCGGACGCATCGCGAAGAAATACGACAGTCAGGCGCTCGAAGCCGACGCGCTCCATTTTTCCACCGACATCTGGTCCAGCTCGGTAGTCATCGTCGGCCTGGCCCTGGTTTGGCTCGGCCGCAGCTATCGAGTCGACTGGCTGCGCCAGGCCGATCCTGTAGCCGCGCTCTTTGTCGCGGCCGTCGTCATTTCCGTGAGCTGGCGCCTGGCCAGAAGAACCGCCGATGCCCTGCTCGATGCGGCTCCAGTCGGCGTGCGCAGCCAGATCCTCGACCGGCTCGCCTCCGTCGATGGCGTGCTCGAAGTCGAGCGCCTCCGCTTTCGCAAAGCTGGCAACATCTACTTCGCCGACGTTTCGGTTGCGCTGGAACGCAATTTCACCTTCCAGCGCTCCGAGCAGATTTCCGACGCCGTCCGCTCACGGGTCCGCGAAGTCCTGCCCGATGCCGACGTCGTCGTCCATTCCGTGCCCCGGGCAAGGCGCACGGAAAATATTTTCGACCGCATTCGCGCCGTCGCCACGCGCCACAACTTCAACGTCCACGACATCAGCGTCCAGGATTTGAACGGTCAGTTGCACGTCGAGCAGCATCTCGAACTCGACGAGCGCCTGAGCATGATGCAGGCCCACGACGAAGTCACCCGCCTCGAAACCGAGATCCGCGCCGACGTCCCGGAGATTTCGACCATCCTCACTCATATTGAAAGCGAGCCCGCGACCATCGAAACGGGAGAGGAAATCGTGCGCGAGCCCGAACTGGAACGCCGCCTCAAGCAAATTGTGCAGGAGTTTCCCGAGGTGATGGACGTCCACGAATTCCAGTTCAAAAAAGTACGCGGACGTCTCTATGTTTCCTGCCACTGCACCCTGCCCGACGACATGCCGCTGTCGCATGTGCACGACGTTCAGACCTCGCTCGAGATCCGCTTCAAACACGACGCGCCCGAACTTTTTCGCGTCCTGATTCATCCCGAGCCCATGACGGATAACCGGCGGTAGCGAGGCAAGTGTAGCGCCGGGCGCCCTCGCCCGGCCGGAGGAATGTCAGGAGTTCCATGATCTGTGAAATATTGTCTGTGAGATATTTCGTGTACGTTATTGTCCCTTAGATGAAGAAAGACCAAAATGATTTCAGCTTCAGCGACCGCCGAATCAATCGAGCGCGCCTCATGAAAACCGCCCCTCATCCCCTGCGCGGATACTTCTACATCGCGACCTCCGCCCTGCTCTGGGGAATTTCCGCAACCCTGGGCCGCGCCGCATTCACCGGACATCTGCTGCCGGGCGGCGCGTCGCTAAAAACCATCGATCCGCTGATCCTGTCCCAGAGCCGCGTAACTTTGTCGCTGGCCGTGCTCCTGCCGGTGCTGCTGGCGCGGAGAGGCAAGTCCGTCCTGCGCGTCCCCCTCCGCGACTTAGTTCAACTTTTCCTGCTAGGAATTCTGGGGGTCGCCGCCTCGAACTATTTCTACTACGTCGCAATTCAACGGACGAACGTAGCCACCGCCATCATCGTGCAATACACCGCCCCGGTTTGGATCCTGCTCTATACCGTGGCGCGCGGCGCACAAAGACCGTCGTTGCGCAGAACAGCCGCCGTAGGCCTCGCCGTCGCCGGTTGCGCGCTGGCTGTCGGCTTCGTAGGCGCGGCCGGCTTCCGTATGAAAGTAGACACCATCGGAGTCACCGCCGCTCTACTCGCCGCATTCTCCTTTGCTTTTTATAACCTCGGCGGACACCACGTCCTGGCCCGCTACGACCGCTGGAAAGTCCTGCTCTGGGTCTTACTGGGGGCGTCAATCTTCTGGATCTTAGTAAATCCTCCCTGGAAAATTGTCGCCGCCCATTATGGTCGCGGTCAGTGGGGATTCATGCTGATATTCTCCCTGGTTTCCGTGCTCGCCCCGTTTTACTGCTACTTATCCGGTCTTCAGCACCTGGAACCAACCCGCGCCATAGTAGCCAGTTGCCTGGAGCCGGTCTTCACCATCCTGATCGCCGCACTTGTCCTCGGCGAGTTACTGCGTCCCATGCAAACAGTTGGAATCGCATTGGTACTGGTAGCGATTGTCCTGATCCAATTGCCAGAACGGGCGGCCCCGAGCGAGGAGTTGGTGGTCGAGCCGATCGAGTAAGCCAGGCGGATAAGAGCCAACCGCAGCTTCTCTCCCCAGAATTCTCTCGTCAAAATGCTTGTCGCTGACAGGGAAACGTCCTAGAATGGCCGCCGAGCTACTTTCAGGCGTGAGGCAGGCGCGGTTTCCCAGCCCTGATAGAGTGATCGCTGCTCGGAAAAAGCCTTGCCTAAGCCCTCTAAACTGATTACTAAAGGGAGGCTTTCATGTTTCGTCTTAGAATTATTCTGACTTTGTTGCTCGCGAGTTTGACGCTTCCGGGATGCGGGAGCGGGAAATCCACGATCGTGCAGATCACCAACAAGATCACCACCCTGCCGGCTGGACAAGCCTATGTGTTTACGGCCGACGTGCAGCATGACCAGAAGGCGGGGGTCACGTTGTCACTCTCCGGAGCAGGCACACTTGTCCTAACCGGCGACACGGCAACCTACGTTGCTCCCCCGGCACCGCCAACACCGAATTCCGTGACCGTAACTGTAACTGCGGCGAACGGTTCCGGCGCTTCGGATTCCGACAGTTTTACGATCTCTGCGGCTGCCGGTCCCGTGGTGAGCATCACGCCTGCTACGTTCACAGTTTCAGCGGGAGGCGCTGCGGTTCCACTGACTATCGCGGTGACGGACGACGACCCCACCGACGTCCTGACCGCGTTCTTCCCTGACTCATCCTGCAGCGGCGGAAGCTGCGGGGCGTTTGGGAACATTACCGGTACGGCAGGAGGGGGAGCCTACACGGTGCAATACACTCCGCCGGGTTCGGTAACAGCGTCCACGCTGCAGATAATCAACGTCGAATCAACCCTGGCCAATTCCACTCCAGGAACGGCATTTGTGACGATTAACCCCTAGCGGCCCGTACCGAGAGTGCCTCGGTTCCGCGCGCGGCGCCGAGGTGTTGGTTGCGATTGTGCTGGTTCAGTTGCCAGAGCGGGCGAGTGGCGAAGGTTCGGGTGCCGAGCCCATTGAGTAAGAAACGGAAGATAGAATTTGTCATCCTGAGCGAAGCGAAGGATCCCTGCATTCTGTTGGCGTCGGCGAAATACAGGGGTTCTTCGCTTCGCTCAGGATGAAATCTTAAGTTCAGCGTTTTTCCTCTATCTAAATTCCGCAACCTTCTTCAACCGCCGCAAATACCTCTGCGCCTTCCGCACATCCCGCCCGATCTGCTCTTTCAGCGCCTCAATGGACGGGAACTTGACCTCGTCGCGCAGGCGATCGAGAAAGTAGATTTCGACTTCCGTCTCCGCCGAAAGTTCCAGCGGATGGAAATTCAGCAAGTGAGACTCGATGGCAAACAAATCGCCGCCGAACGTAGGACGCTTCCCAACGTTAGTGACCGAGTCGAAGTATTCGTTCCCCACGCGCGTGCGGGTTATATAGACGCCGTCTTTGGGAACGAGTTCCTCATAGTGCGACAGATTAATCGTAGGCACGGTGTATTTCGTCCCATAGCCGCGTCCAGGCGCAGCGGTCGAAAGAATGCTGAATGGACGCGCCAGCAAATGCCGCGCCCGGCTCACCCGGCCTTCGGAAAGCAACTTCCGGATGTGGCTGCTCGAAACCCGCTCCCCGCGCAGTCGCATCTCGGGATAATCGTGCACCTCAAATTCCATTTCCCGCCCCAACTCGCGCAGCACTTCAATGTTCCCCGCTGCCTTGTGCCCAAAGTGGAAGTTGTATCCTTCGTGAACTTCGCGGGCGTGCAGCCGGTTCTTCAGAATTTCATGCGCAAACTCCTGCGGCGTCATCAGCGAAAGATCGCGCGAGAAGGGAAGCAGCAGCACCGCGTCAATCCCGGCCGCTTCGAGCAACCGCAGTTTTTCCGCCAGCGGAGTCAGCAGTTTCAAATTGCGCTCGGGACGCAGAATGCGCGAAGGATGCGGCTCAAACGTAACCACCACCGACTGCGCGCTCCCCGCTTTAGCGCGACGAACGATCTCGTCCAGAACATGCCGGTGGGCGCGGTGCACGCCGTCAAAGTTACCGACGCTGACTAGCGCCGGCCCAAAATCCCGCGGAACCTCGCCGAGTTGTTCAAAAGTCAACATTCGCAAATCGTCTCACCGCCGAGACGCCGAGGCCGCCGGGAAATTAGAGACAGGGGCCCCGGTTTCCTCTGTGTTCCCTGTGGTTCAAGCTCTTGATCTTCTCGGCATCGAATCTAGATCTCAAACTCCAGCTTCATCCCGTCAAACGCCAACCGCACTTCCGGCGGCAACGCCGCGTTGGTCGCCTCGTGCGCCAGGTCGTGGCAGATGTGCGTGAAAAACGCGCGCTTCGGTTGTACCGCGTCCACGATCTTCAGCGACTGCTCCACCGTCGAATGCGTGGGATGCGGCTTGTAACGCAGCGCGTCCAAAAACAAAATGTCGAGCCCGCGCATCTTCTCCAGCGTTTCCCCTGGCACCTCGCTGTGATCGGTAAGATACGCGGCCGATCCAAATCGAAAACCAAGGATCGGAGTTTCGCCGTGAATCACAGTCAATGGCTCAAATCGCGCGCCAAACATTTCAATGGCGCCCTCGATCGGAATCAGGTCAACCAGCGGCAGCCCGCCAAACTTATAAGTCGCTTCAAAAATATACCGGAACATACTGCGCAAAAAGTCGCAGTTTCGCGGCGTGGCGTAAAGCGGCATCTTGCCCGGCTTGTGACGATACGTCAGCGGACGCAAGTCGTCGATGCCGAGTATGTGGTCAGCGTGCGTATGCGTATAAAGCACCGCGTCGAGGTAGGTAATATTTTCGCGCAGCGCCTGCTCGCGAAAGTCAGGCGTGCTGTCGATCATGACCTGGCGGGCATTGTCGTTAGGATCACGGTAACTGATCATCACCGAGGGGCGTGTACGGCGATCGTGCGGATCGGACGACCGACACACCGCACAGTCGCAGCCAATGGTCGGCACGCCCATCGAGGTGCCGCTGCCCAATACCGTCAGAGTCGCGCGCATTAGCCGTTCTTACCTGGAATTCGTCCTGTGATTGGGTCGATAGCTGGGCCGCCCGCCTGCAAAGGATGCGCCAGCGCATTAGTAACTTCCACGTATGCCATGCGTAATTCGTAGAGGCAGTTCTGCAAGAATCCCTGCTCCTTCGAAGTCAGATTGCCTTTGGTCTTTTCCCCGAGCATGCCCAGCGTGTCGATGGTTTGCCGCGCGCCGATCAAGTCCACGCTGGGCTGGCCGCCCTTTTCGACCATCAACCCAAGCTGCATCATGGCGGTCATATAAAGCGAAGCCATGAAGTGCTCAAAATTCACTTCGAGTCCTTTTGCCGAGTGTCCGCTCAATTCCACTCGCGCATCCAGATCGCGCGACGACTGCTTGTAAGCATCGTGCTGCGCCTGTTGCTCCGAGGCCGTGGGAGGCTCGGGAATCTCCGGCTCAACCGCGGGCGCGGCCGTCGCTGGCGCGGCTTCTGGGATGGTTGCAACCGGCGTGCCAGCCGCCTCAGCGACCACAGCCGCCGCTGGCTCTTCCGTCGCATCGCGAAGCTCTCCGTCGGAGGTGAACAGTCGCTTGTCGCTCACTTTGAATTCGCTTTCTTCTTTTCTTTTTTGCGCCATAGGATTTTCCGGGCTTTCGAAATTCTAGTCTTTTAAAAATTCAGGTTCCTAAAACTCAGGCGATGGGCAGCGACGCCAGCTTCAGCGTCGCCGTTCCCGCCAGCAAATCTTTCCCCGCAAATTCCCGCCGCAGATAACCCAACGCGACGCCGCGATCTCCCCCAGGCAGAGGCAAAACCGCGCTGCTCGTAATCTCGCCGACTTCTTTTTTGTCCGCTACAATCTTCGCACCCGCTTCGGGCAGCGTGCCTTCAACCGTGAACGCCGTGAACTGCCGGTGCACCGCGCCGCGCGATCGTATCCGCTCCACAATTTCCTGCCCGAGATAGCATCCTTTCGTAAAACTCAATGCGCGCATCAGCCCGGTTTCCTGCGGCAGATCGCGCTCGCGGATGTCCACCCCAAATTGCGGAATGCCGCGCGAGATGCGAAACAAATTCAGCGCCGCCGTGCCAGTCGGCCGCGCACCCGCCTTGACGAGCGCATCCCAAAGCTTGCCAACCTGGTCAGGAGCAATCCAAATCTGCCACGATTCGCGCGCTTCTTCGCCCGAACGCAAAAGCGTGACGGTTTGCTCCTGCCAGCGAACTTCCGCGAACTGAAGATGCGCTAGATCGGGAACGCCAATGCCAGCGCGTTCGAGCACATGACGCGATTCCGGCCCGGTCAGTCCGAGTGCCGTGAGTTTGTCGCTGATGTCCGCGATCCCCACATCATCGGAAATAATGTAGCGATCGAATAACTGCAAAATTGTGTCTCGCTGCCCGCGTTCCATATCCACCAGCAACGACTCGCCGCGCTGGAAGGCATATTGAAAGACATAAAGGTCGGCCTGAATGCGTCCCTGCGCGTTGAGCAGGAACGCATAAACGCCGTGCCCCGGAGCCAGATCGCGAACGTTGTTGCTGACCATGCCATTTAGCCAGCGGACGCGGTCGCCGCCCGTCACCGCAATCTTGGCACGCCAGCTCAAATCGTACACGCCACAACCCGAAAGGAATGCCTGGAACTCGCCGCGAGTGTCTCCGAAGTCAGGCACGGTGATCGGGCCACTGTGCTCAGGCGACTTCACCCCAGGAATTGTCGTTGAAATCATAGATTCAGCTTCGTTCAAATTATGATTATAGCCAAGGGCGGTTCATACCCGTCTGCCCGCCAGCAGCGCCAGTTCCCGCCATTTCCAGTGGCAATCCACGTCCACGAATCCGATCTCGCGCAGCCAGCGCAACTGCGTCTCCAGATCGAGAAGTTTGTTGGAAGGATCTTCGGTCTCAACTGTAAACCCGATCCCGCGCAGGAATTCTTCGTGCAGCCGCGGCGTAGGCGAGGCGACGTGTTCCAGATTGCAGAACACGCCGCCCGCACTCAGCAGTCCATGGATCTCGGAGTAGAGCGCGCGCTTGCGTTCGTGCACCAGATGATGGATGGCAAAACTGGAGATGACCGCATCGAACTTGCCCAACTCCGGAAGCGGATGGTCGAGGTTATGAGTCACCAGGGCGACCGAGGAATTTCCCGCAAAGCGCTTCCCGGCGGCCTCGATCATGGCTGGCGAAAAGTCGATGGCAACGGCATCCACGTTCGGACGCTCGCGTTTTTCCTGTTCGCGTAAAACCAGCGCCAGCAGCCGTCCATCGCCCGTACCCAGATCGAGAATGCGGCGCGTGGCGCAAGGAATAAACTCCAGCAACGCCGCTTCGCCTTCCGTGCGATGCGTGATCGAGTCGGCCCGTTCCAGGTAGTCAAGGGCGTGGTCGCTGTTCGTCCAGAGATTGACAGGCATGGGACAGTATAAACTCGATAGCAGTGGATATATCAATGGACACAGTAAACGACAATGCCAACGGCAACGCCAAGGTGGTTGCCAATCAGCTTCGCCGATGGCTTTCTCAACTAGCTCTGCTCGTGCTCGTTCTCATGATTGGCACGCTCTGGGGACAAGCCGCCGGCGGCTCTGGCGCCGCACCGCAAGACCAGAATCGCGATCAGGCAGAGTCGCAGGCCCAGCCCGCCCAAAACCCTCCTCCGCAGGAAACCATCGTCTCCTCCAAACAGGCGAAGGAACTTTTCCGCTCCGTTGACGAGATCCTCCAGTTCGCCAGCCACGACACCGGCCTTCCCATCAAGCACGAAGTAAAGCGCCGGCTAGCCAAGCGCGACGAAGTACAGTCCTACATCAAGAAAAGCATGAAGGACGACAAGGACGCGAAGCGCCTGGAGCGGTCGGCTGCGGTGCTGAAAAAATTCGGATTGCTGCCGCGCAATTTCGATCTGCCCAACTTTCTCGTGGCCATGCTGCGCGAGCAGGTCGCGGGATACTACGACGTAAAAACCAAAACCGTCAATCTCCTCAACTGGGTTGACATCGAACAGCAGAAGCCGGTGCTGGCGCACGAACTCACTCACGCTCTCCAGGACCAGTCCTTCGGCATCGAGAAATGGATGAAAGAAGCCCAGGATGATTCTGATAATAAAGACGATAAGCCAAGCCCGAAAGACATCAAAAATGACGAGGAAAGCTCGGCGCGCGAAGCCGTGATTGAAGGCCAGGCGATGGTCGTGCTTCTGGATTATTCGCTCGCGCCCACCGGCAAGACGCTGCTCAATTCGCCCCAGATTGTCGAAGCGCTCAAGCAAACCATGCTGGTCGGGACCTCCGATTCCCCGGCCTTTCGCGACGCGCCGATTTTTTTGAAAGAAGAACTGACCTTCCCCTATCGCTACGGACTCGACTTTACCGCCGCCCTCCTGCAAGCGGGAGGAAAAGAATTGGCCTATGCCGGTGCCTTCCACGACCCTCCCAAAACGACGCGCGAAATCATGGAGCCGAAGACCTATCTTGAGCACGAAAAACTCGAGCCCATGAAGTTAATCGACATGGACCGAGATTTCAAAGCCTACGATCCCTTCGATATCGGCGCCATCGGCGAGTTTGACGTGAATGTATTGGTCGAGCAGTATGCCGGCCTGAAGGAAGCCGCGGCCATGTATCCCGCGTGGCGCGGCGGTTATTATTTTGCCGGCAAGCCGAAGGGAGATAAATCGGCGCCCATCGCATTGCTCTACGTTTCCCGCTGGTCGAGCGAGTCGAAAGCGGCGGAGTTCGCGGCGGTGTATGCCAAGTCGCTGGCCGCGCGCTATCAGAAACGCCAGGCGCTGGGAACGGACGGCAAACTCGCCGCCGACGCGCCGCCCGTAGATTCCTGGCGGACCCTGCGCGGACGCCACGCCTGGCTGACGGAAGAGGGTGTCGTAATGATTGAAGTCCGCGGCGACGCGGTGTTGGTCGGCGAAAGTCTCGATGACGATACAACCGAGCGGGTGGAGGAGGATTTCTGGCCGGAAGAAAAATCAGCGGAAAAAACGTTCGACAAAGCCGCACCCGCCAAGCCCTGACTTCCCGTCTTGTATAATCGGCATTTCCGCGGTCTTTTTGAGGTTAATCAGGAGCACACTTGGACCAGGCAGAGATCGGCATTATCGGCGGCAGCGGCTTGTATTCCATGCCGGGTTTCACCGGCGCGCACGAGGTCGAGCAGAAGACTCCGTACGGAGATCCTTCGGATTCCTATGTTCTCGGGACGCTGGAGGGCCGCAAGGTGGCATTTCTCGCGCGCCACGCCCGCGGCCACAAACTGCTTCCCAGCGAACTGAATTTCCGCGCCAACATCTACGGCTTTAAGCAGCTGGGAGTCGAGCGCATTATTTCCGTCTCGGCCGTGGGCTCCCTCAAGGAAGAGCATAAGCCCCTGGATTTCGTGGTCCCCGACCAGTTCTTCGACCGCACCCGCCACCGCATCGACACTTTTTTTGGCGACGGCATTGTCGCGCACATTGGATTTGCCGATCCCGTCTGCGCCGAGATGGCCAAGGTGGTCCACGCCGCATGTAATAAGGTAGGAGTAACTGGAAAGCTCGGAGGAACTTACATCTGCATGGAAGGCCCCCAGTTTTCGACTAAGGCCGAGTCCAACGTCTATCGCAGTTGGGGCGCGGATGTAATTGGCATGACGAACTTACAGGAAGCGAAGCTGGCCCGCGAAGCTGAGATTTGCTACGTTACCATTGCGATGGTGACCGATTACGACTGCTGGCATCCTCACCATGATTCGGTGACCGTCGAGCAGATCGTTTCCGTGCTTCTGAAAAACGCCGAGAACGCCGCGAAAGTAGTGAAGGCAACGGTGTCGGCCATGCCCAAAGCGCGCTCCTGCAAGTGCGGACAGGCCCTGGCCAATGCCATCCTCACCGATAAGGCGAAAATTCCGGCAGCGACGAAGAAAAAGCTGCGCTTGATATTGGGAAAATATTTGAAGTAGGTCGTTGGTCGTTACTCGTTAGTCGTTGGCAAACAGCAACTGGATTTACCGCAATTTCGCAATACGCGCGCCATCGACTAACGACCGTCTTACGGAGACTTATGAGCATCCTGGTAGTTGGTTCCGTTGCCTTTGACACCATCAAGACGCCTTCCGGCCAGGTCAAAGATATTCTCGGAGGCGCAGCCACCTATTTTTCGCTGGCCGCGAGTTACTTTACCGATGTGCGCGTCGTCGCCGTGGTAGGCGAAGACTTCACCGCCGAACACGAAGCCGTGCTGAAAAATCGCGGCGTTGATACCCTCGGCATCGAGCGCACCGAAGGCAAGACTTTCCGTTGGGGTGGACAGTATCTCGACAATCTGAACGAGGCGAAGACCGACTTCACCGAGCTGAACGTCTTCGAAAAGTTTCAGCCGCGCATTCCCAAAGAATATTTGGACACTGAGATTCTCTTTCTTGCCAACATCCACCCCACCCTGCAGGCGGTCGTGCGCTTGGAGATGGCTGGCGTGCGCCTCACCGGCGGCGACACCATGAACTTCTGGATCCAGGGCACGCCCAAGGAATTGGCAGAAACCTTGCAACTGGTCAATGTTCTCCTCATCAACGACACCGAGACCCGGATGTTGGCTGGCGAGAAGAACCTTCCGCGCGCCGCGAAAAAAATTCTTGCCATGGGCCCCGGCGCTCTGGTCGTGAAGCACGGCGAATACGGAGCGACCATCTTTTTCCGCGCGGGTGCATTCGGCATCGGATCGCATCCCTTTCACGTCCCGGGGTTGCCCATCGAAGAAGTAAAAGACCCGACCGGCGCGGGCGATTCATTTGCCGGAGGATTCATGGGATACATCGCTTCCCAGGGTGAGTTCAGTCGCGAGGTGCTCAAGCGCGCCTTGTTCTACGGCAGCGTCATGGGATCGTTTGCCGTCGAACGCTTCGGGACCGAACGCCTCCAGAACCTGACGCGCGAAAAAATTGACGCGCGCTTCCAGTTGTTCCGCGAATTAACCCACCTCGATTAGAGCGCCGGAGCAGAACGATGGACGGACCGCCCAGTGAACGTAAAGTGACCGTAACCACCGCCCCCGTTCGCGACTTCAGCGCGCCCCGCGTGGCCGGAATTGCCGTGCTCGTGTCTCTGTTTTCCTTCCTCTACTACTATCAACGCAGCGATCTTCTCCTCTACGGAGACGCCGTCGCCCACATCAATATTGCCCGGCGCGTCTTCGATTCGCTCACTCCCGGCCCCTTGCAGTTGGGGACCGTCTGGCTCCCCCTGCCTCACCTGCTGATGATCCCGTTCCTGTGGTCCGACTCGCTGTGGCAAAGCGGCGCGGGCGGCTCGTTTCCTTCCATGATCGCCTTCGTTTTCGGAGTGGCGGGAATATTTCGCCTGGTGCGCGGCATCTTGCAATCCGATTCCCGCGCCAAACCCGTGGCTGGCGTCGGCGCATGGGCCGCCGCCTTCGCCTATGCAGCAAATCCGAACCTGATCTACATGCAGGCCACGGCCATGACCGAGTCCCTCTATCTGGCGTTGTTTATCTGGGCCGTAGTGTACTTTGCGGAATTCCTCCGCGCACTGAAGGACAAGGAAAACGACAAGCGAAAATACGAGGACGCTAGCCGAGCACTGGCCGAAAAGGCCAAGCGAAAGAACGAGGATGCCGATAGACGAGAGTCCGGCCCCGGAGGGGCGAACCAACTTAGCCCCGCGCTTCAGCGCGGCGTAGCACGGGTAAACTTGCCGAAGTCTCGTAGGGACGACCCAGTCTTCGCCCGCACTCTGATGCGCTGCGCCCTCTGCTTGGCCGCCGCCGAACTGACCCGTTACGACGGATGGTTTCTCGCCGGCGCCATGGGAGCCGCGGTTGCCGTCATCACCTTGACGCGATGGCGGAGTCACCCGCTCCAAGATCGCGCCTTGCGCCGAAACGCGGCGAAGTTTCTCGTGGCCATTGCCCTGGCTCCCGTTCTCTGGCTGGCCTACAACCACGCGGTCTATGGCAACGCGCTCGAGTTTGCCAACGGCCCCTACTCGGCGCGGGCGATCGAGCAGCGCGTGCATGCGCCCAATCCCGCGCTCCACAACGCCGCCGTCGCCGCCATTTATTTCTTGAAATCGGCGCAGTTGAATCTCGCGGTCGGCAACTGGGGCCGCTACTGGCTCGCGGCGGCCCTTATAGCGCTGGCCATCGCCGCCTGGAAACTGCGCCCGCAATCGGCGGCCATTTTCTTGCTCTGGCTCCCGCTCCTGTTCTACGCCTTTTCCATCGCCTACGGCTCGGTGCCGATCCACGTTTCCACCTGGTGGCCGTTTGCAACTTTCAACCAGCGCTACGGACTCCAGTTGCTGCCCATGTTCGCGGTTTCCATCGGACTGCTGACTGCCTCGCTCGTCCTCCTCGGCGCAGCCGCGCGCCATTCCTGGAAACTCGTCGTACTGCTCTTGGCGTTGGTGATGCTCAGCTATGCAATCGTGTGGAAGGCCGAACCGCAATGCTTGCAGGAAGCGCGCAGAAACTGGAGAATCCAGAATCCCCTGAATTCCGCGGTCGAACGCGTCCTCGTTCGATTGCCGCAACACTCGCGCTTCCTGATGGAATTAGGCGAGCACGTCGGCGTCATGGAGCACCTGGCCATCCCCTTGCGTCAGGTGGTGAATAACGAGAATCATCGCCCGTGGAAGCACCCATCCGATCCCGAAGGCCTGTGGGAGCGCGCCCTCGCCGATCCGCCCCGCTACGTGGATTTTGTGATTGCCTTCGATGGCGATGCCGTCGACCAGCGCGCCAACAAAACAAATCTAGCCGCGCTCGCCGAAGTCCACGCCGCCGGACAGCCCCATGCCCGCATCTACGCCGCCCGCCCCGCCCCGAATCGTTTGCGTTAACCCTTTCCGCCACGCGCCACAATAAAGGCCGGATGGCGGTGATAAAATCCGCTAAACGCTAAGGTGCTCCTATGAACTCATTCCATTCCATCCTCGGACTCCTGCGCAACGAGCTGGGCGTTTTCCTGAGCTCGACGCTGGCGCGCTTGCTGCTGGCCGCGCTGCTCGGCGGCGTCATCGGCCTCGAGCGCCAACTCCGCCACAAGCCAGCCGGGCTGCGCACCAACATGTTCATCTGCTTTGGCTCGGCCCTGTTCACCGTCTTGTCCCAGAAACTGGCCGGCACGCCGGCCGACAGCGCCCGCATCGCCGCGCAAATCATCACCGGCATCGGTTTCATCGGCGCGGGATCGATTTTGCATACCCGCGGCTCGGTCACCGGCCTGACCACAGCGGCCACGCTCTTTGTAGTGGCCGGAGTGGGAATGGCTGCCGGTGGCGGTCTCTATCTCACCGCATGTTTTGCCACCGTCATCATTCTGATTGCGCTGGTGTTGTTGGGACGAATGGAAGCCGCATTCTTTCTCAAGTCGTTTATTACCACCTACGAAGTCACCGGCCGCCATGTGGACGCGATGTTGCGCGAACTGAACAGCCTCCTCGATTCCGAGCAACTCACCATGCAGGGTGTGCACGTCGCACCCGCCGGCCCGGAATTCCGCCTGGTGTTCTCCGTCGATTGCGAGCGCGATCAGCAGAACGTGTTATCCATCCGCCTGCACGAATCGAACGTGTTCGCCAGCGTAACTTCACTCGGCATCACGGAGCATGAATGAACGCCGGCGCCGAGGGTCGCCCGAATACCAGAATTTTTTTCACCAAAGCGTCGGCGTGCGGCAACGATTTCCTCATCGCCGACGGCGCCCACGCTTCCGGCGACCTCGCCGCCCTCACCCGCCGCTTGTGCGACCGCCATCGCGGAGTCGGCGCCGACGGCGTGGAATGGCTCTTTCCCGATGCCGCAGCCGACGTCAGCGCCCAACTCATCAACGCCGATGGCTCCGAAGCGGAAGTTTCCGGCAACGGCACGCGTTGTGTCGCCGCAAAGATTTGTGCGCAAGAGGGCAAAAAGGAAATTGTGGTTCGCACCGGCGCCGGCTTGAAGACCTGCCGTCTCATTTCTCCGCCAGACGGCCGCCAAGCCAGCACCTTCGAGTTCGAAACCGATATGGGCCAGCCCGAACTCGGCGGCGAGTTGAAAATTGAAACGGCCGGCGTGCGGGCAGTTGGAACAAGAGTTTCCATGGGCAATCCCCACTACGTAATCTTCGTGGATAATTTTCCCGACGATTGGCGGTGCCAGGCGGCGTTGATCGGCAAACAGCCCCAGTTTCCTCACGGCACGAATGTGGAGTATGTGGTGGTGCGAACTAACAAACAGGGCGCCCCGAACGAAATCGAAATCCGCCTGTTTGAACGGGGTGTAGGCGAGACCGAATCTTCCGGCACCGGATCCTGCGCATCGGCCGTAGCCGCGATTGCCAGCCGGAGGGTAGCATCGCCGCTGACGGTGATTGCACCCGGAGGGGCGCAAACGGTACGCTGGGAGAATCAGGTTTATTTGCGGGGTCCGGCCACCCTTATCTGCCGCGGAGAATTCTTTGTTTGAGATCGAGCGTAAATCTGGGGGCGTCCTTCGGTGGTAGGAAGCAACAGCACGCGCCGAGCCACACCGCTGCGGCGGATTACCGAGCGTGTCCTCGGTTCGATAGCATTAGTGCTTACCGGCTCCGCGGTTCTTGTCCTTCTCGCCGCGCCGGTTAGCTGGTTAGATCGACAACACCTGCTTCCGGGCGGAAGCGGCATGCTAGTTGTCGTTCTTTTAGCTCCGGTGATCATCGCTTGGTATCATGCCGGGTTTTATTTTCTTGTTTTGGTCACGGGTTGTGAGCTGACGCTTCTGTCGTTGAGGCCCGAGGTTCGTAAAACGAGGATCGAAGCCATGGCTGCGGTAGGTGTTTGCGCATTAGCCTATGTCTTCCTCCATCTCTCGATGCGATTTAATTTCCATTGAGCTGGATTCAAACTGGCCCCAAGACTGGATTAGTAAGACTGGACAAGTAAGCCGGATAAGTAAGACGGGATAAGGATGATCACAGCCTCCAACAACCCGCGCATCAAGCCCCGCGCCCTTCGTCCCGGCGACAAGGTGGGAATCGTCGCGCCCGCCTCCAACGTCAACCGCGAACTACTGGAGGCGGGCTGCAACGGCCTCCGCCGCGCCGGTTACGAGCCCTTTTATTTCCAGTCGATCCTCGAACGCGATCTCTACTTCGCCGGCTCGCCCGAGCGCCGCGCCCGCGAACTCGAAGGCATGTTCGCCCGCGACGATATCCGCGCCATCGTCTGCGCCCGCGGAGGCTACGGCTCCAACTACCTTCCGCTCGCGCTCGATCCCGTAAAGATCGTTTCCCATCCCAAAATTCTGGTCGGCTACAGCGACATCACCACGCTGGTGTGCTGCATAGCCGACTCGGCCAACTTCGTGACCTTCCACGGCCCCATGGCGGCCAAAGATTTCGCCATCGCCGATGGCGTCGACATGGAATCGTGGCAGAACGCCCTCGGCGGAGCGCGGGAGCCGACCGAAGAATGGAGCATCGCCGAAGGCTCGGGGGCCAAGCCGCTAGTGCCGGGCCAAGCCGAAGGCATCCTCTACGGCGGCTGCCTCTCCATGCTCGTGGCCTCGCTCGGCACCCAGCACGAGATTCGCACCGCGGGCACAATCCTCTTCATCGAAGACGTAGCCGCCAAGCCCTACCAGATCGACCGCATGTTGATGCAACTGAAACTTGCGGGCAAGCTGAAAGACGTGCGCGCCATCGTCTTCGGAGAAATGCTCGATTGCCGCCAGAGTCCCGATCAGGACTACACGCTCGAAGAAGTTGTCCTGCGAATTGTAGAAGACCTGCGCATCCCCGTAGCCTTCGGCCTGCGCTCCGGCCACGTCTCGCGCGCCAACATCACGCTGCCCATAGGAGTGCGTGCAAGACTTACCGTGGACGACTCAGTAGAACTGCGAATTCTGGAAGCCGCAACGGTCAGATGAGGCTTCGGCCCCAAAAGGATGCATAGATGCCAAGGAATCACGAGAAGGCGTTGCCGCCGTCGTCAGCCGCGTACCAGGGCTTTTCCGACGCCGCTCTTGCCGAGGCCTTGGCGAAGCTCGCTCCCAATAGGGTGCACGAATCAAGTTGGCTTAAGAATCTCCTGTGCAGCCTTGGTTTGCATCGCTGGCATTACCCGAACTTGGGCGGCTCAATTCCACCAAAAGAAGTGCGCGTGTGCCGCTGGTGTCCAAAGGTCAAGGTGCGTGGAGTGCTTTATGGCGAATAAGTGTCAGCCGCTTGTGTTAGGAAGTTCCAGTTACCGAAACCAACTCCTTAATTTATGTTTGTGATTCCGAGAAAGTCAGAAATAATGACTAATCCCAAACACATCCACCTCATCGGCATCTGCGGCACGGCGATGGCCTCGCTCGCCGGAATGCTGCAAGAGCGCGGCTATCACGTCACCGGATCCGACGCCGCCTCCTATCCGCCCATGTCCACCTTCCTGGAAACGCTCGGCATCCCCGTAGCCCAGCCCTTTGCCGAGGCGAATCTCGATCCTCGTCCCGATCTTGTCGTCATAGGCAACGCGCTATCTCGCGGAAATGTCGAGTTAGAGCGCGTCCTCGACGAGCGCATCCCCTTCTGCTCGCTCCCCCAAATCCTGCACGATGAGTTCCTGGTAGGCAAAGACGTGCTCGTAGTGGCCGGAACTCACGGCAAAACCACCACCACCTCGATGCTGGCCTGGATCTTCGAAACCGCCGCCCTCCAGCCCTCATTCCTCATCGGAGGCATCGCCGAAAATTTCGGCCGCAGCTTCGGCCTCGGCCAAGGCAAGCACTTCATCCTGGAAGGCGACGAATACGACACCGCGTTCTTCGACAAAGGTCCAAAGTTCCTCCACTACTTTCCCGATTCCGTGATCCTGACCTCGATTGAATTCGACCACGCCGATATCTACAAAGATCTGGACGCTGTGGAAACGGCCTTCAAGCGCCTGGTCAACCTCGTCCCGCGAAGAGGAAGAATCGTAGCCTTCGATCCGCCAGAGCGCGCAGGTGAGATTCAGTCCGCGAGCCTCGACCGCTGCCTGCACAAAGCATTCTGCCCCGTAGAACGCTACGGCGTCTCCGATCGTGCCACGTGGAGAATCGCCAATCTAAAGCTAGGCGAAGAAAAAACTTCCTGGTCGGTCGTGCGCGCAGAAAAACCGTGGGCCGATTTCAAATTCCCCCTCGGCGGAGAATACAACGTCTGGAACGCCACCGCCGCTGCCGCGCTATCCGCCAATTATGGAATCTCGAAAGACACGATTGCCCAAGCCCTCGCCACCTTTCGCAGCGTGAAGCGCCGTCTCGAGGTCAAGGCCCAGATCAACGGCATCACCATCATCGACGACTTCGCCCACCATCCCACCGCGATTGCGCAGACCATCCGCGCCCTGCGCTCGCGCTATCCCCAATCGCGCCTCTGGGTCGTGCTCGAGCCCCGCTCCAACACCATGCGCCGCAACGTGCTCCAGGACGCTCTCGCCCGCAGCCTCGCCCAAGCCGACGAAGTCGTGATCGCCGCCATCTTCAAGTCCGAAGCGATTCCCCAGCCCGAGCGCCTCGATCTCGATCGCGTGGCCGCCGAGATCCAGCAGCAAGGCAAGCCCGCCCGCATTCTTCCCGACGCCGATGCCATCGTCCAAGCCATCGCGCCCCAACTGCGCCCGCATGACGTGGTCGCCATTCTCTCCAATGGCGGTTTCGGCGGCATCTATGAGAAACTACCCCAACGATTGCGTGAGCTCGGGGCAAAACTGTAAGTGTTACGCACCATCCTAATGCTGACGTTCTGGGCCGCCGCGCTAGTCTTCGCGGCGCTGGTGGGAGTTCCCTGGACCTATCTGACCCGAGACGTCGAGTTTTTATACCGCATCTGCATCGTCTCGGTGAGGATTGGCATCCGCATCGCCGGCGTGAAGGTGCAGCCCATCGGCCTGGATAAACTCGATCCCGCCCGAACCTACATCTTCATGTCGAACCACATTTCCAATCTCGATCCCCCCATCACCATGGCCCTGATTCCGCGCCGCACTTCGGCCATGGTCAAGAAAGAACTGTTCAAAATCCCCATCTGGGGCGGCATCATGCGCATGGGCTCGCTCGTCCCCGTGGACCGCAAGAATCGCGACGCCGGAATCACCGCCGTCCGCGAAGCCCGCAAAGTCCTCGATCACGGACTCAACCTGACCACTTACGTGGAAGGGAAGCGTTCCTTCGATGGCCGCCTGCTCCCCTTCAAACGCGGCCCGTTCTATCTCGCCGAAAAATGCCAGGTCCCGGTCGTGCCCATCACCATTTCCGGCACCGAAAAGTGCATGCCCAAAGCCCGTTTCTCGATTCGTCCAGGATTGGTGACCGTAGAATTCCACCCCGCCATCGAGCCCGCCGATTTCGGAGACCGCGACCGCCTCATGGCCAAAGTCCGAGCCGCCATCAACCGCGGCCTCCCTCCGGAGTTGCAAGAAGGTCGTTAGTCATTGGTCGTTAGTCGTTCGCGAGCTCGCCAGCAACTAACGACCAGCGACCAGCGACCAACGACCGATTGCAACCCTGTCATCCTGAGCGCAGCAGGGACTTCACGAAGTGAAGTCCCTGCGTAGTCGAAGGACCCCTACCCCTCCCGCCCCGCCAATCGGAGTCCGCCCCATCCGCCGCGCTTCGCCTCGCAGCAGACGGACACACCTCATCCCTCCGATACAGGCCCACAACGCGTTTTTGAGGAAAAACCTTGTCCCCAGGCTTTTCTATGCAGAGACGAGTTAACGTCCGGAAAACCTGCCAGCGTGGGCCGGGAAAGGGCGCGGCAGTTCCCACGAGGCAAAAGGGGATTGCGCCCGTTTGTGTGCGGTGGCATCATGTTGCCATTCCGGTTGCGGCCTCGGCGTCCGGTTCCCGGCGCCTGGAGTTGGGACACGAAGAACAATCCAGGCGGCTTGTCGCGCCAGCTGGCAAGCGGAAGGATCATAAGGAGAGTCGCAATGCAAATGACAAAGTCAATTCGTTCCCTGGTAGTGTTGGGCGTGGTTATGTGCCTGGCCACCGCCGTGTGCTTTGCCCAGTCCCCTGGCCAAGCGACCTACAAAGCCAAGTGTGCGGTGTGCCACGGGACCACCGGCACGCCCAGCGAAGCGATGGTCAAGTCCATGGGCGTGAAGCCAGCCTCCCACCCGGAAATCAAGAAGCTCACCGAGGCCCAGATGATCGAAGCCGTCAAGAACGGCAAGGGCAAGATGAAGCCGGTAGGCGGACTCACCGAAGCCCAGATCAAGGAAGTGGTGCTTTACTATCGCAGCTTCCTCAACCCGCAGCCCTTACCTCCCGGACTGTAAATGCCCGGCCGGGTGCTCCGCATCTCCGCGGGTAAGTACAGCCCGCTGGACCCTTGCGGTTGACGGAGAAGAAGGAGCGGGGCACCTGTGCTCTCTCAAGATGCTGTACCTGCGGCAGCACGCGGGCGTAGCCGAGCGGCCTCTCGAATCATTCTAGTAACTGCCCACGCCGTTGGCCGTCCGGATCTTGAACCAATCGTAGGCAGCGGGCGTGGTTTTGTTTGGGCGGCAGATCACGTCGACGCGCACCTTCATGAGCGATTGCTGGATCCGGAAGATGACCTGAAAATTCTCCTGCGCGCTGCGGGCGTACACACGCTGCGACAAGCGCTCGGTTCTGATGCGCTCGTTGAGCTTTGAAGGGTCGCCATCGTACCCGTAGTTGTAAGGATATGGGGCGCTGTCCTGGGCTACTTCCATGCGCATCTGATTGAATTGTTGTTGCTGCACATTCGCCTCGATCGCTGCGGATAGAACCTGGGATTGCTCGTCGAACCACTCATGCACCACGTTTTCGGTTTCTTCCGCATTGTGGCTGGCGCGAAATTCGTGGATGGCGGCCAGCACTTGGTCGGTGTTATCCGCACCCTGCAGAGCAATGGCCGGGATGGGACTCTTGCGCACCGACATGTCATCGTCCGTGAACACGCGCTTGGCTTTGGCTGGGGCGTCTTTTTCTTTCTTCGCAGCGTCATTCCGCTTCGCAACGTCGCCCAGCGGAGGGGTGGAGCTGTCGCTACTCTGACCAAATGTCAGTGGTGTGACTGCAAGAACTAAAATCACCGCCATTAGCCACTTTGAAGGCATAGGTCCTCATGCAGGGGTGGGCAGTATTCACCATAGTGGATCGGGGGTTGGTTCGGAAGTTACCTCGGTGATAGGACGAATGTGCCAGTACGTTTGAAGTTCCGGACCTGCCCTACAAGCTGTCATCCTGAGCGCAGCAGAGACTTCACGAAGCGAAGTCTCTGCGCAGTCGAAGGACCCCTACCCCTCCCGCGCGGCCGCCCGCAGCTCTCCCCATCCACCGCGCTTCGCCTCGGAGCTGACGCACACACCCCGACCCTCGAATACAGGTCGAGTTCAATTCCCGCCAACAAGAAGCGAGCTGTCAGTGACGGCGCCCACAGCGCGTTTGTGGTGAAAACGGGTGCCCCTTTGCTGTTGGCGGAGAAAAGGAAGTGGGGCACCGCAGTTTTCTTCTTCACCAACATCTAACGGCCGCCGCGCTATACTTACCTGCGGAGATGTGGGCTACCCGCCTTACGTAAAGCGGTGCAGCAAGACCGGCTACACTTTGCCTTAGCATTTCGGGTGTACACAAACCCGCTGGCAGGCTCGGTTCTTGGCCCGTAAGTCTGGTTTCCTGCAAGGGTGGGCGAAGCGAGTTTTACGATGGACGACAGCACCAAACAAAACCGTCGCGCCCGCGTGTTCATCAGCTGCGGTCAGACGAAGCATTCTGACGAATTGGAAACCGCCCATAAGATCTGGGACAGACTCCACGAGCTAG
>Ga0181521_10000942_pt1 | contig 35998 bp, 28 predicted proteins | sample PEATcosm2014_Bin_32_FD_119764 | JGI IMG/M metagenome (GOLD analysis project Ga0181521, IMG submission 119764) | Peatland microbial communities from MTU Mesocosm Facility, Houghton, MI, USA - PEATcosm2014_Bin02_60_metaG | ecosystem: Environmental > Terrestrial > Soil > Wetlands > Peat | place...
CGCAAAACTCGCCGCGTTCAAATTCGTAAGCTGCCGTTTCCCGCTCCCATCCGCTTTCATAATCCATATCTCAAGCGTGGTGGGGCGAATCAGGTTTTGCTTCAGCAGTTCCTTATATTCCGCAATCTCCGGTTCTGTCTTCGGATGGTAGGCGCGATAAACAATCCACTGTCGGTCCTTGGAAAAAAACGGACCACCGTCATATCCCAGCTCATGGGTGAGCTGCTTCACATGCTTGCCATTCGCGTCCATCGAGTAAATGTCGAGATCGCCATTGCGCAGCGATGTGAAAACAATCTTCTTTCCATCCTCTGAAATCGTCGCCTCCGCGTCGTAGCCCGGAGTCGTCGTAAGCTGCTTCAAGTCCGACCCATCCAGCTTCGCCGTGAAAATATCAAACCCCGGATACACCGCCCACACATATCCCTTCGAATAATCCGGACGCGGCGGGCAAGCCGCATCCGCCAAGTGCGTCGAGGAATACAGAATTTTGTCCTCATGCGGAAAAATGTAGCCGCAAGTCGTGCGCCCCTTGCCGGTCGAGACCATCTTCTGCTCCGTCCCGTCCACATTCATGGTGAAGATCTGGTCGCACTGCAAGTTGTCGCGCGTAGATTGGAAAATCAGCCGCTTGCCGTCCGCCGAGAAATAAGCCTCAGCGTTCGATCCGCCAAAAGTCAGCTGCCGTACATTCCGCAGATGCTTTTCTTCGGGCGTAGCCAGTTGCGATGCAGCCGGGCTAGCCTCCGCCTGAGCACAAGCGATGCGGGCCGTCAGCACCCCGGCTAGCAACCCCAGGTTCAAGAGCAATCTTCGAATTTTCATCGGAGAAAAAGTGTAGCAGGCAAACCGCCCGTGTGGCGCGGACCCGCCCTGAGCGAAGCCGAAGGGGCCCTCGCCCGCGTGTGGGCGATCGTCACCGCGCTACAGTCTTCGCTCGAATGGCCGCCATAAGGTTCACCGTAGTCGAGACATCGATCCCGTGCCGTTCCCCGCCGCGCACAATGGGACCGCCGATGGCATCCAATTCAAGCTGTCGCCCCGCAGCAACGTCCTTCTGCATGGAACTCCGCATACCCGGCGGCGCGCTTTCAAAAACCGTCTGAATCTGCAACGCATCAACCTCCGCGCCGCTCGCGTTCGCCACGGCGCATGCTTCGGCGAGCGCAGAGATCAGTTTCTGTTTCCATGCAGCGTCCGCAAGAATCTCTCCAACGTTCATTCCAGATGCGGACGTCGCCAGCGCCAAGGGAGCAAGGAAGCAGAGCTTGCTCCACAGCAGAGTCTGCTCGTTCGAGATGAACTGGCAGGTGAATCCAAGATTACCCAGACGTCCAACGATGGCTCCCAAAAGTGGCTCTCCGCTGCCAGCGATGTTAAGGCGAACGAACGGAGAGCGCTGGATGTAGCGTCCCGGAGCAATCCTCTCCGCTTCCACCGCGATCGTTGCCGGGACCACGCGCTCCTGTCCAAATCGTGCCCGGAGCACGGCGATGTGATCGACTCCGTTGAGCAATGGAATCACGCAGCCCGGCGACACCTGCACAATTTCCAGCGCGGTTTGCAGTTGATAGGTTTTGGTTGCGATCCACAGCACGTCCACCGGTTCGGTCAACGCGGCCTCAGGCTTCGCCGGAGCCGTAAGCAAGCCCGAAGGCCGCTCCAACGTCAAGTGATCGGGATAGCTCGGCAGCTTCTCCGCTCGAACCACCACCGTGACATCTTCGCCAAGCGACGCCAGCGCCGCACCGACCAAACCTCCGATTGCTCCCGCTCCCAAAATTGCATGTTTCATGCCGGCACCCCGGAAAAACTATACGGCATTTAGCTTTGGATGCGCCCGCTGCCAACCTCGACCCGCCTTTACGCTGCAACCAGGAATCTGTCACACTGGCCATTGGCCACTATCCACTGACTACTGATCCCATGGGCAAAATCCACGTTCTCCCCGAAAGAGTTGCCAACCAGATCGCCGCCGGCGAGGTGGTCGAGCGTCCTGCGTCGGTGGTGAAGGAGTTGCTGGAGAACGCGCTGGACGCGGGTTCCACGCGCATTCGCATTCAGGTCGAGGCGGGCGGGAAGAAGCTGATCCAGATCACTGACAACGGCTGCGGCATGGTGCGCGACGATGCCATGCTCGCCTTCGAGCGCCACGCCACCTCAAAAATCAAAGATACTGACGACCTGCTCAGAATTTCGACCCTCGGATTTCGCGGCGAGGCGCTGCCCTCCATCGCTTCAGTTGCCCGGCTCCATCTCGAAACCCGCGCCGAAGAAGAAGCGGCTGGCACGGTTCTCGAAATTAACGGCGGCAAAATCATCCGCGTGGAAGAGGCCGGCCTGCCTCTGGGAACTTCGATCACGATTCGCGATCTCTTCTTTAATACGCCGGCGCGCAAGAAGTTTCTGCGATCCGAATCGACCGAGCTCTCCCACATCGCGTCGCTCGTAACCCATTATGCTCTGGCGCATCCCGAGAAGCATTTCGAGTTACACTCGGCCACAAATGCCTTACTGGTGGCGCCGCCCGTGGCCGATCATCGCGAGCGCGTGTATCAGGTGTTTGGCCGCGAGACGCTTGACCAGTTGATTCCGCTGGCGGCGGTGCAACCACTGGAACGTATCGGCCTGCCACAGCCCCCGCCGTGGCGGCGCGGCGCGGACGCTCCTGACCGCGAAAAATTATCCTCCGCCGCAGTGTCGGCAAAATCGCCCGTTCCGCTAGCAGTGGACACGCCGACCGAAGTGTCCGCGCCCCAAGATTTCGGCGAGGTGCGTTTGCATGGCTTTGTTTCCAAGCCGGAAATTCAGAAGCTCAATCGCAATTCGATTTTTATTTTCGTGAACGGGCGGCTGATTCGCGACCGTCTCATTCAGCATGCGATCACCGAGGCCTATCGCAACATTTTGCCGCCGACGGTGTATCCGGTGGTCTTGCTTTTTATTGAAATGCCGACTGCCGAAGTAGATGTGAATGTGCATCCCTCGAAGACCGAGGTGCGCTTCCGCCAACAGACGGTGATTCACGATTTCGTCCGAGAATCGATACGGGCCGCGCTGATGAAAGCACGGCCGGTGCCGCAGTTCCTGACGGAGATCGGCGCGCAGCCAACCGCGAGTCCCGGCCTCAGCAGTCCCGGCCTCACCAATCATCCGATCAGCCATGGCGCGAGCGGCGATGGTTTGCAGCGCGCGCCGTGGCGCGACTTGTACGAGCCAGCCATCGCGGGCGGGTTCGCGCTGCAAGCGCCGGCAGTTCCCGCGGCCACGGCGCGCCTCGAATTTGAAGGAGGAATTGCGGTCGAGGCGAACGCAGCGCTATCGCTGGCACGAGCGCCGCAACCAGCGGGCGATCCTCAAACAATGCCCACTCAGCCAATCCCCGATCACGGCTGCGCGCCGCCGATTCCGCAGGAGCCGCAACCCGCGCCGACTCTCGAATCGCTGCGCACGCTGCGTCCCTTGGGCCAGATTAGAAATTCATTCATTCTCGCGGTCAACGAAGACGGACTCTGGATCATCGATCAACATGTAGCCCACGAGCGTGTTCTGTTCGAACGAGTCCTGCGGCAACGCTCGGCGCAGCAGGTGGAGAGCCAGCGTCTGCTCATGCCTCTGGTCATCGAACTGACTCCGGCACAGCAGGCGATCTTCAGCGACATTGCCGAAGAACTTGCACACAATGGTTTTGAGGCGGAACCCTTCGGCGCGCGCAGCGTAGCGGTGAAGGTCGCGCCGGCGGGTGTGGACGCGGCGCAGATCGAGCACATGCTGAACGAAATCTTCGAGCAGCTCACGCGCGAAGAGCAGGCCATCAATCTGGAAGCGGTGCGCACGCGCATCGCGGCCTCGATCGCATGCCACGCCGCCATCAAAGTCAATATGCCACTCGACCAGAACAAGATGGAGTGGCTGCTAGCGGAGCTAGCAAAGACCGAGCATCCGATGTCTTGCCCGCACGGCAGGCCGGTGGTGCTGCGCTATTCCATGCAGGATATTCAGAAGGCATTCAAGAGGATCTAGGACGTTGGCGGTGCGGCGTTCGCTATTCGCTATTCGCCAAAACCGGAACGGCGAAAAGCGAGCAGCGAAAAGCGAGCAGCGAACAGTCAACCACGAAAAGCTGTGTTCTAATCGAAATCATGACCGACGCGGAACTTCTGCAGGCTCGCACCCACAAGTGGCGCCTCGACGGCCAGCCCATGCGCACTCTCGACGACGCGCGCGCCTTCCTCGAGTCGGTGGGATTTTGCCTGATGTATCCTACGCGCCCTCCGGTTCTGTTGCCGACTTTCATGGGAGCCTGGGTGGGAGCGGATGACACGCTGCCGACGCGCCAGCATGCCTACGCCGATCCGCGTGCGAAAGAAGCGACTGAGTTGATGGTGCGCGCGCTCCGCGACCAGGCAGCTTACGAGGCTCCGCTCTTTGACGAGAACAACGCATTCTTGCTGGCCGCCTCGGTGTTTCCTTATTTTTATGCGATCGTGGGTGAGCGCAACCCCAAGCAGCCGCCGGCAACCGGACCGCGCTCTCCCTATTCGCCGCTGGCCTGTGACGCTTTCGAAATCATCCGCCGCCGTGGACCGATATCGAAAACGAAACTGGGCGAGATGCTGGGCGGTTCGCTTTCGAACGCCGGGCTCGATCGCGGGTTGAGCGAACTGTGGGCCAAACTGCGCATCACGCGCGTGGATTACACGGTGGAAGAAGGCTCGGTGTGGGACGAGTTGTCGCGCTGGGCGCCGGATGTTGTGTGCGAGGGTGTGGGAATTTCTGTGCCCGAAGCGCTCTCGGCTCTGGTCTCGAAATATCTGGACTGCGTGCTGGCCGTGGATGAGGCAGAGGTCGAGAACTTCCTGGCAAACTTCGTCCCGCGGACGCGCGTGAAAGAAGCAATCCATGCCTTGCTCTCGGCGCGCGAACTGAGCTTTGTACATGTCGGGAGCAAGTCGCTGCTGCAGGTAACTCCGCCGAAACAAGCCTACGTTCCCAAGCCCCGCCCAGAGCGGGTGAGCTAGCAGGCGGCAGAAACTTTGTCTCAGTATTGGCTTCGTATCAGGGCATCGCTTCAGCGATGCCAAAAGCGCCTCAAAATCAGATGCCCCTTTAGGGGCCGGCGCCGACATTCGACTCCCCTGTGTTCCTCCGTGTTTCCCGTGGTGAAGCTCCCCCTCGCTCCGTGTACAATGCTCAGTTCGCATAATGATCGATTCTTCCCAACGCAAACTCATCATCGCCATTGACGGCCCAGCCGGAGCCGGCAAGAGCACCATCGCGTCCCGCCTGGCGCGCAAACTCGGCTACGTGAACCTGGAGAGCGGAGCGATGTATCGCGCCCTCGCGCTCAGGGCGATCGAGTGGGACGCTTCCTTTGATGACGAGGCCACACTGCTGAAGATGGCGCAGGATTCGGGCATTACTCTCGACCGCTCCATCGGCGGCAATCGTGTCCTGCTCAACGGAAAAGACGTTTCCGAGCGGATCCGCGAGCGCGATGTGAGCGAGGCGGCGTCGCGCGTCTCGGTGCATCCCAAGGTGCGAGAGTGGATGGTGGAGCGGCAACGCGAGATGGGCATCGGCGGCGGCGTCGTCATGGAGGGCCGAGACATTGGGACAAAAGTTTTTCCCGATGCCGATTTAAAGATTTTTCTCGACGCCGATCCTGTGATTCGCGAGCAGCGCCGGCTCGACCAGCGGAAGGTGAAGGGCGCGCCGGCTGAGGCAATGGCTGCGGAGCTTCGCGAGCGCGATCGGCGCGACCGCACCCGCGCGGCTTCACCGCTCGTGGCCGCCGAGGATGCGGTGGTGCTCGACTCGACGAATATGAGCGAGGACGAAGTCGTCAATCGAATCGAGGAGTTAGCGGAGCAGCGATTGGCGGCGATCCGCTAAGGGTTTGCGCGCCCGACGAAAAACGTCCCCAAGCGAAGCGCATCCCGCAGCGTTTACTGGGATGGCGCGCTGGTCGCCAACTACAACGGCGGCGCGGACGAAACCCCATCCCGCCGAAGTGACGCCTCACCGAAGTCACTTCGAAAGCAACGCTCCGTTGCCGTATAATGAAAAGTACTGTGCTCAAATATTCAATCGTAGTTCCCCTCCACAACGAACAGGAGAACGTCACCGACCTGTACGCGCGGCTTAAGTCCGTGATGGAAGCGAGCGGCGAGACCTTCGAGATGGTGCTGGTCGATGACGGTTCGATCGACGGCACGTTCGGGCTGCTGCGTGAGATTGCCGCCGTTGACAGCCGCGTGACCGTAGTCAAGCTGCGTCGCAATTTTGGTCAGACTGCCGGCCTCGCCGCCGGATTTGACCACGCCCGCGGCGAATACATCATCGCCATGGACGGCGACTTGCAGCACGATCCTGCCGACATTCCTTTGTTCCTCGAAAAAATTGCCGAAGGCTACGACATCGTCAGCGGCTGGCGCAAGAATCGCGTCGATAATTTCTGGCTGCGCCGCATCCCGTCGCTCTGCGCCAACTGGCTGATGGCCAAGCTGAGCGGTGTCGACATCCACGACTTCGGTACCACTTTTAAAGCCTACCGCCGCGAAATCCTGGGGCAGATTCCGCTTTACGGAGAGCTTCACCGCTTTATCCCCGCGCTAGCTTCATGGCACGGCGCGTCGATCGTCGAAGTTCCCATCAAGAACGTGAACCGGGAACGCGGGACGTCGCATTACGGAATCTCGCGCACCTTCCGCGTCTTCTTCGATCTCCTCACCATCCGCTTCCTGCTCAAGTATCTTTCCCGCCCCTTGCACTTCTTCGGCACGCTGGGGATGTTCAGCATTTTTGCGGGCAGCGCCGTTTCCTTCTGGCTCGTCCTGCAGAAGGTCTTGCACCACACCGACATCATGTACCAGCACGGCCCGCTGATGCTGTTCTCCGTCGTCCTCTTGCTGGCGGGCCTGAACATGCTCGCCGTCGGGCTGCTCGGAGAAATGCAGGTGCGCCATTATCACGAGCCTGCCCAGCACGCCCCGTACTCCGTCGATCGCATCCTGCGGGCGCAAAGCGAAGAGAGCACCATCTCCGATTAGCTATTTCCCGGTGGAGAGACGGTCGCCTCGCCCGTCCGGAGGGAAATCGAAGGCTCCAGTCGGCGGGGGACGCCCGGCTCCTCACCAATCCCGCCGCAAAGCGCTATAATTTTTACCGCGGCTATGCCAACCACAACTCAATTCGAATTGCGTCTAGCCAGCCGGATGTCGCGGCTAGGCACGGAAACTGCCTTTGAAGTCCTAAGTCGCGCCCGCGCCCTGGAAAAGCAGGGTAAAGAAATCATTCACCTTGAAATTGGCGAGCCCGACTTCGACACCCCTGCCAATATCATCGAGGCCGGTGTCGACGCGCTTTACATGGGATGGACCCACTACGGTCCCGCCGCCGGTCTGCCCGACCTGCGCCAAGCCATTGCCGACTATGTCAGCCGCACCCGCAAAGTCCCGGTTTCGAGCGAGGAAGTGGTTGTTGTTCCAGGTGGCAAGCCGATTATTTTCTTCACGATGCTGGCACTAATTGAAGATGGAGATGAAGTCATTTATCCCAATCCCGGCTTCCCCATCTACGAGTCCATGATCAATTATTCGCTCGGCAAGGCGATTCCCATTCGGCTCCGCGAAGAGCGCGACTTCTCCCTCGATGTCAAAGAACTGGCCTCGCTGATTTCCGACCGCACCAAGCTGATCATCCTGAACTCGCCGCACAACCCGACCGGAGGCACTCTTACCCAAAAAGATGTTCTGGAAATAGCCGAGGCCATCGGAGACCGCAACATCCTCATTCTTTCGGACGAAATCTACAGCCGCCTCATCTACGAAGGCGAGCACTTCTCCATCATGAGCGTACCCGGTTTCAAAGAGCGCACCATTCTGCTCGACGGCTTCTCCAAAACCTACGCCATGACCGGATGGCGCATGGGCTACGGCGTAATGCGTCCCGATCTGGCCGTGCCCATCGCGCGCCTCATGACCAACTCGACCTCCTGCACCGCCAGCTTCACCCAGGTTGCCGGAATTGCGGCACTGCGCGGCGACCAGTCCTCGGTCGACAAAATGAGCGCTGAATTCAAGCGCCGCCGCGATGCCTTCGTCGCCGGCCTGAACAAGATCAAAGGCTTCTCCTGCCGCCTGCCGAAGGGCGCATTCTATGTGTTTCCGAACATCACCAAGACCGGCTGGCCGTCGAAGAAACTGGCCGACGCGCTGCTCGAACAAGCCGGTGTTGCCTGCCTCTCTGGCACCGCGTTCGGCGAATACGGAGAAGGCTATCTCCGCTTCAGCGTAGCCAATTCGCTCGAGAACCTGAACACGGCGCTGCTGCGGATCGAAGACTGGGTAGGGAAGAACCTGCACTGAAAAGTGGAGAGCCGGGCGTCCCGCCCGGCAGGACGTGCGAGGACGCCCGTCGCTCCACCGTGTCAATTCCCTGGAGACTCTGCGACCTCCGCGATCCCTGAGCGATCTCTGCGTTAAGCTCTCTTTCATGTCCTTTAACTGAGCCTGCCCGATTTGGTGTAAAATTCCGCCGCTATGACAAACATCGACAAGCACCCCGCCGGCTCTTTCTGCTGGATTGAACTCCACACCACCGACCAGACCGCCGCCAAGAGCTTCTACGGCTCGCTCTTCGGCTGGCAACCCGAAGACATGCCAATGGGCCCTAACGATTTCTACACCGAATTCAAACTCCAGGGCCGTGAAGCCGCCGCTGGATGCACGCTGCGTCCCGAGCAGCGCGCGCTGGGGGTTCCTCCGCACTGGACGATCTACATCGCCGTTGAAAACACCGACGCAGCCGTCACCAAGGCGGAGCAATTGGGCGGCAAGATTCTTGCCCCAGCTTTCGACGTGATGGATGCCGGGCGCATGGCGTGGATCCAAGATCCCACCGGCGCGGCTTTCTGTTTCTGGATGGCTAAGAAAAACACCGGAATCAGAATTGCCGAAATCCACGGCACGCTCTGCTGGGCCGATCTAAGCACGCCCGACCCCAAACGCGCCTCCGACTTTTACTCCGGCCTTTTCGGATGGCAAGTGACCGCCGACCCGAAAGATCCGTCCGGCTACTTGCACATCAAAAACGGCGAGCATTTCATCGGAGGCATTCCGCCTGCAAATTGGCCTCAGCCCGGAGTGTCGGCGCACTGGATGGCCTACTTCCAGGTCGATGACGTCGATGCTGCCGCGGCGAAGGCCAGGCAGATGGGCGCCAATGTCTATCTCTCGCCCATGTCGATGGAAGGTGTCGGTCGCTTTTCGGTGATCGCCGATCCGCAAGGCGCAGTGTTCGCGATCTTCAAATCAGCGCGCTAGTGTAATGTCCCGAAACTGCGCACCATAAATCAACACTGTCATCCTGAGCGAATCGAAGGACCCATGCATTTCTTTGCCGCGACGGAATGCAGAGATCCTTCGCTTCGCTCAGGATGACAATCCATACTTATGTCGCGAATCTACGGGACGCGACAGGAGTTCAGCAAACGGATCCAACCCTCTGCATTCGCTCAAGAAGTTTCTCGGCGTTCTCCGCGTCTCGGCGGTAAAAAAGCGCTCGCGCTGGCAGGGAGCGCCGCTCCGCGTCACCCCCACCTGTGACCCCGCTCACTGAAGCCTGCGACAGCACCGGTTACGCTCAAACTGCAAGCCTATGCGCCGTTTCCCGTCCTGCCCAAAGCCCGGCGCCCGCGAAGGAGCCACCCCATGTCTATTCAGAATTCGACCACCGGCGAAGTTCTGCGTTCCTACAGCATTGACGAACTGAAACAGCAGGCCACATTGATGCGCGGCTACGACCTGGCCGCCTTGTGCGCAGCCACCTCCGGGCACGCCGGCGGCACACTCTCCATCATGGACATTACCGCCGCGCTCTACCTTCGCGTAGCCAACCACGATCCCAAGAATCCCAATTGGCCCGACCGCGATCGCATCGTCTGGTCGACGGGCCACAAAGCGCCCAGCCTCTATCTGGGACTAGCCTTCGCCGGCTTCTGCCCGAAAGAAGACGTAGCGCTCCTGCGCAAGCTCTATTCGGCCTATCAGGGGCATCCGCACTGGCTGAAACTGCCAGGCGTAGAGGTTTCCACCGGATCGCTAGGCCAAGGCCTGAGCATCGCCGTAGGCATAGCGCTAGCCGCCAAGCTAGACAAGAAAAATCACCGTGTCTTCTGCATCATGGGAGACGGCGAGCAGCAGGAAGGTCAGATCTGGGAAGCCGCGATGGAAGCGGGCCACTTCAAGCTCGACAACCTCATCGGCATCATCGACCGCAACCGCCTCCAGATCGACGGCTGGGTGAAAGACGTAATGAACGTCGAGCCCCTCGAAGATAAATATCGCAGCTTCGGATGGGAAGTCCTCACCATCAACGGCCACGACATGAAGCAGGTAGTCGAAGCGCTGGAGAATGCCAATACCAAAGCCAAAGCCGGCCTCGGCAAACCCACCGTAATCATCGCCGACACCGTCAAAGGCAAAGGCGTCAGCTTCATGGAAAACATTGCCGGATGGCACGGCAAAGCGCCCAACCTCGAAGAGTTAAACAAAGCCTTGAAGGAACTCGGTCTCGAAGGCCAGATCCCCGTCGAGCAACTCTTCGCCCACGCCCGGCAATATCAAGCCGAGGTCGAGCACAAACTGGACGCCAAGATGCCCAAGTTTCATCGCAACTACTGGTGGAACGCCGCCGAAAACATGAAAGTGCAAATGAAGCCCACGCGCCTCGGCTTCGGCCAGTCGCTGGCCGCCAATGGCGACGATCCCCGCATCGTCTGCTTCGGGCTCGACATTTCCGGCTCCATCACCATCAGCGAGTTCTACGCCGGTAAGCCCGAGCGCAAATCGCGCTGGATCAGCATGGGCATAGCCGAGCAGTCCGCCACTTCAGCCGCGGCCGGCCTCGCCAAAGAAGGCAAGCTGCCCGTCTTCGGCACCTACGCGACCTTCGCCGCCGCCCGCAATCTCGACCAGATCCGCACCTCCATCTGCTACGGCAACTTCAACGTTCTGATCGCCGGAGCCCACGGCGGCGTCAGCGTCGGCCCCGACGGCGCCACCCACCAGGCCCTCGAAGACTGTTTCGCCATGTGCGGACTGCCCAACATGAGCGTCGTCGTCCCCTGCGACATCGTAGAAACCCGCAAAGCCACCGACTACCTGCTGCTCAAGCACGTGGGACCGAAGTACATCCGCTTCGCCCGCGAAGCGACGCCGATTGTCACCGACGAAAAAACTCCCTTCGTCTTCGGCAAAGCCAACGTGATTCGCTTGCGTCACGAGGCTGCGAATTTCATCGAAGCCTTCGAGACCAAGCTGGAATCCGAATACCGCGACGAGCGCGAAGACCTCTCCATCGTCGCCTGCGGTCCCATGGTGCCCGAAGCCATGCGAGCCGCCTGGATCCTGAAGTCCGACTTCGGCTACGAAACCCGCGTTATCAACCTGCACACCCTGAAGCCGCTCGACACCGAAGCCATAGTGCGAGCCGCCCGCGACACCAACGTCGTCCTGACCGCCGAAGAGCACCAGATCGGCGCCCTGGCGTGGCCAGTCGCAAGCGCCATCACCCAATCGCCCGCGCTCTACGGCATCCCCATCATCACCGGCGCCATCGGAGTGAAAGACCGCTTCGGAGATTCCGGCGCTCCCTGGGAGTTAATCAAGGAGTTCGAAGTCTCCGCCGAACACATCGCCGCCAAAGCAGTCGAGTTGATCGGCGTTAAGAAGTCCCACTCTAGAGAGCCAGTGTCGCAAGTGCACTTGGTGGGGACAAAATAGTTGCGAATGCAAGAAATGGTGATGTATACTATACATCATGCGACGTACCCAACTATATTTGGATGACGATCTCTGGAACGCCCTCCATGCCCGCGCCCGAAGCCAGGGAACGACCATCTCCGCCCTAGTACGCGAAGCTGCGCGCGAGCATTATCTCGGCAATTTGGATGAGCGCCGCAAGGCCATGCTTGCCTTCGTGGGAATCAGGAAGGATCGTAAAGATTTGCCCGACTCTACCGAAGAATACGTCCGCAGCCTGCGCCGTGATACTCGGCTGGAAAGGCTTTGGAAGCGGTGACGGTTCTGGTCGATTCCGACGTTCTTATCGAGGTTTCGCGTGAGCGACATCACGATGTCTTGTTCCGGTGGACGGAACTGGCGGAATCGGGCAGCACAATCCTGTGCTCGCCGGTAAGCTCCGCAGAGCTGTGGGCCGGAGCGTTGCCGCGCGAGCATGAGGCAACGGCCAAGCTGTTTAGCACTCTGGTTTGCGTCCCCATCGACTATGAGACAGGCCGCCAAGCTGGCGATTATCTCCGTCGATACGGTAAGAGTCACGGCCTGCAAATTGGTGACGCCCTGATTGCCGCCGCTGCGGTTCTGAATCGCGCTGATTTGTGGACGCGCAACCGGAAACACTATCCCATGAAAGAGTTGGCATTTTATTAAATTTCCGGGCTTTACCCGACGCACGGTCGACGTCCTCGCTTCCCATTTGCTTCCCTTCGCACCAGGATGGTACAACCCTCCCGAGGCCCCCGCTCGTGAAAAAATTCGTGAAAAGGTTCGGGAAGAAGCTTGCCACCGTCCCCCTCCTCGCTCTTTCCGCCCTGCTAGTCGTGTTCGTGGTCGCACGCGCCGCCGACCGTCAGCGCCGCATCAATCTTCCGACCAGCAAGAGCCTGACCCTCCCCGTCCCCGGCTACCTAGCCCGCACCAACAGCTTTCCCGCCACCATCGCCCTCAGTCCCGATGGCCGTTATGCAGCGCTCCTCAATCAGGGCTACGGCAGGCAGGAAACGGGCGCGCGCCAATCGATCGCCATTCTCGATCTCAGCAACAATCAGTTGCACGACTTTCCCGACGACCGCCTGAGCGACGACTATCCCACTCACCAAAGTTATTTCATGGGCCTGGCTTTTTCGAGCGACGGCAAGCATCTCTATGCCTCGATGGGCTCGATCACCGACCCCACCGGCGAGAAGCCAACCAGCACCGGCAACGGCATCGCGGTGTACAAATTCACAGCCGGCGAAGTCACTCCTGAACGCTTCCTCAAGATCCCGCCCCAATCCATCGCCGAAGGTAAAGAAGTAGCATTCGGTCTGCGTAAAACTCCCGCGGGAACCGCACTCCCATACCCCGCGGGTCTAGCCGTTCTTCCAGGCCCCAACGGCGACCGCCTGCTCATCGCCAATAATCTTTCCGACAATGTTGTGCTGCTGGACGTCACCCCCGGGCAAATTGAAAAGTCGTTCGCTCTAAGGCGCAAGAAATTCGATCATGAGCGTTTTATCCCCACCGAATATCCGTATACGGTGATCGCCAATAAAGCCGGAACCAAGGCGTGGGTCAGCCTGTGGAATAGCTCCGCGATTGTGGAATTGGATCTAAAGACAGGCGATGTGTCCCGATCCACGCGGATTGGTCTGTGGAAACATGATGACGCTACCGCCCCCAGCCCGCATCCCGCAGCGATGCTATTGAGCCCCAATGAAGACACGCTCTATGTGGCTCTCGCCAACGCCGATGTCGTGGCAGCCGTCGATCTCAGAGTCGTCGATCAGGCGTATACCCCTTATCAAACCAATTTCAAAGACCCCGGATCCGTCCTCCAAGCCATCGCCCTTTCACCCGACGGCAAATATCTCTACGCGGCCAGTGCCTCGCTCGACGCCGTCGCCGTGTTCGCGGTCAAGGAGCTGCCAAGACTGACCGCCGGTGGCCATAGCATCAAAGAAACACCAGATGAAGAACCCCTCGGCTTCATCCCCACTGAGTGGTATCCGAGCGCCCTGGCCATTGCCGGCAATGACCTGCTGATCGCCACCGCCAAAGGGCAGGGAAGCGGTCCCAACAATATGCTGAATCAGTTGAAGGGCGAGCGTAAAAGAAAAGAGCATCCCTACATTCCAACGCTGATAGGCGGCTCCATCCAGCGCCTGAGCCTCTCGGACATCGAGAAGAATCTAGCCACCTACACCCACCAGGTTGAAGAAGACAATCTCATCCAGTCCGACGGCGGCAAGTTTGACTTTGCCGGCGGAGGCAACCCCATCCGCCACGTGATCTACGTGCTGAAGGAAAACCGCACCTACGATCAGATCCTCGGCGACCTGCCCGTCGGCGACGGCGACCCATCGCTGACCATGTACGGCAAAGACATCACCCCCAACCAGCACAAGCTGGCCATGCAGTTCGGAGTGCTAGACAACTTCTACGACAGCGGCGAAGTTTCCGGCGACGGACACCTCTGGTCCACCGCCGCCACCACCTCCGACTACAACGAGAAAACCTGGCCCATAGCCTATCGCAGCAAAGAGCGAACCTACGACTTTGGCGGCCGCGTGGCCGAAGAACTTCCGCTCGAGCAGGGAATCCCTGACGTGGACGATCCCGCCACCGGCTTCCTCTGGGACAACTTGGCCCGCCGCGGCCTCACCTATCGCATCTACGGAGAATTCATCGCCGTCGTGTGGTGCAAAAGCGAAAAAGCGAAATCGCCCAAGGAAGGAACGCCGTCTCCCAGTTCCGCAACTTGCCCGGTTTCCGAAATTAAGAAAGGCGATCCACTACCCGCGAACGTCGGCAACCCGCGCGGCGGCCCGAGCCCCTGGCCGTGGGCAATTCCCCAGATGAAGCGCACGCGGCCCACCAAAGCCGCTCTGCGCGATCACTACGATCCGCAATTTCCCGACTTCAACACCGACTATCCCGACCAACTCCGCGCCGACGAATTCCTCCGCGAATTCGCCGAGTTCGTGAAAGCCAAGGGAAGCGCCAAAGAACTTCCGCAGTTCACGCTCCTCTACCTGCCCGACGACCACACCGGAGGCACGCGTCCCGGCAAGCCCACGCCGCAGGCCTCGGTCGCCGACAACGATCTGGCGGTAGGCCGCGTAGTCGATGCCCTCTCCCACAGTCCCTACTGGGACGACACCGCCATCTTCGTCGTCGAGGACGACGCGCAGGATGGCGCCGATCACATCGATGCCCATCGATCTACCGCCCTGGTCATCAGCAAGTATGCGCCGCGCATGCCGCAAACGTTCGTCGATCATCACTTCTACACGACCGTCAGCCTGGTCCACACCATGGAAGCTCTGCTCGGCCTGCCGCCGATGAATCTGTTCGACGCTCACGCCCCGCTCATGTCGCCGCTGTTCTCCGGCCCGGGAACGCAGCCGCCGTTTCAGGCCGACGACAATAATCTGCGCAGCGGCCTCATCTATAAAGTGAACGAAAACAACGCCCCCGGAGCAAAAGAATCATCGCAGATGAATTTCTCGAAGCCAGACGCAGCCGATGCGAAAAAGCTAAACGCAATCCTCTGGCAGAATGCAAAAGGCGACGTCACGAGGCCAACCACAGCGCGTCGACCCTGAGAAAGAGCACGTAGGGACAGCCGCCCTCGGCTGTCCAGCGGAGCGCAGCTCCGCGCCGCAGCCGCGAGCTACGCTACAATCTGCTCGTGGGTTCTCCGATCGTGTGCACCAACCTGCGCAAGACCTACGACGGCAAAGTCGAAGCCGTCCGCGGCCTTAGCCTGCAAATCGAAGCCGGCCAGTGCTTCGGCCTCCTCGGCCCCAACGGAGCAGGGAAGACCACCACCATCGAAATCCTCGAGGGTCTGCTCGCACCCACATCGGGCGAAGTCCGCATCTTCGGCCACACCTGGAACGACAACCCGCGCCAATTGCGCGAGTGGATCGGCATCTCGCTCCAGGAAACGCGCCTGTCAGAAAGGCTAAACGTCCGCGAAACCATCGAACTCTTTGCCAGCTTTTACAGCGAACCGCGCCCCGCCGACGACATTCTCGAAGAACTCCAACTCACCGAGAAATCCGGCGCCTGGGTAGGCAAACTTTCCGGCGGCCAGAAGCAGCGCCTGGCCGTAGCCACCGCGCTCGTAGGCAATCCGCGCATTCTTTTTCTCGACGAGCCCACCACCGGACTCGATCCCCAAAGCCGCCGCCAGCTCTGGGAAATCATCCGTGTCTTCCAGAGAAAAGGTGGAACCGTCCTGCTCACCACCCATTACATGGACGAGGCCGAGCGCCTCTGCGACCGTCTAGCCATCGTCGATCACGGCCAGATCATCGCCGAAGGCACTCCCTCCGTTTTGATCGACCGCCTCGGCGGCCATCACGTGGTCGAGTTCAAAGTCAGTAACAACGGAAACGGAAACGACAACGATAACGACAACCTCGACCGCTGGCGCTCCCTGCCCAGCGTAGAGTCCGTCCGTCGCGAGGATTCAACCGTCTGTCTAAGTGTCCGCGAGCCGCACCTCACCATCCCCGCTCTTCTGGATGCGGTAACCAGCGACGGCCATCAACTCGAACACCTGAGCACGCGCCAGGCGAGCCTGGAAGATGTCTTCGTGCTCCTCACCGGCCGCCACTTGCGAGAAGACTGAATGGCAACCATCGAAACCCGCGCGCCCAACCTCCACGCTGATAAGAATCAGCAGCCGCAGCCCGCGCGCGGATCTCGCGGCAACGCACTCCACAATGGCCGTTGGTCCGGATACCGTCACCTCCTCTGGGCGCGCATCCTCGAACTCTGGCGCGAGCCTGAAGTCGTATTCTGGGTATTCGTCTTCCCGCTGCTGCTGGCGGCGGGCCTTGGCATAGCCTTTCGCAACAAGCCCGCGGACATCACCTCGGTCGTAGTGGTCGCAGGCGAGGGCGCGCAGAAAACGCTAGCCATGCTCCAGAATTCAGATAAGACCTCGCCCGGCCACTCCCCCGCTCGAGCCAATGTCCGAGCCACCGTGCTCGATCGCGATGCCGCGCTCAAGGCCTTCCACCTCGGCAAGTTCGATCTGGCAATCGAGTCCAATCCCGACGGCAGCTACACTTTTTATTACGATCCCGCGCGCCCTGAGAGCGTGCTCTCCCGCGCCGAAATCGACGCCCAGCTCCAATCCGCCGCCGGACGCAAAGATGCGCTCATCACTTCCGCGCAATCTTCCAGCGAACCCGGATCCCGCTACATCGACTTCCTCATCCCCGGCCTGCTCGGCATGAACCTCATGAACTCCGGCATGTGGGGAGTGGGCTTCGCGCTGGTGGAAATGCGCCAGCGCAAATTGCTCAAGCGCTTCATAGCCACCCCCATGCGCCGCAGCGATTTCCTTCTGGCCCTAACCAGCAGCCGCCTGGTGCTGATGGTGATTGAAGTAGGCTTGCTCTTAAGTTTCGGCGTGCTGGTTTTTCACATGCCAATGCAGGGATCGATCCTCTCGGTCATCCTGCTCGGATCGCTCGGGGCCGTAGCCTTCGGCGGCATAGGCCTGCTAACCGCCTGCCGCGCGCAGAAAATCGAAACCGTTTCCGGCCTCATCAACCTGGTCATGATGCCCATGTGGATCTTCTCCGGCGTCTTCTTTTCCTATCAGAGATTTCCCGCGATCACCTGCCCCTTCATCAAAGCCCTCCCGCTAACCGCGCTCAACGACGCGCTCCGAGCCACGATATTAGAAGGCGCGACGCTGGGCTCACAATCCGGACGCTTGCTCGTGCTTGCAGTTTGGGGCGGGGTCTCGTTCATCCTCGCCTTGCGCTGGTTTCGCTGGACGTAAACAGCTCTCATCTGTCAGCTCTCGGCTCTCAGCTATCAGTTTCCAGCTACCCTATCCAAAGTTGTCATCCTGAGCGGAGCCGGGACTTCACGAAGTGAAGTCCCGGCGGAGTCGAAGGACCCCTGCATTCTTCGCGACTCGCGCCCTAGCACCTCTTTGGTTTCGGCGCGAAGAAGACATCATATGTGATCCGCGCCATGTCTTCCAACGACACAGCGGAATGTCTGACATCGAATTGCTGCGACGTTCTCTCGTACGCGAAATACGGCTCTAATTCTCTGTCGGAGAGCAGAATGACTCTGAGGCCACCGCTTTTGTACTGCGCCGCGCGGCAGTTCTCAACTTCGTCCTGAGTGAAGGGCGCCGTCTTCGAGAACACGATATAGCTCTCGAATTTGTTGCTAGGAAAAGCGTCTGCAACTGCAGCTAGTTTTCTGGCGTCGTCGAGTTCTATTTGTCCACCGGCGTCCTTGCATTCGCCAATCGCTACCTGGATGCTGCTGCCTCTTGGAAGAGCAACGAAGAGGTCCGTCTCGCAGTCTTGAATACTTGCTCCGGCGGATTTCAACAGCATGTTCGTCAAGAGTAATGAACCACCAAATGAGCGGTTCACGGTTGTATCCAGTTGTTGCAGAGTCAGGGCGACCGGAATACTTCCTTCCTGATTATTTTCTTTCCCGAATAGCCCGGACTTCCTGAAGCTCCAGGCGCGGTCTTTAAGTTGGCGAGTGAGCTTGAAGGGGCTGCCGCAGAGTTCGTAGCTGATTTGGGTAGCAACGTCGTCAAGCTCCACCCAAAATTGCAGCTCACACACCGGACAGACTGGGCTGAGGCCAGCGCGAAAAACGCCCTTGTCCAGCAGATAGAGGAATGCATGTTCGGGTTTGAGTTTAGTGATGGTCTGGTCACGTTCCTCGATAAACAGGTCTTCATAGTCCGAGAACTGCGGCAGGCCTGTTGTTGGGTCACAATTCCCGATTGTACGTATAGCCTCTGTCCTGTCGAAGTCCTCCAACGGGCTATATTTTCTAATAAGCCGTCGAACGCCAGGAATCTTCAATACTCGGCAGCCCTGCAGGCCGCCGAGCTGCGAAATTAACCGGGAGGCTATTCGACCCGGCAGGCTCTGGTGGGCGTCTATTCCTGCGACTTCGAATAGCTTCGTCGCGAGTTCATGCTTTCGTAAGGGCTCTAGCTCGAGGTGTTCATCTGTGATCGGACAGATAATGCCAATGCCATCAACTTCTGCGCGAACGCCTCTGGCCCGGAGGCACGCATTCCTTCCATACCACCGGTTGAGTTCGGGGACGTACGGTATCCAAAATGTACTCTTGCTATCGGCCTCATCGGATGGATTTCTGATAGACACGACAAAATGTTGATCACGCCACTCCCATTCATCCGCCAGGGTAAACGGCTTTTCTGGGAACTGGAACGATAAGCTCAGACTGCCTCGCCGCGCCGATAAGGAGGCTAGGACACTCTTTTCAGTGAGGTATTGCAGCGCGGGCCGCAAATTCGCCTGCACAACATCAGTGCCATCGACTGCGTTGTAATAGGGAACCAACGCCGCGGGAAAGGCAAGTTCGCTAACAGCTTCCTGCGAACGGCTCCAGACCGCTATTTCATTGTCGGCGTGCCGACTTGTCGCTTGTCTCTGCCGGATGAACTCCCAATGTGCATCTTTCAGCAGAGCCAAACGTTGCGTGTGAGCCGGATCGACAAACAGTATGTTCAGTCCACAAGCGGCTAAGGTCCAGTAGTTCACGATGTCTTCAAAGTTGCCTGCTCTTCCGGCATAAAAGCCCAAGGTCGTATCGCACGGAACGCGGTCCCAGTTCAAGTCGAGCGCACTAATTTCCGAAGGCGTTACCTTATCCAATAGATAAGCCGGAAGTGGCTCGCCCTGCTTCGCCCAGTAGTGAGAGGGCCTGATGTTTTCTTTTATGAAGCGCTCGTAATCCCGGCCAGTCTCTTCGGCCTTGGGGTAGGCACCGAAAGTGGCGAGCATTACATCTCCGAGCGGGTCGTCCTCGCTCCAATGCACAAGGGAGAATCGATTCGACTCCGCTGGCAAGATGAATGGATCCTGAGCAAAGGTCAGACTATCGGGAACCCGCACATCTTCAGCAATCTTCTGCAGCGAGTGGGAAACATCGAGAAAATTCGGTAGGTGACGTCCGGAAAACTTCGTAAACAAATCGGGATATAGGAGCGGCCAAGGCAGGTGCTCAAACTTCTTCACGAAGGCCTTGACCTGCGGGTCGTCCGAGACCTCGACGAGAACGTCAACTCGAAACCTGCGAACTAGTTTGTCTGCACATGGAGCGGCGATAGGAATAATTGGGTTGAACTTTCCTCCCCAAAAAACATTAGTGAACCGCAACGCGCGTCGAAGGTCATCCCAACTGTTGTCTCGAACGCACCATCCGATGCGGGCAGGACGATAACGAACTCGCACACTTACATTGGCCATATGAGCATAGACGGCATTCTATCGCTACCGCTCGACGGACGGCGGCCCTCCAAAAAGACTCGGATTTCTCTTGACTGCGGGCGGCCTGTCCAGGCTTCGCTTGAACGGAATCTTTAACTTTTTTCATCACAAACAGCCGGGCCATGCGTCACAGACAACCACCCCGCAATGCGCGACAATAGGAACCTGATAGGCGCAGCCAGAAGCGTGCCGTCTCCCAAGACGGCCCTCGAAGCTGCCCCAAACCCATTTTCAGCGCTCTTTGACAACCGTAAGTTGAGGCGTTTAGCGGGCGTGAGCGAAGCGGGAGCCCGCTGCCGAAATCCTGAGCGAAGCGAACGGATCCCTACTAAGTCCTTCTTTCTGAAGACTTTCCATGTAAGTCCTTTAATGTGAAGATTTTGCCTCTAACCCACAGATTCTAATAGAGCGGATAAGATAGGGGGAGGGGGTACCCATACCAGTTGGTTATTGTCTCAAGAGTAAATAGGCAGGAATGGTGGAAAACAAAGTGAAGCGCTGCTTCACCCAAAACCGGGCACGCCCTCGATTCGTATTCGTCGAACCATCCAGGAACCGGTCAAAGTCTTGCCTCACGGGTAGCAAGCCGTGGAGAGGCGAAGCTCGCGCGGGTCGATTTCACAGAAGCGAATTCCGCTCTTCCTGCCCGTCGCACAGGCGGCTCCGAAACGAACCTCAGCCAACGCGCGCTGCGAAAATAATGGGTAACTTTCAGGCGCGAGCCAGCGTCCAAATAGATGGGGAAACTCCATCGGGCCCGACTTGCTATCGGGGGTATAATGGTGTCAACCGACCGGGTTTCTGCGGGGTATCGAAATGTCGTACCGTAAGTTGCTGATCTCCCTGAGCATTCTGGCGCTGATGGCGTTGCCCGCGCTGGCGCAGGATCAAACTTCCCAGACCCCGAACGCGCCGCCGCAAGCCTCGCAACCGCAGGCATCACAGCCGCAAGCGTCAAAAGATCAAACGGAGCAGACTCCGAGCACGCAGCCCCCGCCTGGCTCAACAACCAGCTCGACTCCAGCTCCGCCCGCGGACACTTCTTCGAGCAGCAGCGCCGCCACCGACTCAGTCCCTAGTGGGCCGCCTCCCATCCAGGAACCCGACCCGAGCAAGGTCAAGCACGACGGCAAGGAGGACGATGTCGATGCCATCGGCAACCGCAACGTCGGAGGGCGTGGTATTGGCGACTGGTATTCGCTCGAAACCGAAATCAGGATGGGCAAGCAGTACTCGATGATGGTCGAAAATAGCGTAAAGCTGGTTCAGGACCCGGTCGTGAACGAGTACGTCAACCGCATTGGCCAGAACCTGGTGCGCAATTCCGACGCGAAGGTGCCGTTCACCATCAAGGTGATCGACTCCGACGAAATAAACGCATTTGCGCTCCCCGGTGGATTTTTCTACGTGAACTCCGGTCTGATTCTGGCGGCGGATGAAGAGGCCGAACTGGCCGGCGTGATGGCGCATGAGATTTCGCACGTTTGCGCCCGCCACGGGATGCGTCAGATGACGCGAGCGAATATTGCGCAAATCGCCACCATTCCTCTGATCTTCGTTGGGGGCGGCATAGGCTACGGAATCTACGAAGCAAGTGGTCTGGCCTTGCCCCTCACGTTCATGAAGTTCCAGCGCAATTTCGAAGCGGAAGCGGACTACCTCGGCCTGCAATATATGTATAAGACGGGATACGATCCGCAGGCTTTCATCAGTTTCTTCGAAAAAATTCAGGCGAGAGAGAAGAAGAAGCCGGGCACGATCGCCAAGGCCTTCGCTTCGCACCCGCAGACGCCCGACCGCATTGAGGCCTCGCAAAAGGAAATCGCGACCATTCTTCCGGCGCGCCCGCAGTACATCGTTTCGACCTCGGAGTTTGACGACGTGAAGTCGCGCCTGGCCACCATCGAGAACCGGCACAAGGTCATCGAAGAGAAGGATGGGAGCAAGCCCAGCCTGCGCCGCACTTCAACCAGTGACAAGACCAGCGGCACCGACAAGAGCGGCGACGACGACGATCGCCCGACGCTGAAGCGCCGGGACGATAGTCAGACCCAGAATCAATAGTAGTGCGAATTGCGGAGACAACAAGAAACCGGCTGGCTGCCCGCCGGTTTTTTGTTGACGTTAAGTTGCGACAGTGTGCGTTACGATCCCGCAGCCACCGATTTTACTGTGATCGTGGTGCCGTCCACTTCTCCGGTCACCTTTGCCTTCGCTCCGGCCAGATCGTTCAGCTTGTCGAGCGCGGCCTTATCCGAGGTCTCCAGGGTGTAGACTTTGTCCCCGACCACGAGCGCGTATTTGGATCCATGCTTGATGCAGCCGCGCGTGCATTCCGCGGCATTGCCGGGCATTTCATGTTTCGCCCCGCACATCGCGTCGCTCACTTCGCCGGTCAAGGTCTGGGGCTTACCGGCAGCCAGCGCTGGTACCGCTGCCAGCCCGAGCAACATCTGCATCCCAAAAACCGCAGTTGCTATTCGATTAACTTTCATCGTGCTTTCCTCGCCTGTGAAAGGAGATGATAATTCAAAAGTGGCTACTCCCTGATGTCACTATTATGATGTCAATATTACGATCCTCACGCAAGCTTCGAATTACAAAAAACTTTGCTCCTCGACACGCCACAGTTTTCAACGCTACTGCTGCTTGAAGCGGACCTCCACGTCCACGGTCTTGTCCTTCGCGTCCAGCGATTCATGAATGCTCACGGCCCAGCGCACGGCGCGGGGAAGTAACTGTTCGGTACCGTCCACAAATTTCTTGGGGTAGTCGGCGTTGTAAGGCTGACCTTCACGCAGGGTCCACGCGGCCTGCATCCGAGCCTTAGCCTGTGTGTCGAGTCCCAAGATCTCCAACTCGCCCATCTTGTAGAGGTAGCCTTCGACGATGTTCAGGTCGTAGTGCACGGTGCATTTCTCGTCGTCGAACTGGGCGTCGGGCTTGATCTGAACCGTCATGTAGCCGCGGCTGCGGTAAAGCTTGCCCACGTTTTCGAGATCGCGGAGAAGACGCACGGCGTCGACGGGCTGGCCGGGCTGCAAGTGGAGGAGAGGCGCAACTTCGTCGGTGGTAATGGCAGCGTTGCCCTTCCAGTCGACACTGGAGGTTGAATATATCTTGCCCGGGTTCACGGGTACGATCACATCCACCTGAAGCTCGGCGCGATCTTGCGCATCGGCCGCAGCAGGTGGTTGGGGTACGACGCGCGCGTCTGATGGCCCAAACGCGGCCTTCAAATATCCGCGCTGCAGGTACACCGGGAGCAGGTCAAACTTAGCGGCTGCGGCCAGAGAAGAGCGCGCGTATTCTGCTCCCGTTAGGCGGCGGGCTGCGTTTGCGAGCAGAGCCGTCTGCTCCGGCGAAGCCCCCGGAAATTCGACGCTGCGAATTCGGATGCTGACTTCTTCGACCCGATAAACGATCGCGTTTAGGGCGCCACTCGACTCTTCTGCATTGCGCAGGAAATCCACCCGCCCTGGAAATTGCTTCTCGCTCAAAACGCCTTGCAGCGCCTCGGAAACCCGGTCCGAAAGATTACCTGCAACGGGCAGCAACTGCTTGAACAGCGGAACGCTGCGTTGCAAGGCGGTGCGCAGTTCGTCGTCGGTGAACCAGACAAAATTCTCAAAGTTCGCGGGAACCAGCTTGCTCTTGTCGGTGTCGGCGAGTTGCAGTTCGAGTTTTACGCCCGCCGCTGAGGAGGAATACGAGTAGACAACCTTGCTGAACAAGCCGGAATCGCCCAGGCGCTGCACCGCCTCTTTGAAATCGCCGTCGGCGGCGTTCTGGCCCATCTGCAGGCCGCTCGCGGCAAGAATTTCTGTGTCGGTGTAGCGTGCCGTTCCCGTGATTTTCAGCGCGATGAGTTTGAAGGGGGCGGCTGAGGAAGCTTTGCCACTGGTGGACTGCTTCTGGGCTGCAGCGGCCGAAAGGAGCAAGGGCAGGCAGAGCACGAGACGCACAGCCCGGTTCATTTGGTTCGCTTCCCAGCCCCGGGCGTGGAAAAATTCTTTTGCTTTACCGCTATGTCCATGAAGGCTTTGGCGGCGCGGCTGAGCGATTTGTCTTTGCGGAACACGAGCGCGAGGTCGCGCCGGATTTGCGCGTCGGCGAGCGTGATCGCAACCAGGGCCTTGGCCCGGATATCCTCCTCGATATTCGACCGGGCGATAAACCCCACCCCGACATCGGCCGCCACAAAACGCTTCAGCAGTTCGCTCGAATCGAGTTCCATGGCCAATTTCGGCTTCAAGTGATGGTCATAGAACAGAGCATCGAGCGCGTCGCGGGTGTGGCCCAGTTTGGGCACGACGAGCGGATAGGTCGAAACCTCGGCCACGGTGACGCTCTTCTTCGCCGCGAGCGCATGATGCGGAGCCGTGATTACGACGAGTTCGTCGCGATGAATCATCTGTGCCTCGAGCCGGTTGTCATTCACGGGCAGCGAGACCACGCCAAAATCCACCACATTCTCGATGATCGACTCGAGAATCCTGGCATAGTCGGAGCGCTTGATGTTCACGGCGACGTTCGGATAATCGCGTTTGAATTGCGCGAACACCTCCGGCAGGATGTGCAGACAGGTGCCTTCATTGGCCCCCACAACAATTTCGCCGCGGGGAACGCGCTCGGTCTCGGCGATCTCGGTGAGAATAGTCTTGCGCCGCTCCAGCGTCTCCTCGGCATACTTGAAAAACAGTTTGCCGGACATGGTGAGCGAGACGCGGCCTCCGGAGCGGTCGAGCAGACGGGCGCCTACTTCTTCTTCCAGCGCCCGAATCTGAGACGAGATGGCGGGCTGGGTGCGAAAACGCTTCTCCGCAGCGCGGGAGAAACTGGAGAGCCGCGCCACTTCAAGAAAAATTTCGAGCTGATCGAAGTCCATCGTGTGCTGGCCTCAGACACTATAGCGAGCCTGGGGCGATCACGAAAGAGAAATCAGAGACGCGGCGCATGACCGCCAAACCGACAAAGGTGGTGTGGTGACGGGGCTTTGCCCCCGCCACCACATGTGCCATCCGAGTCCCCTAGACGTTGATCACCGCGATGAGTTCTTTCACGGCGGCGGCGCTCTTGTCGAGGGCCGCTTTCTCCTCCGGAGTGAGTTTGATCTCGATAATCTGCTCGATTCCCTTGGCGCCGAGTTTCACGGGGACGCCGACGAACAGCCCGTGGATGCCGTACTCTCCGTTGAGGTAGGCGGCGCACGGGAGAATCTTTTTCTTGTCTTTGAGGATGGCCTCGACCATCTCGGTGGCGGCGGCCGATGGGGCGTAGTAAGCGGACCCGGTTTTGAGATATTTGACGATCTCGGCGCCGCCGTCGCGGGTGCGCTGGACGATGCGATCGAGGGTGGTTTTTTCGATGAGTTCGGTGACGGGAATGCCGGCGACGGTGGAATAGCGGGGAAGCGGGACCATGGTGTCGCCGTGTCCACCGAGGACGAAGGCGGTTACGTTCTCGACGCTGACTTTCAGTTCCTGGGCGATAAAGGCGCGAAAGCGGGCGGAGTCCAGTATGCCGGCCATGCCGATGACGCGCTCCCGCGGAAACCCGCTCAGCTTGTAGGCGGCCTGCGCCATGGCGTCGAGGGGGTTGGAGACGATGATGAGGATGCAGTTCGGCGAGTGCTGCACGACTTTGCCGACTACGTCGCTCATGATTTTGTAGTTGGTGTTCAGAAGGTCATCGCGGCTCATGCCGGGCTTGCGTGGAATTCCCGCGGTGATGACGACAATGTCAGACTTGGCTGTGTCGGCGTAGTCGTTCGTGCCGAGGATGGCGGAATCGCGTTTCTCGATCGGCATGGCCTGGAGCAGGTCGAGACCTTTGCCTTGGGGAACACCTTCGATTATGTCAATGAGGACGACATCGGCTAGTTCCTTCGATGCGATCCAATGGGCGGCGGTGGCGCCTACGTTTCCGGAACCGACTATCGTTACTTTATTGCGCATGAAGTTTCCTTTCTTAATGCTCAGAAACATTTCCGGGAGACGCGGCTTGCCGCGTCCTCCGCGGCGGAGACGGGTCAAGCCCCGTCTCTGCGTGAAAAGCGATGTCTCAGTCCGCCGCCACCGCGACGCTCATGTTTTCGATCATGCAAGTGGCGAACTCGCTGGTTTTCACTTTGGTGGCGCCTGGCATCAGGCGCTCGAAATCGTAAGTTACTTTTTTCTGTTCGATGGTGCGCTCCAGGCTCTGCTCGATCAGATCGGCAGCTTCGGCCCATCCGAGGAAGCGGAACATCATGACGCCCGAGAGAATCACGGAGCCGGGATTGATGACGTCCTTGTCGGCGTATTTGGGAGCGGTGCCGTGGGTGGCTTCGAAGATGGCGTAGCCGTCGCCGATGTTGGCTCCGGGCGCGATGCCGAGGCCGCCAACCTGCGCGGCGCAGGCGTCAGAGATGTAGTCGCCGTTCAGGTTGGGCGTGGCCAGAACGCTGTATTCGTCGGCTCGCGTCACAACCTGCTGGAAGATGGAGTCGGCGATGCGGTCGTTGACCATCAGCTTTTTCTTCCATGCGCCTTTGCCGTGCGTGGCATAGATGGAATCGAGACAGTCTTTCACTTCTTTGTAGATAGTCTGTCGGAAATCATCCTGGGCGAACTCCAGGCCGGGTTCGACGAGGTTCGCGTTCTCCTCGATCGTGATACTAGGCTTCTTATCTTTGTTGTCGATGATCCAGCTCTCGCGCTCGGTGACGACTTTGTCGCGGAACTCCTCGGTGGCGAGATCGTATCCCCACTTGCGGAACGCGCCTTCGGTGAACTTCTGGATGTTTCCTTTGTGAACGAGCGTCACCGCTTTGCGTTTGTTATCGAGAGCATGCTGGATGGCCATCCGCACCAGGCGCTTGGTGCCGGTCACGGAAATTGGTTTGATGCCGACGCCGGAATCGAGGCGGATCTGCTTCTTGCCGCCCTTCAGCATGTCTTTGTTGAGGAACTGGATCAGCCGATCGCAATCCGCCGTGCCTTGTTCCCATTCGATGCCGATGTAAACGTCTTCCGTGTTCTCGCGGAAAATGATGATGTTCATGCGCTCGGGATGCTTCACGGGCGACGGCACACCAGCGTAGTACTTCACGGGACGCACGCAGCCGTAGAGATCGAGGATCTGGCGCAGGGCGACATTGAGGGAGCGGATGCCGCCTCCGACGGGCGTGGTCAGCGGGCCTTTGATGGCCACGCGAAATTCGCGGATGGCGCTGACGGTGTCGTCGGGAAGCCAGTTCTGAAAGCGAGCCTTGGCTTTCTCGCCGGCAAAGACTTCGTACCAGGCTACGGAACGTTTGCCCTGGTATGCCTTTTCAACAGCGGCGTCGAAGACGCGAACGGACGCCTTCCAGATATCGCGGCCGGTGCCGTCTCCTTCTATGAAAGGGATGATGGGGTGATCGGGAACGCGGTACTTGCCGTTGCTGTATTCGATCTTTTGCCCGTTGGATGGGAGAGGGACTCCATTGAAAGACGCCATGCACTAGCCTCCAGTTGGGAATAACCACCCATTATAAAGAATATTCAAAAAAGTGGGGTGTGACGAACCTCACAATAGGGTGGATGTTCGCGGCTGCATGGGAAGCGCACTCCCGCGTCACCGACCGCGCGGAAAAGAGACGCGCCAAGCCGCGTCTCTACCGCGGGGCGCATTAGCGTTCGATCTTTACTGATTTGACCACTACGTCTTTGTTGGGACGGTCCTGACGGTTCTTGGCGACTTTCGAGATTTTTTCCACGACTTCGTATCCTTCGACGACCTCGCCGAAAATTGTGTGTTTGCCGGTGAGCCAGTCGGTGTTGCCGACGGTTATGAAAAACTGCGATCCGTTGGTGTTGGGGCCGGAGTTGGCCATGGCCAGCTTTCCCGCCTTGTCGAAACGATGTGGCGAACCTTTGGTTTCGTCTTCAAACTGGTAGCCGGGACCGCCGAAACCGGTGCCCATCGGGTCGCCGCCCTGGATCATGAAGTCGGGAATCACCCGATGGAAAATAGTCCCGTGGTAAAGGGGGTCGGTCGTCTTCTTGCGGGTGGTGGGATGCGTCCACTCGCGCTTGCCTTCGCTGAGGTCGACGAAGTTGGCGACAGTCTTGGGGGCGTCCTTCTCAAAGAGGCGGCAAACGATGGTGCCCTCGCTGGTTTCGAACACGGCATAGGTTCCGGGTGTGCGGGTCATAGTCTCCTCGAATTCCTAAGTTGATCTTCCTTACTATTGCGGCAGAGACGAGGCTTGCCTCGTCTCTGCCGCATCGGCTTCCTTACCGCTAGCCGATGGATTGGGTCCGAGCTAGGGCTTGGCGGCGGAGGCACCGGCGCCAGGGATTTCGATGTGCGTGATCTTGACGGGGTGGACCGGACTTTCGCCGTTCGTGGGCATGCGAGCGATTTTCTTCACCAGTCCGACGGCCGCGTCATCGCACTGCCCGAAAATGGTATAGCCGCCATTGAGGCTGGGGTAGGGAACTTCGGTGATAAAGAACTGCGAGCCGTTGGTGTCGGGTCCGGCGTTGGCATAGGCGAGACGCCCGGGGCGGTCAAACTTGACGCTGGTGGAAGTCTCATTCTTGAATTTGTAGCCGGGATCGCCCGTGCCGTTGCCCGCAGGATCTCCACCCTGAATCATGAATTGGGGAATCACGCGGTGGAAGATGGTGCCGTCATAGAGTGGGACGCCGTGTTTTTTTGTATGGCCGATAGGGCTGGTCCAATCCTTGGTGCCCTCAGCCAGGCCGATGAAATTCTCGACTCCGATCGGGGCAACTTTAGGAAACAGCGTGCAATGGAGGTCGCCTGCCGAGGTGTGGATGATGGCAGTGGGATCGGCCTGTGCGGCGCCGAGCAGGGAGGTGGAGAGGATCAGGACAAGCGTGTGCATTAGAGTTCGCATGGTTGCTCCTTTGAGTGTTTTCGCAATCTTCGATTGTACGACAGTCGATCCTAGCTTGTCGGTGGAGCGTCGGGCATACCCGCCCGGCGGGGCGGGCGAGACGCCCGTCGCTCCACTGAATAGCTTATCCCGCAGTCACGGCGGCCAGAGCCTGCTCAATGCACTGTTCGAACAGTTGGTCTGTGTTGATCTTTGTTTTGGGATAAGCGATGGGTTCGAAGCCGCTCTCACCTCGAGGTAGAGCGCGAAAGTTCGGTTGTGCGCAGGGTGCGAGGGGTCGGGCTCGAGGTCGAGACGCCGGCGAGCGGATTCATCGGAACAGGTACACTCGATGATTGTCCAGGGCTGAGCGAGTTCGCGGGCGAGTTCCAGAACGCGGTCGATCTGATAGCGACGAGAGAAAGTGCGGCCGTCAAGAAAGATTTTGCGAGTGGAAATAGTTTGCAGCAGGAAGCGGGCAGCTTCGAGCATCACCTCCATCACGAAGTCGTCTTGCTTTACGGAGTATTCAATATTTTCTGGCGCGAATAGGGCGGCGCGGATCTCATCTTTGCTAAGCAGCGCGCCTTGGGTGCGCCGGGCCAGTTCGCGAGCGAGGGTCGTTTTGCCAGTTCCCGGGAGACCGGCCATCAGAACAATCATCTGTGGAGATTGTAGCGGAGGCAGGGTTCAGGTCGACGGTCAGGTCAAGGTTCCGTTCGATGCCCAGCGGCAGGCTCAGTTGGAGGCGCTCATCGCAGTAGAAGTGACCGGTGCGGTAACAGGTTCTTCCATTGGAGGACGCGGGAAGATCGTCTGGGTTTGGCGCCAGTCGCTGTAGCGGTCGGAGACCATCACGTGGAAGCACCAGTGACGGCTCTCCTCTTCGGGTTCGACCAGACCGAGGGCGTTCAGATAAAACAGGTAGTGCTCTACGAATCGAATCTGCTCTTTCGTCAGGCCACGGCGCTGGAGGTCGACCGTAATGCCCGCGAGATGAGAAGACGCGGTGTCGCCATCTGCGGGAGCGGCGTTGCGATTGTGGCGGCGAAGCTTCTTCTGCACCTTGACGGTGCGGACGGCGGAGTTTACCTGGATTTGTTCGTGGAACTGGCGGTAATAAACTTCGGAAAGGTCCTGTACGAAATCGCGGGTCCACGGGCGACAATAGCGGCGTGAGGGATCAAGACTGCGCTCAATCTTCAGCGAATCGCTCTCCAGGATGGGCACCAATTCGCCCGAGGCCTTAAGCGCTTCCAGTTCAGCGTCGTCCTGAATGCGCGGCAGATCGAGGCGGTCGATCTCTTCATTTTGCCGGACCAGGGAATCGTGCGACGGACGAAAGAGTGGGTTCCAGAGCACGCCACGAAGGCCCCGGAAACGATACGAGTGCAGAATTCGGTGGTGATGATTGACGCGGCGCACGGCAAAGGCGGTTCCTGGCGCCATGACCGCCAGGAAGGTCGCAAGCATGGTCAGCACAACCAGCAGCGTTCGGGGCGGTTTGGAGCTTTGCGTCATCGCGATTGCGTCGTCAGTTTTGCACAGCCCCCGGGGTCTGTGGAAAAGATCCCATTTCCCAAGAGGCTCTCGAATTGTAAACTACAGATGAACAATTGTGTGAAGCAATTCCGCCTAAGCCCCATTACTTAGGGCAGTTAGGGGAGGTTACCAGAGGCCAATTTGCTGCTTCCAGGGGGGGGTGTTTTCAAAAAAGACGCTATTTTTTGGGAACGACAAGGTTGTGCACTGGAATTTGGGCATCTCCAGGTGCTGGCACCTTCTCCCAACGCCCGCAAACCGCCGTCACTTTCGCAACAGGTCGATGAGCGCTTGCGTCATGACCTGGCCACCGACTTCGGCAATCGACGTGGTCAGGGGAATACTCTTTGGGCAAATCTCGACACAGTTTTGAGCGTAGCCACATTCCTGGATGCCGCCGTCGCCCATGAGCGCCGCCAACCGCTCGTGTTTCAAAGCCTGGCCGGTGGGATGCGTGTTGAACAGCCGCACTTGCGAGATGGTGGCCGCGCCGACGAATCCCGTGTGCTCGTTGAACTGAGGACAGGCTTCCATGCAGCAGCAACACGAGATACAGTTCGATAGCGGATAGGCTTTTTCCTGGTCCTGCATGGTCATCCGCGGCCCCGGACCGAGGTCGTATGTGCCATCGACTGGTATCCAGGCTTTCACTTTCATCAGATTCTCGAAGAGCACGCTGCGATCAACCGCGAGATCGCGCACGATCGGAAATTTCGTTAACGGCTCGAGTTTGATCGGCTGATCGAAGTGGTCGAGCAGGGAGGAACAGGCCATGCGAGCGCGCCCATTGATCAGCATGGCGCAGGAGCCGCAGATCTCTTCGAGACAATTCGAGTCGTAGGTGATGGGCGTGGTCTGCTTGCCGTCGCGGGTGACGGGGTTGGCCGCGATCTCCATCAGCGCCGAAGTAACGTTCATGTTCGGCTTGTAGGGAATTTCGAACTCTTCCCACGACGGCTTGGCGTCGGGGGTGAGTTGGCGTTTGATCTTGATGATTACGGATTTGTTGTTTGCCATTTATGCTCTTAGCCTTTAGCCGTCAGCTTAACTCTTGTTAAGTCATCGGGCGTTACTTTCCTCATCAGTACTTCCTCGGCCGCGGCGGGATCAGCGCCGCATCCACCGCTTCGAACTCGAACTTCGGCTCGTCCAAATCCGGCGCGAAAGTCGCCTTCGTGGTCTTCATCCAGTTCTTGTCGTCGCGCTCGGGGAAATCGGGCTTATAGTGCGAGCCGCGGGATTCGTCGCGCATGGCCGCTCCCTGCGCGATTACGCGCGACAACTGCAGCATGTTGTAGAGCTGGCGCGTGAAAGCGATCGTGGTGTTTGCCCACTGCGCGCGATCGCTCAGGTTGATGTTCTGGAAGCGTTGCAGCAGTTCCACTACTTTGGCGTCCGTTGCCTCACACTTCTTGTTGTAGCGGATGACCGTGCAGTTCGCGGTCATAGTTTCGCCGAGTTCGCGCCAGAGCAGGAACGGATTTTCATTACCGGCGGCTTTCATCAGCCCAGCATTGATTTCCTGCTGCCGTTTGCGTTCGGCGTCGAAGTGGCCGTTGCTGGGTGCGGCCTGTAGACCTGTCGCGTATTGCACCGCATTCGGCCCGGAGACGAAACCTCCAAAGATGCACGACACCAGAGAGTTCGCGCCCAGTCGATTGGCGCCGTGGTATTGGTATTCGGCCTCGCCAGCGGCGAAGATGCCGGAGATATTGGTGGCCTGCTTGTAATCGACCCACAGGCCGCCCATGGTGTAGTGCATGCCCGGAAAAATCTTCATGGGCGTGACGCGCGGATCGTCGCCAACAAACTTCTCGTAGATTTCGAGGATGCCTTCCAGCTTGCGGTCGAGAACCTTGGCGTCGATGTGAGTGAGGTCAAGATAAACCATCGGCTTGCCGTCGATGCCAAGGTTGAGCTCGTACACCACTTTGAAAATCGCGCGCGTGGCCACGTCGCGCGGGACGAGGTTGCCGTACTTCGGATACCACTCTTCGAGGAAGTACCAGCGCTCTTTCTCCGGGATCGACTTGGCATCGCGCTTGTCGCCCTGAGTCTTGGGAACCCAGACGCGCCCACCTTCGCCGCGGGCCGATTCCGACATGAGGCGCAGCTTGTCTTCGCCGGGAATCGACGTGGGGTGAACCTGAATGAACTCGCCGTTCGCGTAATAGCAGCCTTGCTGATAAAGCGCCGACTGAGCCGATCCGGTGCACACCACCGAATTGGTGGACTTGCCGAAGATGGCGCCAATGCCGCCGGTCGCAATGATGATGGCGTCGGCAGGGAAAGTGCGGATTTCCATGGTGCGCAGATCCATCGCACAAATGCCGCGGCAAACTCGGTTGCCGTCGAGCACGGCCGAGAGAAATTCCCAGTGCTCGTACTTCTTCACTTTGCCTTCGGCCTCGTAGCGGCGCACCTGCTCGTCGAGCGCATAGAGAAGCTGCTGGCCGGTGGTTGCTCCTGCGAACGCGGTGCGGTTATAAAGCGTACCTCCGAAGCGGCGGAAGTCAAGCAGACCTTCGGGGGTGCGATTGAAGGGAACGCCCATGCGGTCGAGCAGATCGATGATGCCGGGAGCGGCCTCGCACATGGCCTTGACCGGCGGCTGGTTGGCGAGGAAGTCGCCACCGTAGATGGTGTCGTCGAAATGGATCCAGGTGGAATCGCCTTCACCCTTCAGATTCTTGGCGGCGTTGATGCCACCCTGCGCGCATACCGAATGCGAGCGCTTAACGGGGACGATGGAGAACAGATCAACCTCACCGCCCATCTCAGCGATCTTAATGACGGCGGCGAGGCCTGCCAGGCCGCCGCCCACTACGACGATTTTCGGAGTTGCTGCCATGCTGTATGAATCCAATCTGCCGGGCCGGGCCCGGGCCTGCGAGCACACCACTATCGCATTACGATACTTTCCGAAGCATTGGGGTCTAAAGGCTGGTTCGGCGTCGCCAGGAATCCGTACATGCTGCCCGCTCCGATCGCCACCAGGACGAGCGCGAGCGCGAGGCAGACATAACCAAAGCCGCGGCGCGCCGCTTCACCGGTCGTAATCCCCCACTTCGCGGCGAACAGCCACAGGCCGTAACTGAAATGCCAGCAAGCGGCGATGACACCGACCGCGTAGAAGGCGATCATCCATGGGTTCTGAAATTCTGACTGGACCTTAGCGAAGGACTGCATCGGATGTGTCGGCAGGTGCACGCCGGTGAAGCGCAGGAAGTATGTGTGCTGCGCGATAAAAATGAGCGAAATGATGCCGGTCCAGCGATGAGTGGTGTAGAGCCAATTGCCCGTCCAGGGGTAATTGGCGACGTTGGTCTCGCCTTGATACCAGATCCAAAGGCCGTAGAGGCCGTGGTAGGCGATCGGAATCCAGATGAAGAACAGCTCCAGGAGAAAAACGAAGGGCAGGCTGTTCAGAAACTCGACTTGCTTCCCATACGCTATCGGGCCTTTAAAGGCTTCGGCGTTCGAGATGAAGTGTTCGAGAAGGAACGCTCCGATGGGTACAACGCCGCTGAGGGAATGCAAACGGCGCAGCAGGAACGAGGTGCCCTCGCCAGCGCGCAGTGGAGCGACGCCGGGCTTGATCAGGGGAGCGACGGGACTGGCAGTTGACGCCACGATGACGGCTCCTTACGTGGTCCGATGTACAAACCGACTATTATCCTTTTGCGGGTGAAGGGAAGTCAAGGGAAACGGTGGGACAGTCGTGGGTCAGTTTGATTTCCACAGGCTATCGAATCAATTTGCCTGAAAGCCATACGGCGAAGGCGGCGAGCAGAATACTGGCGACGAGAGTGTAACGGGAAAAGACTCGGACGAACTCAATTCCTGTCGCCTGCGTGCCCGATAGCTGGCGAGATGCCATATAAGCCATGCCAAAGAGCAATACAAGAAAGCTCCCGATGAAAATTGCGATTGCCGCCAGCCAACGTTTCATCCTACCTTTTCTCCGAGTGTTTTCAGGATAAGCCCATTGTCACAGGCTCACAAATCCTCAGGCGTGAGTCCGGTATGCTTACTGATTCTCCGCAAAGCGACAGGACCCAATTCCACAGAATCGTGCCAAGGCCATATGCTACCCCTCTGGAAATCATACTGACCCACTACCGGTGGGAAAGTTGCTCGCGATCCATCCACTCCAGGAATCTTCGGAATGCGGCACCACGATGGCTGTAGCGGGACTTTTCTTCGGGGTTTAATTGGGCGAACGTCTTTTGGATTGCGGGGAAGAAGAAGAGCGGGTCGTATCCAAATCCGTTGTTGCCTCGCGGCGCGTCGAGGATGATCCCCTCAGCAGTACCGCGGAAGCTGTGCAGCGTGTGACCGTCACGGGCGACGGCCAGCACGCAGATAAAACGCGCGCTGCGCTTTTGTTCCGGAACCCCTTTCAGTTCGCGCAGCACGCGCGCGTTGTTGGCTTCGTCATCCGTGTTGCACTCTGCCTTGTGTGGTTCGTCGGCAGCGTAGCGGGCAGAATGAACCCCGGGAGCGCCGCCAAGGGCGTCAATCTCCAGGCCGGAGTCGTCGGCTAGAACCAGTTCGCCGGGTACGGCCAGACTGTAGGACTCCGCTTTCTTGCGCGCGTTCTCCTCGAAGCTGGCTCCGTCCTCGACCACTTCGGGCAGAAAAGAAAAGTGCGGGATGTTTGCGATCGTGATGCCGTAAGGAGCGGCGGCTCCGGCGAAATCGCGGAGCTTGCCGGCGTTCGAGGTTGCCAGCAGAACGGTGCGTGAGGTCATGCGGCGGGGCTCGCAAGGTTCGTTGGTATCTCCGGTCGTCGCGTCCTGACCCAAACCGGGTTGACCCAAGCCGGTTTGATCCATTCCGGTCTGAACCAGGCGACAACGAGCACAGCCAGGCTGATCAGCGAGAGGATGTTTCCGAGGAGACGATCGATCGTCCGGCGGAAATGGATGCGTACATCGCTGTCTCCGGCGGCAATGGGAATGACGATCAGGCCGGTGACATCTGTTTTCTGCGTTGTGATGGGCTTGCCGTTCACGACGACCTTCCATGCCGGGTAGCTGAAAAGGCGCACGGTTACATTTTGCGGTGCGGCGGCGTAGACCGTGAAGTGTTTTTCCGTCGGCCCCCACGCCAGCATCTCGCTCTGAACCGGTGCTCCCGAGGCATCGCTGATGCGAGGCAGGGTTTTGTTCAGTTCGTAGGCGTCGTCTTCGGCCGGGACATATTCGTCGGTGCCCTCGTAGCCGGTGGCGTCCGCGACGGCATCGCTCATCTCGCGGATATCGCCGGCCTTCTCCCACCAAGGTGGCTGGAAACGATAGCCGGCGAGGATGACTGCGGCCAGCAGAATTGCAGACGCTAGGAAGCGCCAGGTCCAGGCCCAACGCCTGGCGGCCATGGCGAGAAGCATTGCCAAAGCGGCGTTCATCGACAGCAGCCAGCGGAAGGGAAGTTGCACAAAGCGGAGCTCGGGCAAGTGCTGCCAGAGCAAATTGCTCACCGAAAGCATGAGGACC
>Ga0181521_10000943_pt1 | contig 35983 bp, 37 predicted proteins | sample PEATcosm2014_Bin_32_FD_119764 | JGI IMG/M metagenome (GOLD analysis project Ga0181521, IMG submission 119764) | Peatland microbial communities from MTU Mesocosm Facility, Houghton, MI, USA - PEATcosm2014_Bin02_60_metaG | ecosystem: Environmental > Terrestrial > Soil > Wetlands > Peat | place...
AACCAGCGTGATGATCGGCTCTTTGGCCGCATAGCCGCGCTTGCGAACCTCGCCGGCTCGCGTGGTGGTGCGGCCGATGAAGGTTTCGTCGGCTTGAACCGGCAACCCGCGTCCGCCCATCAGCGTGCCAAGGTACGGCTCGCGAGCGGCTTCCCTGATCCGGTGCATGAGGAACCACGTCGATTTGAGACTGACGCCGAGCATCCGATGCAATTGATGTGTGCTCATGCCCTTTTTGCTGGTCGCTAGCAGGTACATCGCCTTGAGCCAGATATGCAGCGGGATTTTCGACCGCTCCATGACGGTGCCGACCGTGACGGTAAATTGCTGACGGCAACCGTTGCACTGGTAAAGGCCGGGCCGATGTTTGCCGCCGCAGAGCTTGGTTACGCCGTCATCGCCAGTCGATCCGCAATGAGGGCAGACGGGGCCGTTCGACCAGATGCGAGCCTCAAACCACTCGCGGGCGAGGTTGTCATCTTGAAGGGCTGGATTGTCGAGTTCTGCGGTCATCGCCATCGCCTCTAAGCAATAGCAAGATTTTGTCCCCTTGTTACTGCTTTGTCAAGGTGAAAATCGCCATAATATTTGATGTTAACGACGCCAGCAGCGCATGTGTTCTTCAACTCAAAGTACATTTACAGACCAGTGACGCCTCCGTCGAGTGGGATAAGGGATTTAACTTTTGCCAATTACACAAGATTAGAGTGTGGTTCAATTACGATACTTATACCTACCGCGTTACTTACTACTGATTCATGAAAATTTTAGCCTTTCTCATGAAGGCTCGAAGCTTTCTCCCGCCGCTCCAAAGGCAGCGTACACAATAAGTCGCGGCTGCTGACTCCATCGCGCCGATCGTCGAATTGCGTTGAAACGTGTTGCCGTGGCTTGAAGAAACAAAACAGAAACATATATCTCGCCCTATGCCAGCCTACACGTCAAGCCGAGACTTGGCCGAATTCCGGCCGATCGTCCGCCGGCCATCTGTTACCTCCTGTTTTCCATCATCTGTTTCGGGATGGAAAGGCCGATTTTCAACCACTTGGCCCTGATCCTCTTTCCCTTCACGCGTGTGCGCGCGGGTCTGCTAGAAAGCGCCAAAGAACAGGACGGCCGATTAGCCGGTAACAGGAGGATAACAGGAGGCGCGCCTCCTGTTAAATTCGCCGATAACAGATGGGTAACAGATGGTGGACCATCTGATAAAAATGCGACCGACGCGGCTTCTTTCGCCGCGCACGCGCTAAATCGGCATCCCCACCTCGGACACGGCAAGGGCGCCGTCGGGGAGGACGTGGCGGTAGCGGTCGAGGTTCATCGTCATGCGTTTCATCAAGCGGCGGGCGCCGGGGTCGAACGGGGTGCGGCGGTGCATCGTGAAGCCGTTGTCCCACACCACCAGGTCGCCGACTTGCCACTGGTGCGCGTAGACGAATTCGTCGCGCGTCGCGGCCTGGTAGACCTCGTCGAGCAGCGCGAGCCCCGTGGTCGTGTCCATGTAATCGATGCCGATCGTCGTCGTCGAATCGAGGTACAGCGAGCGGTCGCCGGTCTCGGGGTGGGCGCGCACCAGCGCGTGCGTCACCGGCGGCGTCAGCCGCCTCGCCTCCTCCGAAATCTGCTGATCGGTGTCGCGGCCATACCCGGCGAGCCGCTTCGCGTAGTCGAAGACGCCGCGCTTGCCGGTGATTTGGGCGCGCAGCGGGCGCGGCAGGCCGGCATAGGCGGCGCGCAGATCGACCCAGAAGGTCTCGCCACCCTCTGGTGGCAATTCGAGCGCGTAGAGCGCCGCGCCGGTCGCCGGCTTGATCATGTAGGATTGGTCGGAGTGCCACTGCAGCTCGCCGTCGCCGAGCCCGCCGATCGGCCGTCCGAGCCCATCTTTGAGGTTGGACAGAACCGTGACCTCGGGCATGCTGGGCGAGGCCCAGTCGCTGCGGACGGTCCGCTCCAGCGGCCCGAGCAGCGCACAGAACGCCGCGAGCTCGGCCTCGCTCAGCGCCTGGCGGCGAAACACCAGTACGCCGTACCGCGCATACAGGTCGCGCAGCTCCGCGATCGTCGCGTCGTCCTGATTTTCCCAGAGCTTGAGGCCGAGCACCTCTCGCGCCAGGGTCGGGTGCAGGGAACGGGTCACGAGCATCGTTACGTCCTCGATGTGCGTCCTTCGAGGCTTCGCTTCGCGAAGCACCTCAGGATGAGGGATGTTCTTGAGGCCATTATAGGTCTACCTCATCCTGAGGCGCCTTGCGAAGCAAGGCCTCGAAGGACGCACGGGCGGGCTAGCCGTGAGAGGCCACACATGAACCACAATGCCTACAGCGACGACTACCTGCGCGACATCCTGACGAGCACGCGCACCATCGCCGTAGTCGGCGCGAGCCCGCGGCCGCAGCGCCCGAGCCACGGGGTGATGCGCTTCCTGCAGCGGCACGGCTACCGGGCGATCCCGGTCAATCCCTTTGCCGCGAGCGAGGAAATCCTCGGCGAGCGGGTCTATGCGAGCCTCGCCGAGATCCCAAGGGAATTAACCGGGCCGATCGACATGGTCGATATTTTCCGCCGCAGCGAGGCCGCTGGCGCGGTGGTCGACGAGGCGATCGCAATCGGCGCCAAAACCGTGTGGATGCAGCTCGACGTGCGCGACGACGCGGCCGCCGCCCGCGCCGAAGCCAAGGGGATCGAGGTGGTCATGGACCGCTGCCCGGCGATCGAAATCCCGCGTCTCGGCATCGCGCCACGTTAAGCCGCCATGGCCGCGTCACCGCAAGCTCGTCGCCGGCGCCGCCGGCGCTGGGAGATGCGCGCCCGGCCGCGGCTTTATCTGGGGATCGGCGCGGGAGTCGCGGGCGCTTTGGTCATTCCCGAAGCGATGCCGGCGATGCAACGCGCGGTGATCGGCTGGGATATCGGCATTGCCGTGTTCCTCGCGTTGTCGCTGGCGATGGCGGCGCGCGCGACCCCGGCCTCGATGCGGCGGCGCGCCGAGCTCGAAGACGATGCGCGCTGGGCGTTTCTGACCCTGATGGCCGGCGCCGCCTGGTTCAGCATGTTCGCGCTGTTGGGCATCCTCCACGACGTGCGCGGCGCCGGCGGGCTGCTCGCGGTCGAGCTTTCGCTGCTCGCCGGCGCGACGATCCTCTTGTCGTGGTTTTTCGCGCACACCGCCTTCGCGGTGCACTACGCGCACGACTACTACGCCGACCTGGCCGCGGAGCACCCACCGGGCCTCATCTTTCCCGGCGGGCGCGCCGACCCGGATTACTAGGATTTCCTCTATTACTCGTTTGTCGTGGGCATGACCTGCCAGGTCTCGGACGTGCAGGTCGCCACCCAGCCGTGGCGGCGTCTCGTCCTTGCTCACGGGATCGTGTCGTTTCTGTTCAACACCGTCGTGCTGGCGCTGAGCATCAACCTATTGGCGGGATTGCTGTAGTTTTTGTGCCGCGCCCGCGCGCAAGCGCGATCCAAACCGGGAGTTGATAAGAACGACATTCGGCCCCTCTTTACAATCATTCTAAATCGCACTACCTGTCGCGAGCGATTATCCGGAGGGAGTTCCCATGGCCGAAAGCGATAGCAAGTGCCCGTTCGCGGGCGGGACCCACGCACACACGAATCAAGACTGGTGGCCCAATCAGCTGAATCTGAGGATTCTCAACCAGAACTCTCCCCTGTCCGATCCGATGGGCGAGGCGTTCGACTACGCCGCGGAGTTCAAGAGCCTCGACCTGGATGCCGTGATCAAGGACCTCCATGCCTTGATGACGGACTCGCAGGATTGGTGGCCGGCGGACTATGGCCACTATGGGCCGTTGTTCATCCGGATGGCGTGGCACAGCGCGGGCACGTACCGCATCGGCGACGGTCGCGGCGGCGCCGGCTCCGGCACGCAACGCTTTGCCCCGCTCAATAGCTGGCCGGACAACGTGAACCTCGACAAGGCGCGCCGGTTGCTCTGGCCGGTCAAGCAGAAGTACGGCCGGAAAATCTCGTGGGCCGACCTGATGATTCTCGCCGGCAACGTCGCCCTGGAGTCGATGGGGTTCAAGACGTTCGGGTTCGGCGGCGGGCGCGCGGACGTCTGGGAGCCCGGAGAGGACATCTACTGGGGCCCCGAGGGCAAGTGGTTGGCGGACGAGCGCTACAGCGGCGACCGTGACCTCGAAAAGCCTCTCGCCGCGGTTCAGATGGGCCTCATCTACGTGAACCCGGAAGGACCGAACGGCAAGCCGGATCCCCTCGCGGCTGCCAAGGATATTCGCGAAACATTCGCGCGTATGGCGATGAACGACGAAGAAACGGTCGCGCTGATTGCCGGCGGTCACACCTTCGGCAAAACCCACGGCGCTGGCGCTGAATCATTCAAGGGCCCTGAGCCGGAAGCCGCCGGCATCGAGGAACAGGGCCTCGGCTGGGCGAGCACATTTGGCACGGGCAAAGGGGGTGACGCAATCGGCAGCGGCCTGGAAGTCATCTGGACCACAACGCCGACGAAGTGGAGCAACAACTTCTTCGAGAACCTGTTCGGCTACGAATGGGAGCTGACCAAGAGCCCGGCCGGCGCGCATCAGTGGCAGGCGAAAGGCGCCGCCGCCACGATTCCCGACGCTTTTGACCCGTCGAAGCGGCGTGTGCCGACGATGCTGACCACGGACCTTTCGTTGCGGTTCGATCCGGCCTACGAAAAGATTTCAAGGCGCTTCCACGAGAATCCGGATCAGTTCGCAGACGCGTTTGCGCGGGCGTGGTTCAAGCTGACGCACCGCGACATGGGCCCGATCGTGCGTTATCTCGGCCCGCTCGTCCCGAAGGAGAAGCTGCCGTGGCAAGACCCGATCCCCGCAGTGGATCATCCACTGATCGGGGAGCAGGACATTGCCGCGCTGAAGGCGAAAATCCTCGCGTCTGGCCTGTCCATCTCCGAACTAGTCACGACGGCCTGGGCGTCGGCATCAACGTTCCGCGGCAGCGACAAGCGCGGCGGGGCGAATGGCGCGCGCATTCGCCTCGCGCCGCAAAAGGATTGGGAAGCCAACCAGCCGGCCGAACTGGCGAAGATCCTCCAGACGCTGGAAGCGATCCAGCAGGATTTCAACAGCGCGCAGTCCGGCGGGAAGAAGGTGTCGCTGGCGGACCTGATCGTTCTGGGCGGCTGCGCAGCCGTCGAGGAAGCGGCGAAGAAGGCCGGGCACGATTTGAAGGTTCCCTTCACCCCCGGGCGCATGGATGCTTCGCAAGAGCACACCGATGTGGACTCGTTCGCCGTACTGGAGCCGACCGCGGACGGGTTCCGCAACTACCTTCGGAAGGGACACCAAGGATCGGCGGCGGAGCTCCTGGTGGATCGGGCGAACCTGCTGACGTTGACCGCTCCCGAGATGACGGTTCTTGTCGGTGGCATGCGCGTCCTGAACGCCAATTTGGGGCAGTCCGAACACGGCGCCTTCACCAAGCGGCCGGAGACTCTGACCAATGATTTCTTTGTGAACCTCCTCGACATGAGCACGAAGTGGCAGAAGTCCATCACATCTGAAGGCGTGTTGCAGGGGCGCGATCGGGCGACGGGCGAGCTCAAGTGGACGGGCACCGTCGTCGATCTCGTCTTCGGTTCGAACTCCCAGCTCCGTGCCCTCGCGGAAGTCCATGCATGCAGCGACTCGCAACAGGTGTTCGTGCGTGACTTCGTGGCTGCGTGGACCAAGGTGATGGATCTTGATCGCTTCGACCTTGCCTGATCGCAGCGGAGCGGCGTTTCAAGTTGCTTTGAAACGCCGCCCACGCGCTTTGCCCGCATGATCCGCTGGTCGCATCAGGACTCAATGCGACATCAACACCGGGACGGTCATTTCCCGGAAGATGCTACGGCTGGTTCCGCCCATCACCAGCTCGCGCAGCCGCGAATGACCATAGGCGCCCATCACGATGAGGTCGGCGGTGAGGTCAGCGGCGCGCGACAGGATGATGTCGGCGACGGGCGTGCCGTCGGTGACGGTCGACTCGGCCGCGGCCTCGATGCCACGCCGCTTCAGCGCGGCGACGATCTCGGCGGTCGCGGGATTGGGCAGCGCGTCGGCATTACTCGGGGCCTCGACTTCGATCACCGTCACCGCGTCGGCGCGCTCGATCACGAACATCGCATCGTGCAGCGCGCGCGCCGCCTCGCGGGTGCCGTTCCAGGCGATCAGCACATGATCGAACGTGGTGAACTCACCGGCATAGGGGATCATCAGCACCGGCCGGCCGAGCGCCAGCACCAGATCATCGGGCAGCATTTGCGGCACCGGGCTCTCGGCGTCCGGATCGGGCTGAGCGAGCACGACCAAATCGTAAAGCCGCCCGACCGTCGTGACGCTCTCGGTCAGGTCGGCCTCGCGCCACAACCAGTCGCCGGTCAGCTGCAACCGGCCGAGCTCCTGGCGGAACGCCGCCTCGACCCTGACCGCCTCGTCGCGCTGCGCCGCCATGAAGGCGTCGACCAACTGCGCGCCGCTGGCGAGGTCGCCAAAGCTGGTCGCCGCCGGCAGGCCGGTCGCGAAGAACCCGGTCAGACGGCCGTCGAAGCGCCTGGCGAGCACCGCCGCCGGCCCCAGAAGCCGCGCGGCCGCCGCCGCGCTGTCGATGACGACGAGAATATCCTTGCCCGGCATCGTTTCCTCCTTGCGACAGCAAGTGCGGCGGCGTCATGCCGCCTTCGGCACAGCGAAAACGGAAGCTATGTCCGCGCCGCCTCGCGGCACAGGCCGACCCGGCGCTTGCCGGCTACCGTGTAGAACAACGGCGGCGGCGAGGAGTCGTTGCCACCATAGACCGCGACCGCGCGGGCCAGCATGAACTGGCTGACGTCGCGAAACGGCTCCAGCGGATCGCGGCCGATCGGGTGCCAGCGCACATCCTCGAGCTCGTCGGTCGAGCGCGGCTCGCCGATGACGTGTTCGCCATGCCCAAGAAAGAACCTTGTGTTGAAGCGGCGGAACACGCGTGCCGGCGTTATCGCGCGGCCGATATAGCGCAGGCGATCGAACGCCGCCGCGACCCCCGCCGTCGCGTAGGCCTCCGCGACGAGGCTCGCCGATTGCAGGGTCGCTGGCGCCGTCTCGGCGCGGCCGAAGAACACGCCCGACTCCTCCCAGGTCTCGCGCAGCGCCGCGCGGGCGCAGCGCATCAGCCGCGGCGGGAAGAAGCCTTCATCGATTTCGGTCTGCCACGGCCTTGCGTCCTCGGCATCGACGGCACCGCCGGGGAAGACGTACACGCCCGGCATGAAGCGGACGTTGCGCGGACGCCGGCCGACCAGCAATTCGAGGTCGCGACCCGTTCCGCGCAGCAGGATCAGCGACGCGGCGTCGCGCGCCCTGACCGCTTGCGGCTTGGCCTCGATGACATCATTCATCTCGGACGCGCCCCGCACGGGCGGATCAGCGCGCCGCGTCAGGCTCGACCACCGCCGCCGACCACGGGGACATCACGTCGGAGATGCCGTGATTGGTGCCGTCCTCGCCGCGCAGCACCAGATTGGGGCAGGCGAACTGTTGTGGCGAAACCGTGTGCTCGACAAGCCGTGTCGCGCCGCGGTCGCTCAATCGATCGATCACCGCCTCAGGCAGACGGCGGTCGAGCGCAACCCCTTCCGCGCCGCTGACATCGACCCGCGGGTGATGCGCCGCTTCCTCGGGGCTCATGTCAAAATCGACGATAAAGCTCGCCATCTGCAGCACCGCACCGAGAATGCGCCGCCCGCCCGAGGCGCCGATCCCGAAACGCGGACGGCCGTCGCGGGCAACGATCAACGGGCACATATTGGTCAGCGCCCGCTTGCCCGGGCCGATCGAGTTCGGCCGTCCCGGAATCGGGTCGAACCACATCACGCCGTTATTCATCAGGATGCCGGTCTGCGGCAGCACGTAGCGGCTGCCAAAGGTCGACAATAGAGTTGTGGTCAGCGCGGCTATGCCGCCTTCCCGATCGATCGCGGTGATGTGGGTCGTGCAGCTCTCGGCCGGCGGCTCGGTGTCGCCCAGCCCTTCAAGGCGGGCCGCGTAAGCCTGCTGCAACGCCTCGACGACGGCCTCGAAATAGTTGGCGTCGGGACGCTTGGCGAAGCTCTTGCCCTGCAGCCGGTCAAGCACGTCGGCGAGGGTCGGCGCCGCGGTCAGGCCGCGCGCCGTCTGGAAGGTGTAGCCACGATAGGGAATGTCGAGCGTCGGCACGATGCGTGCCCGGCATTGCGCCAGGTCCTCCGCGGTCAGCACGCCGCCGCCCGCCTTGACGTCAGCCAAGATCGCCGCGGCGATCTCGCCGGTATAGAAATCCTCGGGCCCCTCTTCGGCGAGCCGGCTCAACGTCTCGGGCAACCGCCCGAGCGACAACACCGGCGCGGGGCCGACTGCCGGGACCGCCGGTGGAAGATCGTTAGGCAAGTAAATCCGTCGGCTCTCCGCGTAGCGGCGCAGGTCGGCCGCGAATGCAGCAACCCGCAGCGTCACGTACCAATCGACTGGCAAGCCGTCCTTTGCCAGCGCGATCGCCGGCGCGATTAGATCGCGCCATGGCAATCGGCCGAACCGTTCGACGGCCTGCTCATAGCCGCGCACGGTGCTGGGCACCATCAAGGACAACGGCCCATGGACATTGCGGTCATCGACCACTTGGGCCCAGGTGAAGAGATCGGTGTGCGAGTCCCCGGTCAACGGAAACAGCGCCGGATCAAGCTTGGCGGGCGCGACCGGACCGAAATCGACGACCTCGGCGCGGGTGCCACCGGCCGGATGCACGACCATGAAGCCGATCCCACCGAGGCCGCTGTTCCACGGCTCGCGCACCGCCAGCGCAAACGCGGTCGCGACGACCGCGTCGACCGCGCTGCCGCCGGCGGCGAGAATCTCGGCGCCAACCGTCGCCGCCACTCCGTTCTGCGAGGCGACGATCCCGCCGTTCGAAGCCACCGCGGGCTTGCGGACGACCCAGTTCTGCATCAGTGGATCCATGTCAGCCGATCTCGATCCCGTCGACGCGATTGCCATAAAATGCGTAGTGCCCGGCGAGCTTGTCCGTCTCGTCATACGGCGTCTCGTAGCCCCAGATCGCGTTTTCCGAGGCGTTCTCGCCGATTTTCAGTGTCCAGTACGAGGCGGTGCCCTTGAACGGGCAATAGGTGTTGTGCTCGGTCTTCTTCATCAGGTCGAGCCGCATGTCCCTCGCCGGGATGTAGTAGACCGGGCCATGGCCGGTCTCCTCGCAGCGCAAGGCGGCTGTGCTGTCGGCGACGACAGTGCCAGCATAGCTGACGCGCACGCGCCGGCCCTCGGGATGAAGATCGACGCGGTGCTCGGGCTTCTTGACCCAGCCGGGGGCGGGATTCGCCATGACTCTTCTCCCTATTTCGTGGTTTCGAGCTACTTCGTGGTTTCAGAGGGCGGCGCCTTGCGCCAATTCGCGGCGCTCGGCTGTTTGTCGCAACTAAACGAGGCGACGCAGGAATCGTAGAACTGCGAGCCCTGCAGCGGACCGCATTCCTTGTCAATTCGGCTCTTGCGAAACGCGGGGTTGCTGCAGGTGAGCTGATCGTATTGCTGCGACTCCTTGACGTTCTGCTGCGGCGTTTCGTTGCCGGGGCTCGGGGTTTGCGCCGACGCGCCCACCGCGGCGCTGATCAGGGCCAAGGCAACTACAACCGGTCCAAAGCGTGTCATCATCATCCTCTCCATTCTCGGCGACCGTCGCCAAGGCGACAAAGATTTTGCACAGAAGATCGTGGCTCAGCCGACCATCGTCAATCCGCCGCTGACGCTTAATACCTGGCCGGTGATGTAATCGGAGCGGGCGCCGAGAAAAAACATCACCGCCTCGGCGATGTCCTCGGGCTGCGCGATGCGGCGGAACGGGATCGCGCGGGTCAGCGCCTCGCGCATGCGCTCGGGCTGGCGCTGGAACAGCGGCGTGTCGGTCGGGCCCGGGCAGACGCAATTGACGTTGAGGCGATGCCGCGCCATCTCGCGCGCCAGCGATTTGGTGAAGGCGATGAGCCCGCCTTTGGCCGCCGCGTATACGGTCTCGCCCATGCTGCCGACCCGGCCGGCATCACTCGAGATGTTGACGATCTTTCCCGACTGCGCCTCGATCATCGGCGGCAAGACAGCGCGGGTCAGCCGCACCGCCCCCATCAGATTGATCGCGATGAGATCGTCCCACATCTCGGGCGGGTTCTCGATAAACGGCTGAATGCGGTCCCAACCAGCGCCGTTGACGAGGCCATCGACATGACCGACCCGTTCGTTCACCTCGGCGGCAAAGGCGGCGATCGCTTCAGGCTTTTGCAGGTCGAGCGGCAAGAAATCGGCGGTGTGCCCGCCATCGCGCGCTGCCGCGACCGTCGCCTTGCCGCCGGCTTCGTCGATATCCCCGATAAACACCTGCGCGCCCTCGCGCGCCAGCAACAGCGCGGTCGCCCGGCCGATCCCCGAGGCGCCGCCGGTGACGATGACGGCGCGGTTCTGCATCTCCATGCGGTCGTCCTCTTCCCATCCGAGCGACGATGCTAAGCGCCGAGCGGCTGAGGGACAACGCTGTCGCGCGGAACATCTTCCGGCAGCTCCAACGCGGCCTCGACAACGGCGCGCCCCAATTCATGCGCGGCAAGATCGCGCCGGCGCGGCTTTCCGCCGCGGGACCAGATCGCGTAGTCGCTGCGCCAATCGTCGAAGCCGAGCTGGGCGAAGTCGCGCGGCAGGCTCGGCAGATGATCGCCGTAGAAGGCGAGGACCGCATCCGACCGGCGATCTTCCAGGCTGTCGATTAGTAGGCGCAGCATCTCGTCCGATCGGCGCAGCCCGTCGAGATAGCAATCCAATTCACCGCCTTTCTTGAGCCACGGCCCGTGATTGCCCATCGTGATCGCGAAGATGGCGACGCGCGGGCCTTCGGCATCGAGCACGCGGAGGACGTGGCCGGCGAGCTCGGGATCGGGCAAATAAGGCGGGGTGCGCGACCCGCCCAAGGTCTCGCGGCCGAGAAATTCGTCGAAACCGAGGGCCGGCATCGCCAGATCGCGCCGGAAGAAGCGGCGATCGAATGGATGCAGGCAAAGCGTGCGGTAGCCGGCGTCGCGCAACCGCCAGATCTGCGACCGGATCGGGGTCCGGGTCAGCGCGTGATACGGGTTGAAGCGGTCGTAGCCGAGTTCGCTGTCCGGAATACCGGTCAGCACCGCGAATTCGGCGCGCATCGTGTTGGCGCCCCAGGCCGGCACGATGAGCCGGCCTGATGTGCCCCCTTCACACGCGGCGTCGTAGCCGGCGAGCAGATCGCGCGGCAGCATCGGCAGCGCGCGGCGCGCATCGAAGAACGACTCGCATTGCACGAGGATGATCGGCCGCGTCGGCGTCGGCGTCGCGTGCCTCACCGATGGCGCAAGCCGCGCGCGGCGCGCCGGGCGCTCGGCGCGGGCGATGATCCCGTGCACGATCAACATAGCCGCTGGACCGAGCCGGGCGGCGTCGGCAAACGGCTCGCCGCTGGGCTCAAGGCGGCGCAGCGCTCGCGCCGCGTGACCCAGCCACGACTCGCGGCCGATGCGCCACAGCGCGACCGCGACACTCGCGGCGACGACCAATGCGGCAAGCGGATGCGGGGGCGTCACCGCGGGTTCGCAGAGCAGCAGAGCGAGAGCAGCAAGCACAGCCGCCCCTGCCCCGCCGAGCACCAGGCCGGTCCCGGCGAACGGCAGATAGAGGTGCGGGTGCGCGAAGACCTGTGGCAGTTCGGACAAGGCCGAGAACTGCACCGGCTCGCGCAAGGTCTCGCGCACCGTCCGATCGGCGAACGCAAAGCCGGCGCCGAGGGCGAAGACGATCGCACCGGCGAAAACCGGCCGGCCACTCGCGGCGAACAACACGATCGCGACGACGGCGAGCGGCGCGGCATCGAGCAGCGTTGCCAGCCCAACCCAGTGTGCTCTGGCAACGCAGCGCGGGATGATCCAGCCGCCCAGCGCCAAGGCGAGGCCGATTGTGCTGTGCCAGACCGCGCTCATGGCGAACAAATATGGAAGCGAAAGTGGCGCAGGATGCGGTCGCCGATCGCCGGCGGCAGCACGTCGCAAGCCCGCAAGCCCAGCGTGAGCGGCCACGGAAAACTGATCCGCCTTCGGCCGCGATCGATGCCGCGCCTGACCTTGTGCGCGGCACGCTCGGCGCTGATCAGAAACGGCGTGGCGCCGACCCAGCGATCGGTCATCGGCGAGGCGAAAAATCCGGGGCATACGACCGTCACGCCGATGCCGCGCGGCTCGACCAGCGGCCGCAGCGCCTCGCCATAAGCGCGCAGTCCCGCCTTGCTCGCAGAATAACCGGGCGCATAGGGCAAGCCGCGATAGGCGGCGAGCGAGGCGATAAAGGCGACCCGGCCACGCCCGCGCGCCCCCATCGCCGGCAGCAGAGGCACGACCGTATTCACCGCGCCAAGCAGGTTGACCGCGACTTGCCGTGAGGTCGCGTCGATGTCCTCGCACATCTCGCCCGGCTCGGGCCCGGCGGAGATACCGGCATTGGCGATGATGAGATCGACCGAATGGGAGCGGTCGAACGCGCCGAGCCAGGCGGCGAGGGAATTGCCATCGACGACATCGATCGTCGCGACATCAACCGTCGAGCCCGCCGCCCGGCACGAATCCGCCACCGCCGACAGCCGATCCGGGTTCCGGCCGATCAGACCGAGCGCCACGCCCCGGGCGGCATAGGCGCGGGCAAGTGCGGCACCGAGCCCGCTCGACGCGCCGGTGATCACCGCCGCGCGAAATACCATCGCGAGACATTGGGCGCGCCGGGCCGCAGCGCTTCGATCAGCGCGCCCTGCAGGCGTCGCGCCCAAACCAGCGGGCCGCCGCGCCACAATTCCGGCCGCGCCAGGCGCTCGACGATGGTCTCGGGCTCGCAGAGACGCCGGGTCGCCGGGTCGAGGTAGCGCGGGTAGCGGATCAGCGCCGCAGCGGCCAACTCCTCGACCGTCAGGATACGGCCGCGCGGTTCCATGACGAGATCGTTGGTCAGCCCCCAACCCGCGTAGAAACCGTAACCGGGATGCGCCGCAGCAGCGCCTCGAACCCGGAGAGCGAGGTCAGCGTATGAAGCTCGTCGATCTGCGGGAGCAGCGCGGCAATCGAACCCCGGCGCACGATCGCGTCGGTATAACGCAGCGCTTTGCGTGGCGAGATCGCGCCTTTCCGGTGGCCGGCAACGACGTCCGGGTGCGGCTTGTAAAGGATGAAGGCGTCGGGGTTTGCCGCCCGCACCCTCGCCAACAGCCCAAGATTGCCGCCGATGTCGCCACCGCCCGCCCGCACCGACAGATCGTCCTCGACCTGGCCGGGAACCAGGACGCGGCGCCGACCGCGCGGCCAGGTGATAGCCAGTAGCAAGCTGCCGATGCCAAGAGCGTCAAGATTGTACTTGGTTACCCCGCCGGCGATCAGCCGATCGATCAGCCGCCGCGCGCGGGCCAACAGGGCTGCATCGAAATCGGTCTCCCGCAACAGCCGCTCAAGATCGCTCTCACGCCGCGGGTCGCAATAGATTCCGGCGGTATCGAAGACCAACGATGCCGGCGGCAGGAAATCAGAGCCGAGACCGACCGAGCGGATGAACCCGTCCTCGATGCGGATCAGCGCGATACCGTGCAGCGCCGCCGCTTCGGCCAGACCCGGCGGCTCGCGAGTCGCCCAGACGCCGATAGCGCCGTTCCGGGCCAGCGCCACGCTGACCGCGTCCGCGATACTGCGGCGGAACGCCGGCTTGCCGCCCACCGCGGCGAGGAAATCGCCGACGCGGCGCCGCTTCCACCACGATATTCCGACGCAAACCACGATCTGCCGGTTCATCGGGAAGGCCTCCCGGGCTTTAGAACCCTTTGTAGGCTAATTTCGCCAGCCGGCATTAGCCTTGTCCATAAAAATCGCGCAGAAGTTGCTCGCCGGAAGGGACAGCCTCGGTGGTTGCCTCGGCCGGCGCGCTCTGCCTTACTGAAGCGATCGCGGAGGGAGGCGGCGAGTGCGATGAAGGTGCTGGTGACCGGGGGCGCCGGATTTATCGGCTCGGCGGTATGCCGGCATTTCGTCGCCGAGCGGAACGCGACGGTTCTCAATGTCGCAAAGCTGACCTACGCCGCGAACCTCGCCTCGCTGCAACCGCTCGATAATCACCCGGGTTACAGTTTTCATCGCGCCGATATCTGCGACCGCCCTGCGATCCAGCGACTGCTCGCCGATTTCATGCCCGACGCGGTGCTGCATCTCGCCGCCGAGACGCATGTTGACCGCTCGATCGACGGACCGGGCGAGTTCATCAAGACCAATGTCGAGGGGAGTTTCGCGCTGCTCGAAGCCGCGCGGGGGTATTGGGAAAAGCTGCCACCGGCACGAGCGAAGGCCTTCCGCTTCCACCACGTCTCCACCGACGAGGTGTTCGGCGCGCTGGGCGCCCGGGGCAAGTTCAGCGAAACCAGCCGCTACAAGCCGAATTCGCCCTATGCCGCGTCGAAAGCCGCCTCCGACCATCTGGTGCGCGCCTGGCACGAGACCTACGGGCTGCCGGTGCTGTTGAGCAATTGCTCGAACAATTACGGGCCTTACCACTTCCCGGAAAAGCTGATCCCGCTGACGATCCTCAAGGCGCTGCACGGCGAGCCGGTCCCGGTCTACGGCAAGGGCGAGAATGTGCGCGACTGGCTCTATGTCGAGGACCATGCGCGCGCGCTCCACGCGATCCTCGGCGAGGGCAAGCCTGGCGCCAGCTACAATGTCGGCGGCGACGGCGAGCGGAAAAATATCGAGGTCGTGACCCAGCTCTGCGCGCTGCTCGACGAGATGCTGCCGCAATCGCCGCACCGCCCGCATGCGCGACTAATCAATTTTGTCACCGACCGGCCGGGTCACGACCAGCGCTATGCGATGGACGCGGCGAAACTGCACCGCGACCTCGGCTGGCAACCGCGGGAAAGCTTCGACAGCGGACTGAGGAAGACGGTGCGCTGGTACCTTGACAACCGCGCGTGGTGGGAGCCGATCTGGTACGGCCGCTATCCCGGCACAAGGCTCGGCGGCGCCGGCCCGCGCGCACAAGCGGCGGAAGGCTGAGCTGCGGCATCGCCGTGACCTCGCGGCCGGCAAAATCGCCTATGATCGGGAAGAACTTGGAGGGACCTGGAAGATGAGCGACGGCTTTGCCTACACCAACCTCTTTGCCAAGAACCTGCCGGCCCCGGCGGTGCGGTTCGCCGGCTATCCCAAATACAATTTCATCGGCGGCCACAACGACCCGACCTTGATCCCGGTCGAGGGGCTGATCGAGGCGACCGCGGCGGCGCTGCGCAAGGAGGGCTCGAAGCTGGCGATGTACACCGCGGCGCAAGGCTCGCAGGGCCATCTGGGCCTCAGGGAATTCGTCAAGACCAAGGCGAAACTGCGCGGCATCGACTGCTCGACCGACGACATCCTGATCACCGCCGGGTCGGGCCAGGGGATCGACCTGATCAACGCGGTGCTGCTCGAAGTCGGCGACACCGTGATCCTCGAGGAATTCTCCTATGGCGGCGCGATCAACAAATTGAAGCGCGAAGGCCAGAAGATCGTCGCCGCGCCGCTCGACGAGGACGGCATCAAGATCGCCGCGCTGGGCAACATCCTCAAGGATCTCAAGGGCAAGGGGATCACGCCGAAATACATCTACACGATCCCGACCATCCAGAACCCGACCGGCAGCATCATGCCGCTGGAGCGGCGGCGCCAGCTGCTCGCCGTCGCCAAGGAATACGGCGTGCCGATCTTCGAGGATGAATGCTACGCCGATTTGATCTGGGGCGGCACCAAGGCGCCGCCGGCGATCTATTCGTTGGATCGCGAGCATGTCGTGCATATCGGCAGTTTTTCGAAGACTTTGTCCCCGGCCCTTCGCCTTGGGTACGTGATCGCCGATTGGCGGCTGATGAGCCAGATGATCGCCTGCCGCAGCGACAGTGGCTGCGGCGCGCTCGAGCAAATGGTCGTGGCCGAATATTTCTCGCAGAATTTCGGCGAGCATGTCGACGAGCTCTCCGAGACATTGAAAGGCAAGCTCGACACGATGGTCGAGGCGGTCGAGCGCGAGTTCGGCACGGCAGTCGAGCCGTGGATCCCGAAAGGCGGCATCTTCCTGTGGATGAAGCTGCCCGACGAGGTCGACATCATGAAGCTGGTGAAGCCCGCCGCCGATGCCGGGATCGCGCTCAACCCGGGTCCCGAATGGGCGGTTGAGGGCGCCGATTCGGGGTCGCGGCTGCGGCTGTGCTTCGCGCTGACCTCGAAGGAGGAGATCCGCGAGGGCGTCGCCGCGCTCGCCAAGGTCTGTTACGAGCAGACCGGCATCCCGGCGCAAAGCGCCAACATCCGCCGCTAGATGCCGTCCCGCAGCCAAATCGACGCGACCCTCAGCGAGGCGGTCGCGACGGGAAACGTGCCGGGCGTCGTCGCGATGGCGGCGACCGCCTACGGGCCGATCTACGAAGGCGCGTTCGGAGCGCGCCGGCTCGGCGGGCCGGCGATGACCTTGGACACCGTGTTCCGCATCGCCTCGATGACCAAGGCGGTCACCTCGGTCGCGGCGCTGCAACTGGTCGAACAGGGCAAGCTGTCGCTCGACGGGCCGGTGCCGGCCATCGATTCGACCTTGTCGGCGCCGCAGGTGCTGACCGGGTTCGACGCCACGGGCAGTCCGCTGCTGCGTCCGGCGAAACGGCCGATCACCTTGACCCATCTGCTGACCCACACCGCCGGGTTCAGCTATGGGATCTGGAACCCCGATGTCGAACGCTACATCGACGTCAGCGGCACGCCGCAGGCGAGCACCGGCAAGCTCGCCGCGCTGCGCATGCCGCTGGTGTTCGATCCGGGCGATAAATGGGAATACGGAATCAATATCGACTGGGTCGGCCGGCTGGTGGAAGAAATGAGCGGCGAGAGGCTCGACGCCTATTGCCGTGAGCACATCTTCGCCCCGCTCGGCATGGCCGATACCGGCTTCGTGCCGAGCGACGAGCAGCGTGCACGGCAGGCGGTCATCCATCAGCGCGAAGCCGACGGGTCACTGACCCCGCAACCGCTGGAGGAGCTTATTCCGCGTGAATTCTTTGCCGGCGGTGGCGGGCTCTACTCGACCACGGGCGACTATCTGCGTTTCTTGCAGGCATTGCTCCACGGCGGGGCGCACGACGGCGCGCGCATCCTCAAGCCGGAGACCGTCGCGCTGATGGCCGAGAACCATATCGGCGGGCTGCAGGCCGGGATCATGAAGACGAACGCGCCGGAGATGACCAATGACGTCGATTTCTTCCCCGGCCAGCAGGTCCGCTGGGGGCTCGGCTATATGCTCAGCCTCGAACCAGGTCCGAACGGCCGCAGCGCCGGCAGCGTGACCTGGGCGGGGCTCTTCAACACCTATTACTGGCTCGACCCGACCAAGCGTGTCGCCGGGCTGATCATGACCCAGATCCTGCCGTTCGCCGATCACCAGACGGTGGCGCTCTACGGCGCTTTCGAACGCGGCGTCTACGCCGCGCTAAACGAGACCTGAGCGCCGGTGCGATTTTCATCAATGGTGCGTTGGCTTGGTATATGGAGGCTGATCGCCGCGCTGCCGCTATTCGCGCTCGCCGCCTGCGTCGATGGCTTGACCGTCGTTCCGGGCCCGGTGTCGGACTTTATCGTCGTCAGCGACTTCACCGTGCCGGAAGGCGCCGTCCGGCTCGATCCGAGCTTTGGCTTTTCGCTCTATCGCGGCGAGCCCGGCGTGCCGACACAGCAGCGCGCCGCCTCGATCGGCCGGGCAGTCGGCTTCCTTGTCACCGACACGATCGCCGACCGGTTGCGCGCGCTCGGCTACGACGCGCAGAGCACGACCAACCCATCGCCGCAGACCGGCTCCCGCGCGCTGCTGATTTCCGGCACATTCCGTGAGATCGACGAGGGCGAACGCCGCCATCCGACCGAGATGGGCAGCGCGGTGATCGCCGATGTGCAGATCAAGGCGGAAATTCCCGGTCTTGGGGTGAGGCCGGTGCAGAGCTTCACCATCGACTCGCGCACCGCGCCGCAGGCGACCGTTACCGGCGCCGCGACACGGCGCGAAACCGGGGTCGATGCCGACGCCACGCGGATCGGCGTCGAGATCGCCCGTGTCGTCGCCGACGTCGCGAAACGAAACAATTGGATGCCGGCGGCGAAGTGACGCCTACGACCCCGGCACGGTGCCCTTCGGCAGGGTTTCGCAATAGCGCGCGATCTCGCCCGGCGTGGTGATCCACAAATCGTCGCGGTGCTCCAGGATGTGCCGAAGCGCCCGGCGCAGCGCGCGCAGCCGGAACGGCTGGCCGATGATGAAGGGGTGGAGCGCGACCGAATAGACGAGCGGGTATTTGCGTGACTGCTCGAGCATCTCGTCGAACTGGTCGATCATCATCGCCTCGAACTCGCGGGCGGTGTGGCGACGGCCGATGAGGCTCGACATGTCGTTGAGCTCGACCGGGTACGGCACGGTGAGGAGCGGCCCGGCGCGGGTCGTCATCCAGATCGGCTGGTCGTCGAGCGGCCAATCCATGACGTAGCGATAGCCGGCTTCCTTCAGCAGATCGGGCGTCGCTCCGCTCTGCGCCAGCCCGGGCCCGAGCCAACCTTCGGGCTTCTTACCGGAGAGTCGGGTCACCAGCTCGGTGCATTCGGCGATAAGCCGCACCTCGTCTTCTTCCCACAGCACGTCCTGGCGCTCGGAATTGCTGCGCCCATGACCAACGTACTCGTCGCCCCGCGCGTTCATCCGCTCGACGATCGCCGGGCAATTTTCCAGCACGGTCGAATTGACGTTATGCGCGCCGGGCAAGCCGAACTCGTCGAGCAAGTCGAAATAGTACCAGAGCCCGACCCGATTGCCGTAATCGCGCCACGCGTAATTGCGCTGATTCTGTTGGGTGGCCTCGCCGGTCGAGTCGGGGCCGGTGCCGGCGCGAAATGCGAAAAACTCGATGTTGTTGCAGAAAAAGACCGCGAGTCGCTTGCCTTCCGGCCAATCATAGACCGGTCGCTGGTGGATCGGCACGTAGTCGTAGCGGCCGTGGCTGGGGAGTTTCATGGCGGCGGGAGGCTAGATTACCGCCCCGTGAACACCGGGCGGCGCTTCTCCATGAAGGCGGTGCGGCCCTCGGTATAGTCCTGGCTGGCGAAGCACTCCTCGACGACGCGCTTGCACAGCTCCATGTCGCGTTTGCCTTCGTCCTTCAAGGCCTCGCGGACGATCTGCTTGGCGGCGCGCACGGTCAGCGGCGCATTGCCGGCGATCGTGGTGCAGTAATTGTTGACGTAGCTTTCAAGTTCGCCATCGGGCACGACCCGGTTGATGACGCCCATGCCCAGCGCCTCTTCAGCGGTGAACTGGCGCGCGGTGAAGAAGATCTCGCGGGCATAGGCGGGGCCGACCACGTCGATCAGCTTCTTGATGCCGTCATAGGCATAGCCGAGGCCGAGTTTGGCCGCCGGGATGCCGAATTTCGAGCCTTCGGCGGCGATCCGGATGTCGCAGGCGAGCGCGGTCGCCATGCCGCCGCCGATGCAATAGCCGCGGATCATCGCGATCGTCGGCTTCAGCGTCTCCTGCAGCGCCAGTCGCGCACTTTCCGACGTCTTGGCGTAGGCCTCGGCCGCCTCGACGCTGTCGCGCTTCTCCTTGAATTCGGAGATGTCGGCGCCCGAGACAAACGCCTTGCCGCCGGCGCCGGAAAGCACGATCACCCGGATCGCCGGATCGTTCTCGTAATCCGCCATGATCTGGCCCAGCGCCTGCCACATGTCGAGCGAGACCGCGTTGTGGCGCGCCGGGTTGTTGAAGATGATCCGGCCGATGGCGCCGTCCTTTTCGCCGATCATCTTCGAAGTCGCGAGAGGCTGGTCGAGCATGGCGATGGGCGCTCCTGTATGGTTTGTTCCGAAATTCGCTGGGGCCAGTGTGGCAGATCGCGCCCGCCGGCGCATCCGCGCAATCCCGGCGCGGGTCAGTTCGGCGCGAGGATCAGCCTTGTCGGAACCGCATCGGCCTCGATCTGCTGGTCGGGGCGGATCCAGAATACGGTCACCGCGCCGAGCAGGAGCAGCGCCATCGACACGGCGAACGGCATCGTCCAGCTGCCGGTCCGATCGAGGATCCAGGCGAACGCGACCGGCGACAGAATGCCGGCGACCGCGCCCGCCGCGTTCATCAGCGCGCTGGCGCTGCCGGCGTATTCCGGGGCGATGTCCATCGTCGCGATCCACATCGGCGAGATCGCTGTGTCGAGAAAGAACAGCGCCAGGGTGAAGCTGATGACACCGGGGATCAGCTCATGCACCAGGATCGCCGGGATCAGCGCGGTCAGCGCCAGCAGCAGGCAGACGGCGATCAGCCACGAGCGGGCGATCTGCCGACGCCCGGTGCGCCGCAGCAGGTAATCGCTGATGATGCCGCCGATAAACTCGGCGCACATCGCGCAGAGGAATGTCGCGGCGAAAAACATCGACGATTTCTTCATGTCGATGCCGTAATTCTTTGAGAATAGCGACGGCATCCAGGTGACGTAGAGCCAGCCGGTCCACCCCATGCAGAAATAGGTGACCATCATCGGCACCATGCGCGGCACAAGGCGCCGCCACGGCACCGGGCCGGAACCGCCCGGTTGCGCCGGTCCGGCCGTCAAGGCCGCGAGCTCGTCGGGGCTGATACTCGAATGATCGCGCGGATCGTCGCGGAAATACCACACCCACAACACCGCCCAGAACGCCGAGACGATCCCCAACACGACAAAGATCAGCCGCCACGACATCACCGTGATCAGAAGGGCGACGATCGGCGCCGTCACCCCGGCGCCGATGCGGCCGGCGGCATGGGTAAGGCCGATGCCGAAGCCACGTCCCGCCTCCGACGTCCACTTGGACAGCGCCCGGGTCGCGGCCGGGAGGGTCGCGCCCTCGCCCATGCCGAGCGCGAAGCGCACCGCGAACAATGTCGCGAGCCCGCCGATCGCGCCGGTCAGCATCGTCGTCACTGCCCAGGCCAGCGCGCAAACGGCGAGCGTCCGGCGCGAGCCGAAGCGGTCGGCGATCCAGCCGCCGACGAGCTGAAACGGCGCATAGGCATAATTGAAGGCGGAGAAGGCGATGCCGAGCTGAAGGTTGGTCAGGCCTAAATCGTCCTTGATCGTCTCCGCCGCCGCCGCGAGGTTCACCCGATCGACGAACAGGATCACATGCATCACGCAGAGGATCAGCAGGAAATTACGCGTCGCCCGCCCGGGCAGGACGATCAGCATCGGCGTCCTCCGCCGCTTCTAGTGTTTCCCCCGCAACCGAGCATGGTTTGCCCCGCTCCTCGTTCGAGCGGCCAGCATGACAGAATGCCGCAAGCGGCGCACCAGCGCGGTCTACCCCCTCACCCAACCCTCTCTCCGCAAGTGGGGCGAGGGAGCGCGCCGGTGCTAAGCCCCTCGCCCCGTTTACGGGGAGAGGGGGAGGGTGAGGGCCGTCCCTAGATCGCCCCTGCCGCGCGCAGGTCGGCGATGTCGCCCTGGTTGTAGCCCAGCTCGCGCAGGATCTCGTCGTTGTGCTCACCGAGATCGGGGGTCGGGATGCGCATCCGCGCCGGTTCGGGGGTACGGGTCATGTTGATCGCCTGACCGACGACCTGCAATTCGCCCAACCGCTTGTGGTCCATCGGCCGCGCCATTTCGAGATGCACCACCTGCGGATCGCCAAAGGTCTCGTCGATCGTGTAGACCGGGCCGCACGGCACGCCGACCTCGTTGAGCAGCTCGATCCAGTAGTTGCTCGACTTCTGCTTGGTGATCTCGCTGATGGTCGCGTTGAGCTGCTTGCGGTTCTTCGAGCGCGCCGGCCCAGTCGCGTAATCGGGGTCGGTCAGCAATTGCGGCGCCTCGGCCGCCTCGCAGAACCGCTTGTAGAGGTTGTCACCCGAGGCGGCGATGTTGATCTGCCCGTCCGCGGCCGGGAACAGCCCGGTCGGAATGCCGGTCGGGTGGTCGTTGCCGGCCTGCTTGGCAACCTCGTGCGCCTGCAGCCAACGCGACGCCTGGAAATCGAGCATGAAAATTTGCGCCTCAAGCAGCGAGGTGTGCACCCACTGCCCCTCGCCCGAGGTTTCGCGCTCGATCAGCGCCATTAACATCGCCTGGGCGAGCAGCAGCCCGGCGCACAGATCGTCGATCGGGATGCCGACGCGCACCGGCCCCTGCCCCGGCAACCCGGTGATCGACATCAGCCCGCCCATGCCCTGGGCGATCTGGTCGACCCCAGGCCGCTTCGCGTAGGGCCCGGTCTGGCCGAAGCCCGAAATGCTGCCATAGACGATGCGCGGATTGACCTTCCTGACCGACTCGTAATCGACCCCAAGCCGGTGCTTCACGGTCGAGCGAAAATTCTCGACGATCACGTCGGTTTTTTCGGCCATTTTCATGAAGATCGCGACACCTTCCTTACTCTTCAGGTTAAGCGAAAGGCTGCGCTTGTTGCGGTGCAGGTTCTGAAAGTCGAACCCCTCGCGCCGCGATCCGGTGATGTCGGTGCCGGGGCCGCCGGGCGGCTCGATCTTGATCACCTTGGCGCCCCAATCGGCGAGCTGGCGCACGGCGGTCGGGCCGGCGCGCGCATGGGTCAGGTCGAGCACGGTGAATTTCGATAGCGGCAGGGATCCGATACTCACGACGAGGTTTCCTCCGATTGCGAGACGCTCAAGCTCGGCCGCAACTGTCGCCCGTCGCTTGGCCCAGCGTCAAGGATTGCAGACGCATCGCTGGGTGCGTGAGCACGGGTTGCCACGAGTTCGCGGCAGGGTTATCTAGAAACAAATTCTAGAATGAGTTTGAAATGGCGCTCAGCATCAAGACAGTCGAGGCTGATCGGCTCGCCCGTTCTCTCGCCAAGCTGACCGGAGAGACGATGACCAAAGCGGTCACCGTGGCGCTGCGCGAGCGCCTCGATCGCGAGCGGGCAAAGCGGGAGTCTGCCGGCGATTTGGCTGCACGCCTGAAGATTTGGGCGCTGCGGTTTCGTGAGGAATACGATACCCGGCCCGTAACAAAATCCGAGTGGGACGAGGCCTCTGGCGACACCCAATGATCGTCGTGGACTCGTCAGCGATAATCGCTTTGCTCCTCGGCGAGCCCACCGCGACTGTCATCGCGTCCCGATTGGAGGCGGATACGGAGCGGGTAATGTCGGTCGCATCCTATCTCGAAACCGGTACGGTGGTCGCCGGGCGCCGCCGCTCAGATCGCCTTGCCGCGATCGATTTTCTCGATGCGTTTTTGGCGGATTCGGACATCGAATTGCGGCCGGTCGACGAAACCCAGATACGGATCGCGCTCGCCGCCCGTATCCGCTACGGCCGCGGAATGGATCATGGCGGCGTGCTCAATTTCAGTGACGTATTTTCCTATGCGCTTGCTAAATCGCTCGATGCGCCACTGCTGTTTATCGGCGGAGATTTCACCACGACCGACGTCAAGTCCGCGCTCGACTAGGTCTGCTCAATCCGAGGCCGCCGGCCGCACCTGCGCGCCGCGACGGGTGATCCGGACGATCGGCGCGCAGAGCAGCGTCAGGAAGATGCCGAGGATCACAAAGCTGGCGGTCGTGCCCCAGCCGTCGGCGATCACGCCCATGATCGGCGGGATCGCGATCGCGGCAAGGCGGTTCATCGTCTGCCGCAGTCCGACGACCGCGCCCTGCCGATAGGGACCGACCGCCTTCGCCTGGACCGAGAACATCATCGGCTGGACGACCCCCTGCAGCCAGCCGCGCACGATATTGGCGGCGAGCAGCAACGCGTAGATGCCGCCGAGAAACGGAGTGACGCAGATCAGCCCGATCGAGAACACCGTGCCGCTCAGCATGGTCTTCTGCGGGTCGCCGAGCCGCATCGCCCTTCCGGCGAACAACGAGCCGAGCCCGCTAAACACCTCGACCGCCGCGAACAACAGGCCGATCGTCGTGCCGACCAGGCCGATCCCGTGCAGATAGACGATATACAGCGAGGACTGAACGCCGTTGGTCGCCGTGCGCAGAAAGATGATCGCCATCGACGTCGCCACCGCCGGGATCGCCATCAGCGCGAAGCAGCTCGCGTAGTCGGACAGCCGCGGCAGCATGTCCCGCAGGCGGACACCAGCCGGCGTTCGTTCCACATGACCCTTGGCCTCAGGCGCGCGCAGCAGCGCGACCGTCAGGACGCCCCCCCACAGCGCCCCGAGCAGATAGGCCGGCCAGGCACCGCCGAAATCCCAGGCGAGCCCGGCGACGATCGGCGCGGCGGTCGTGCCGATCCGGGCGAAAAAACTGAACCGGCCGATATATTCGGCTTCGCCCTCGGCCAGCTGGGCGATCAGGGTCTGCGCGCCCGACCAGGCGAAATTCAAGGCGCCGCCATTGACGATCTGCAACGCCAAGAGCGCCCAGAACCACGGCAGCAGGGGAAAGACCGGCGCCAGCGCGATCGCCGACCAGACAAAGAACAAGGTCACGCGGCGCGTGCCGAACCGGTCCATCAGGACGCCGATATGGATTGACAGAAAGACCGCGAGCAGCGAGCGGCCACCGACCAGCATCCCGACCTCGCTCGCGTTCATGCCGAGCGAGAGCCCGTAGAGTGGGATCAGGAACATGTAGAAATCGGTGTAGCCCATGCCGAACAGGCCGACGAGGTAGATGGGCGTCGGATTTCGTAGCCCGGGTGGTCGCGCAGGTTTGTCGCCCTTCATGCCGTTCAGCCGCCTTCAAACCCGATCGCACGACGGAAGCGGTTCTTCAGCAACACCCCGTCGCGCGGCGGCAGGACCCGCGGCGGCTCGTCGGCCACGATCGCGACGCGCGCGAACAAGGTTTGCTCCTTGCGTTGCATTTGATGGGCGAAGTCAGCGAGCGTCTGCTCGTCGGCGATGTCGAACGCCGCCGCGATGCCGCAGGAGCGCGCCACCCCGACGAGGTCCACCGCGCTATCGGTATGGCTCGGCTGCATGCCGGTCTCGGCGTAGCGGCCGTTATCAAACACCGCGAGCGCCAGGTTCGGCGGCGCCTGCACGCCGATCGTCGCCAGCGCGCCCAGGCCCATCAGCGTGTCGCCATCGCCGGTGACGACCAGCACCGGCCGCTCGGGCCGCGCGATCGCCAGGCCCAGCCCGACCATCGCCGCGCCGCCCATTGCGCCCCACAGGTAGAAATTGCGCTCGTCATCGCCGAGCGAGGCGGCATCGTAGGTCGTCGAGCCAAGCCCCGTAACGACGAGCAGGTCGCCGCGCTCGGCAAGGAGCACGCGGATCGCGGCGCGGCGGTCAAGCCGCGGCTGATTGGTGCGCGCCGCCGTCATTTCACCCACCGCTTGGCGCCGATCAGCCGCTGCGACAACAGCACCGCAGTGGCGAGGCCGCCGTTGAAGGCGATGTCGAGCGCTGCGGAGACGGTCTCGGCCGCGTTTTCGGCGTCGTCGACGCGATAGACCAGCACGTCCATCAGTTCAAGCGCGGCCTGGGTCTTCGACCCCATCGCGACCTGCCATGGGTTGAACTCCGCCCATTCGCCGCGCATCGTCACCAGCAGCGTCAGCGGAAAACGGCAGGCTTTCGCCAGGGACAGCATGTTGATGCAATTACCGACGCCGCTCGATTGCATCAACAGCGCGGCGCGCTGCCCGCCGAGCCAGGCGCCGGCGGCAAGCGCGACGCCCTCCTCTTCGGTGGTCAGCGACACCGCGCGGATTTCCGGGTCGGCATGAACCAGCTCGATCAGCCGCGCATGACCGGCATCGGGTACATAGCCGACCTGGCGGATTTCGGCGGATTTGAGCGCGGCGAAGACCGCGTCGCGCCAATCGGATTGGGGCGCAGGATCGGACAAATGATGTTTCCCTTATTGCGATTGCGGGCCCGGGCAGGTTGCGTAGCGCGCCCGCGGCCGCGCCTTGGCGGCCCACAGGGTCTGGTCAGTCATACCCATCGGAATGCATTCGGCAAGGTGCTGATCAAAGAACTCCAGCCGCGGCTGCTCGCCGGGCGGAAAGGCGAAATCGAAGGCGCCGAGATATTGCCATTGTTCCCCGGGATCAGAAACCAGCGGAGCGAACGCGAATGGCTTCAAGGTGATCTTGTAGTCGTATCCGAATGCGCTCAGCACGGCGATGTGATTGGGGTCGATGGTGTAGACGCTGGTCCGCGCGCGATGTGGCCAATCCCAGCCCTGCAGCATCACCGTATGGTACGCGTAACTGGTGATCACGTTCAAATAACGTCCGGAGTCGCGGGCTTCGTCGGCGCTCAGAAAGAAGTCAAGACGCAGGTTGAAGCCCAATCTGTCAAAGTCGACGACCGCAGAATACGCCGGTATCAGGAAGTAATAGCCGACATAGAGGGAGATCACGATCGCCGGCGCCACGGCAACGCCGCACATGATCGCGATCACCGCTAGACACCGGCCGACAAGGCCCTTGGACAATTCGGCCCGCCTCAGGTTCTTCGTTTCGCTTGGTCAGAGCGGCCGCAACCTCGCAGCCCCAACGCCTTCCGGTATCGCGGGAATGCCGGGGAAGCAACATCGTCGATCGCATACCGGTCCACACGCGACGTTTCGTTCCGGCCGCAGACGTGGGGCGACAAGCCGGCATTTGGCGAAGCGCACGCGACAGGCTACGCTCGCTCGCACGGCTGTGTGAAGGGAGATGGCGATGGCAAAGGCGTATTGGGTGGCGACGTACCGTTCGATCTCCGATCCGGAGGCGCTGGCCGGCTATGCCAAGCTCGCCGGCCCGGCGATCCAGGCCGCCGGTGGGCGGTTTCTCGCCCGCGGCACGGCCGTCAAGGCGTACGAAGCGGGGCTCACCCAACGCGTCGTGATCATCGAATTCGACAGCGCCGCAAAAGCCGAGGCGGCGCATGACAGCGCCGGGTATCAGGAAGCGCTTCGAGTCCTCGGCAAGGCTGCCGATCGAGATTTGCGCATCGTCGAGGGGGTGGAGTAGCGCCATACTCGATCACGCCACAGGAGAAAGACCATGTCACGTCTAGGATTTGGCGCCTTCCTCGCTCCGCACCACCCGGTCGGCGAGCACCCGATGTTGCAGTTCCGCCGCGACCTCGACCTGGTCGAGCTGCTCGACAAGCTCGGCTATGACGAATTCTGGTGTGGCGAGCACCATTCGAGCGGCTGGGAGATGATCGGCTCGCCCGAGATGTTCCTCGCCGCGGCTGGCGAGCGCTCGAAGCGCATCAAGCTCGCGACCGGCGTCGTCTCGCTGCCCTACCACCACCCGTTCAACGTCGCGCAGCGCATGGTGCAGCTCGACCACATGACCGGCGGCCGGGCGATCTTCGGATCGGGCCCCGGCGCGCTCGCCTCGGACGCGCACACCCTCGGCATCGACCCGATGACCCAGCGCGACCGGCAGGACGAGGCGATCTCCGTCATCCGGCGCCTGATGAACGGCGAGCGGGTAACCGCGAAAAGCGACTGGTTTACCTTGCAGGACGCGGCGCTGCAGCTATTGCCGCTGCAAGAGGAGATGCCGTTCGCGGTCGCCTCGCAGATCAGCCCGTCGGGCATGACCCTCGCCGGCAAGCATGGGATCGGCGTCATTTCGATCGGCTCCCTGTCGGAAGAAGGCCTCAACGCGCTGCCGACGCAATGGGGCTTCGCTGAAACCGCCGCCGCCAAGCACGGCACGACCGTCGACCGCAAGGAGTGGCGCGTGCTGCTCTCCTGGCACATCGCCGAGACGCGCGAGAAAGCGCGCGCCGAAGCCCGCGAGGGCCTGATGCGCCATCACAACCAATACATCGTCGGGACCCTGCAACGGCCCGGCGCGACACCGTTCACCGATCCCGACGAGGCGGTCGAGAAGACCGCGTTTGGCGATGGCGCCGCCGCGACGATCGGCACGCCGGACGATCTGGTGGCCCGGATCAAATCAGTGCTCGAGGTAAGCGGCGGTTTCGGCACCGTGGTCGGGTTTGTCCACGATTGGGCCAACCCGGAAAACACGATGCGCAGCTGGGACATGGTGGCCCGCTACGTCGTGCCGGAGATCAACGGCTATATCGCCAAGCTGCGCGAGTCGCAGGATTTCGTCGCGACCAACCGCGGCGTCTTCGACCGCGCCAAGGAAGCGATCATGGCGAAGATCACCGAGAACGACGCCGCGGTCGCCGCATTGGCGCTGACGCGCGGCTCGCGGCTGGGCCCGGTCGCCTCGGCCAGCAACATGCCCGATTTCACCAAGGTCCGTGACGCGGCGAAGTGATCGGCTGACGCTTCCCGGTGTAGCGGGCGCGGGGGCGGATCAGCACGCCGCTGTCATACTGTTCGATCGCGTGGGCGATCCAGCCGACCGAGCGCGCGACGAGGAAGATGCCGAGCGCCGAACCTTGCGGCAGGCCGAGTGCGGCGGCCGCGACGCCGAGACCGAAATCGACATTCGGCTGTTCGCCGGTGAGCCTTGTTGCCGCGTGCGTAACCCGCTCGATCCATTCGGCCTTTTGGGGCAGCGCTCGTTGGGCCGCGGCCAGGATCGCTGCGGCACGCGGATCGCCCTCTGGATAGAGCGGCTGGCCGAGACCGGGCAGCGTTTCGCCGCGCGACAGCCGGGCCGCCATCCGCGTCAGCGGATCGCCACCGGCAAGCCCGCGGGCCATCGCCTCGACCTGCGCTGAAGCGCCGCCATGCCGCCGCCCCGACAGCGCGGCCAGTGCGCCGGACACCACCGCGTAGGGGGTTGCGCCGGTCGAAGCGATACACCGCGCGACAAAAGTCGAAGCATTCAATTCGTGGTCGGCCAGCAGCACGAGACAGCGCCGCACCAGATCGGCGCCTGACGCATCAAGGTTCCATGACGCGCCAAGGTGCTGGTGTACCAGCAGTGAAGACGGTCCCGCGTCTCCGACGCACTCAGCCAGCTCGCTGAGGATCAGCCGCCCGGTCCGCGCCACCCCGTCGCGCGACAGGTCGAGCGCGGCGAGATCGGCGTCCGCAAGTTGGGCGAGGCGAATCTGGACGCGTTCGATGTGACCAAACTGAGACGGCCCCTCACCCCGACCCTCTCCCCGCGGGCGGGGCGAGGGCGCGCGCTCGAACCTAGTCCCCTCGCCCCGTTTACGGGGAGAGGGAGGGACCCGCGCCGAAGGCGTGGGAGGGTGAGGGGCTTCCCCCTCCCACAACAACGCCGCGATATCTTCCAGCGTCGCGGTCGCGGCGAGGGCGATCGCGTCCTCGCCGCGATAGTAAAGCCGGTGGTTCTCGATCAGGCAGATCGCCGAGCCGATGACCGGCACCAGCGTCTCGGCCGGTGCGTGTCCGCGAGACCCGCGCCCGGCGCGGAAGCGCTCGACCGTGTCGGCGTCGTAATGGCGCTCGCGGCTATCGGCGATCTCGACCGATCGCAACAAGCCGCGGCTGACATAGGCGTAAAGCGTGTCGAGCTTGATCCCAAGCCGGTCGGCGGTTTCGCGGGCGGAAAGCAGCATTATATTGATTGTGGAATCAATGTTGACGGCAACACCAGCATGGCACAATTCTGCGTCAGCCAACAAGGAGCCACGCCATGGCCAAACGCATCGACGTCGCGACGCTGCCGGTCCTCACCGGGACGCTCTATCCCCCGCCGTTCGACGAGCCGTGCCGGGCGCGGCAGCGCGTCAGGCTAGGCGACGCTGCCGGCCTCACCCAATACGGGGTGAACCTGCTGCGCCTACCGCCCGGCGCCTGGTCGAGCCAGCGCCATTGGCATACTCACCAGGACGAATTCGTCTACGTGCTGTCGGGCGAAGTCACGCTGGTGACCGACGCGGGCGACGAAGTTCTGAAAGCGGGCGACGCAGCCGGGTTCAAGGCCGGCGACACTGACGGCCATTGCCTGCAGAACCGCTCGAATGGGGACGCCACGGTGCTCGAAATCGGCACGCGCCTTGCCGAAGACGGCGCCCAGTACTCCGACATCGATATGCAGGCGCCGGCCGGCGGCAAGCCGGCGATGTATTGCCACCGCAACGGCACGCCATACCCGAAGCAGGAACGGCGTTAGCCTACCACCCCAGCGCGTAGGCCGCGCGGCGCGGGTCGGCGCCAGCTTCCATGGTGCCGCGGTCCTTGTCGACGAGGATCGCGCACACCGCGCCGGCGAGCCACGCGAAGTCGGGCCAATGCTCGATCTTGTGGCCGCGGCTCGCGAGGTCGGCCGTGACCTCCTTCGAGAAACGCCCCTCGAGATTAAGCCGGCCTGGGTAGTAGTCGTAAGGCGCGAACGACGACGGGTAGGAGTAACTCGCGAAACGCGGCGCCTCGATCGCGCTCTGCACATCATGGCCGTGGATGAAGATGTTGAACAGCACCTGCAGCATCGCCTGGGTCTGCACGTCGCCGCCCGGCGTGCCGAACGGCAGGAACTGCGCGCCGTTGCCGCGGATCGCCAGCGCCGGGTTCGGGGTGAGGCGCGGCCGTTTGCCGGGCGAGACCCCGGCCGGGTGCTTCGGATCGGGCCGCGATTGAGAGCCCCGGTTCGACGGGATGAGCCCAGTGCCCGGCACGATCGGCGACCCATAGGACCCGTCGCTCGGCGTCGCCGAGAACAGATTGCCCCAGCGGTCGGCGGCGCAGACATAGGAGGTATCGGGTTCGGGGAAGGGGTTGTTCGGGCTCGCCGCCAATACCTGCCCGCTCGCTCCGAGCGCACCAGGCGGCGGCATCTCGGGCCAGGCCTTGCGCGGATCGATCAGCTTGCGACGCTCGGCCGCGTATTCCGACGAGATCAACGTCGGCAGCGGCACGTTACCGACCGCCGGATCGGTGTAATAGGCCTCGCGGTCGGCGAAGGCGAGTTTCAGCGCCTCGGTCAGATGATGGACGTAATCGGCGCTGTTGTGGCCGAGGCCGGCGATGTCGGTGCCTTCGAGCAGCGCCAGGGTTTGCAGCAGCACCGGGCCTTGGCACCATGCGCCGCAGGTGAAGACCTCGAGGTCGCCGAAGCGGCGCCGCTCGGGCGGGCCGACCGGCGAGTGGTAATCGGCGAGATCCTCGGCTGACAGCAGCCCGCCCTCTTCCTTGTGGAACGCGACGAATTTTCGGGCGATGTCGCCGCGATAGAACGCGTCGCGCGCGGCTTCGAGCCCGGCCGCACGGCCGCGGCCAGCAGCGGCCTGTTCCTCGTCGGCCATGTATTGCAGCGAGACGGCGAGATCCTTCTGGTAAAACACTTCGCCCGCTTCCGGCACTCGCCCGTTCGGCACATAGACCGCGGCGCTCGACGGCCAGCCGCGATGCCGCTCCTCGTGGTTCTTGAGGCTCGCCGCCATTAGCGGGTACATCGGGAACCCGTCGCGGGCGAGCCGGATCGCCGCCGCCGCGACATCGCCGAAGCCCATCGTGCCGTAGCGCTGCAACGCGGTGATCCACGCGTCGGGCGCTGCCGGGACGACTGTGCGCAGCACCCCGACCGGGATCTTGCCGCCATGCTCGCGCATGAACAGGTTGGGATCGAGCGCCCGGGGCCAGGTGCCGAGCCCGGCGATCGTCACGACTTCGCGCTGCTCGGCGAGATAGATCATGATCGGCGCGACGCCGGCGCAATTGACCAGATCGCTCTGCAGCACGCCCAGCGCGATCCCCGCGGAGACCCCGGCATCGACCGCGTTGCCGCCGGCCTGGAGGATATCGAACCCGGCGGTCGTCGCCAGGTAGTGGCCGGCGGCGATCGCATGTCGGGTCACCGCGATGGTCGGCCGATGCGCATTGACGGTCATGACATTCCTCCACGCCTTCATCCACGCTGAAGAGTAGCGCGTCGGCATGACGCTGTCGAAGCGCCGCTTGGCGGGGCGGGAAGAGATCGCTAAGTTGCGCGTTCTTCTGGGGGAGGAAATCGACCAAGAGTTGGAGGGATCGTCGATGTCGCGCAACAAAACCAAGCTGACCGGTGCTTTTCTTGCCATCGGGCTCCTCTCGTTTGCCGCGGGCACGCTGGCGCAAGGCCGGTATCCGGAAATCAACCAGGCGGAAGGCTCGCTGCAAACCGCGCTCGCCCAGCTACGCGCCGCGCGCGACGTGTTCGGCGGACACAAGAGCGCAGCCGAGGGCCTGACCAACCAGGCGCTCGGCGAATTACAGGCGGGCAAGGCGTTCGCCGCCGCGCACGGGATGTAGTCGGCGACGGCCTGCCGAAACGGTAGGCCGGCCGCATGCCAGCGGCTAAAGTCGGCGGCGCGAGTAGCCTCGGAGCGCAGCCCATGGCCGATTACGACCTCGTCATCAAGAACGGCACCGTGGTAACGGCCGCCGATACGCAGCATTGCGACATCGGCATCACGGACGGCAGCGTCGCCGCGCTCGGCCGCGGGCTCGGGCCAGCGGCGCGCGAGATCGACGCGCGCGGCAAGCTGGTGCTGCCCGGCGCGGTCGACAGCCACTGCCACATCGAGCAGCGCTCGGGCTTTGGCGTGCTCTGCGCCGACGATTTCTACAGCGCGACGGTCGCCGCCGCGTTCGGCGGCACGACTACGGTCATCCCGTTCGCCGCGCAGCATCGCGGCCAATCATTGCGCCAAGTCGTCGAGGACTATCGCCAGGCGGCGCTGCCCAAGGCGGTGATCGACTACGCGTTTCACCTGATCATCAGCGACCCCAACGAACAGGTGCTGGGGCAGGAGCTGCCGGCGCTGATCCAGGACGGCTACACCTCGTTCAAGGTCTACATGACCTATGACGCGATGCGGCTCGACGACCGGCAGATGCTGGAAATCCTGGCGCTGGCCCGGCGCGAGGGCGCGCTCGTCATGATCCACGCTGAAAACCACGACATGATCAAATTCCTCACTGACCGTTTGCTGGCCAGCGGGATGAGCCAGCCGCGCTACCACGCTGTCAGCCACGCCCGCATCGCCGAGGGCGAGGCGACCAACCGGGCGGTCGCGCTGTCGCAGCTGTTGGACGTGCCGATCCTCATCGTCCATGTCTCGGCCGCCGAGGCGATCGACGTGATCCGCAACGCGCAGACGCAAGGCCTCAAAATCTACGGCGAGACCTGCCCGCAATATTTGTTCCTGACCGCCGACGATATCGGCATGGACCTCGAAGGCACCAAATTCTGCTGCTCGCCGCCGCCGCGTGATGCCGCGGCGCAGGAGGCGGTGTGGCGCGGCCTTGCCAACGGCACGTTCCAGGTCTTCTCGTCCGACCACGCGCCGTATCGATACGACGAGACCGGCAAGCTGCTGAAAGGCGACAAGACGACCTTCAAGGACACCGCGAACGGCGTGCCCGGCATCGAATTGCGCGTGCCGCTGTTGTTTTCCGAAGGGGTGCGCAAGGGGCGCATCGATCTCAACCGTTTTGTCGCGCTGACCGCGACCAACCACGCGCGGCTTTATGGACTTTACCCGCGGAAGGGCACGATCGCGGTCGGCAGCGACGCCGATATCGCGATCTGGGACCCCGACCGGGAGGTGCATATTTCGGCCGGGATGCTGCACGACAATACCGGCTACACGCCCTATGAGGGCCGGCACATTACCGGCTGGCCGGTAACGGTGTTGTCGCGCGGGCGGATCGTCATCGACGACGGGAATCTCGTCGCCGAGCGCGGCAGCGGCAATTTCCTGCCCTGCGCGCTCAGCGAGATGGCAAAGCCGCTCGGCCGCGCGACCCCGGAACTCGCCTTCGCCGCGCAACACGGCAGCCCGCTGGTTTAGTGCTGGAGAAGCGAAAGTGCGTCCTTCGAGGCTCCGCTTCGCTGCCCACCTCAGGATGAGGGACTTTCCTTATGCCGTCATAAGTCCGTCCTCATCCTGAGGAACGCTCGGAGAGCGCGTCTCGAAGGACGCTGGACGGGATTGCAGCATCGCTTCCGAAGGAGAAACCCATGCCCCGCAAACTTCGTGCCGCGGTCGCCCAATTAGGGCCCATTCATCTCGCCGATAGCCGCGCCTCGGTCGTCAAGCGGCTGATTGCGCTGCTGCGCGAGGCGCATGCCGGCGGTGCGAAGTTCGTCGTCTTTCCCGAACTGGCGCTGACCACGTTCTTTCCGCGCTGGTGGATGACCGACCAGGAGGAGATCGACCGGTTTTTCGAAAGCCAGATGCCTGGCCCCGAAACGCAGCCGCTGTTCGAATTGGCTCGCGAACTCGGCATCGGGTTCTATCTCGGCTATGCCGAGCTGACCGAGGAGGCGGGGCAGACCCGGCGCTACAACACCTCGATCCTGGTCGAGCGCGACGGTCGCATCCTCGGGCGCTATCGCAAAATCCACCTGCCCGGTCATTCCGAGCATTTGCCGAACGCGCCGTTCCAGCATTTGGAAAAGCGCTATTTCGACGTCGGCAACGAGGGGTTCAAGGTGTGGCGCGCGATGGATTCGGTGGTCGGCATGTGCATCTGCAACGACCGGCGCTGGCCCGAAACCTTTCGCGTCATGGGGCTGCAGGGGGTCGAGATCGTCGCGCTCGGCTACAACACGCCGTCGGAAAATATCCATTATCCCGAGCCGGTTCACCTGCGCATGTTCCACCACCTTCTGAGCATGCAGGCCAATGCGTACCAGAACGCCACGTGGGTGCTGGCGGCGGCCAAATGCGGCGCCGAGGACGGCTTCCACATGATCGGCGGCTCGGCGATCATCGCGCCGACCGGCGAGATCGCCGCGCAGGCGATGAGCGAAGACGACGAGGTGATCGGCTTCAACCTCGACCCGGAGCTCGGCGACTATCTGCGCCGCACCGTCTTCGCCTTCGAAAAGCACCGCCGGATCGAGCATTACGGGCTGATCACCGAACGGACGGGGGCGGTGACGGAGGTTTAAGCTACTCCCGCCCGTAGGTGTCCTCGAAGCGGACGATGTCGTCCTCGTCGAGATAGGCGCCCGACTGCACCTCGATCACGTGCAGCGGGATCTTGCCGGGGTTTTCGAGGCGATGCTTGGTGCCGAGCGGGATATAGGTCGACTGGTCCTCGGTCAGCATGATCTCTTCGTCGCCGCGGCGGATGCGCGCGGTGCCCTGGACGACGACCCAATGCTCGGCGCGGTGATGGTGCATCTGTAAGGACAGCTTGCCGCCCGGATTGACGACGATGTGCTTCACCTGCACGCGGGGCCCGGCGTGCAGCGTCTCGTAGCTGCCCCACGGCCGGTGGACGCGCGGCAACGCCTCGGCCTCACTGCGGTCCTCGGCGATGAGCCGGGCGACCAGCTGGCGCACATCCTGGGCGCGGCCGCGCGGCGCCAGCATCACCGCGTCCTTGGTCGCGACGACCACCATATCCTCGACCCCGAGCGCGGCCACCAGCCCCGCTTCGGAGCGCAGGTAGCAGTTCTTCGCGTCCTCGGCGAGGACGTTGCCGACCAGCGCGTTGCCGTCGGCATCTTTTACCGCCGCGTCCCACAGCGCGACCCACGAGCCGAGATCGCTCCAGCCCATGCGCACCGGCACGACCGCGGCGAGCGCGGTTCGCTCCATGACCGCGTAATCGACCGAGTCGGCCGGACATTCGGCGAACGCCGCCTTGTCGAGACGGACGAAATCGTCGTCGCACTTTGCGCCGCTCAACGCGCGGCGGCATGACGCAAGCATGTCCGGCCGCAGCCGCTCAAGCTCGCTGATATAAAGCACGGCCGGAAACAGGAAAATGCCGCTGTTCCAGAAAAATTCGCCGCTGGCGACATAGCACTCGGCGGTGGCGGTGTCGGGCTTCTCGACAAACCGCGCGACCTTGAAGGCGCTTTCGCTGCTGGGCAACGCCTTGCCGCGCTCGATATACCCATAGCCGGTCTCGGCGCGTTCCGGGGTGACGCCGAACGTGACGAGGAACCCGGCCCGCGCCGCCGCGGCGGCGCGCTCGACCGCCGCGCGGAACGCGGCGGGATCGTCGATCGTGTGGTCCGACGGCATCACCAGCATC
>Ga0181521_10000945_pt1 | contig 35958 bp, 22 predicted proteins | sample PEATcosm2014_Bin_32_FD_119764 | JGI IMG/M metagenome (GOLD analysis project Ga0181521, IMG submission 119764) | Peatland microbial communities from MTU Mesocosm Facility, Houghton, MI, USA - PEATcosm2014_Bin02_60_metaG | ecosystem: Environmental > Terrestrial > Soil > Wetlands > Peat | place...
GCCGCTGCGCTGACATCGGTACCCGGCGTCAAGGCGACGGTGGTAAGGTTCCGACCGGGCGGACATGCATGCGTGTCCGTGCCGCTTAAACTACGTGAAAGGGGCTATGCAATGGCGCTCAATCAACGCTTCTTTGATACCTGGACGCCGCACGCGCTCGCGGTGCTCCGCATCGTCACCGCGTTCATGTTCCTGCAGCATGGCACCGCCAAGCTGCTACACGTCCCGCCCGTCGCGATGTTCGACCAGCTGCCACTGATGTCGTTAATCGGGTTTGCCGGCGCCCTGGAGATCGTTGGTGGCGCCCTTGTTCTGGTCGGCCTGTTCACCCGGGCCGCGGCATTCGTGTTGTCCGGGGAGATGGCCTTCGGGTACTTCATGGGTCACGCGCCGCACGGACATGTTCTGTCCCCGATGCTGAACCAGGGTGAGCCGGCAGTGCTTTATTGCTTTATTTTCCTGCTGCTCGCTGCCGCGGGTCCCGGATCATGGAGCATCGACGGCAGCCGTCGCCGCCCGACAGGAGCCTGAACCGACCGGCGCCAGCGGCGGTAGCTAGAATCTGGCACGCGCCGCCGGACATACCCGTTGGCGCCGACGAGGCAACATGCAACCCCAAAGGCTTCGGACGACGTTTATAGCGTGACGCTCGACCTCGCGAACGGTGATCCGACCGGCACGACGCTGACTAACCCGGCCGTCTTGTGACGCGGCGGCGTGCTAGCGGCGTAGTGATCTGGCTGGCGCTCGTCGCGGGCTGCGTGTGGGTTGTCGCACGGGCGCATTACGCGGCCGACATGTCGGCGTTCCTCCCGGCGAGCCCATCGCCGAGTCAGCAACTGCTGGTCGACGAGCTGCGCGAGGGCGTTGCGTCCCGCCTGGTTCTGGTTGCCATTGACGGCGGCGACGCTGCCATTCGGGCGCAGCTGTCGAAGAAACTGGCTACCCGGCTCCGGGCGGACCCGGCGTTCGTTACCGTCGCGAACGGAGAAGAATCGGCGACTTCGGCCGATCAGGACTTCATCTTTCAGCACCGTTATCTACTCAGTGACAACGTCAATCCCGATCGGTTCACGGCTGCTGGCCTGCGCGCGGCAATCGAACAAAGCATCGACTCCTTGGCGGCAGCTGCAGGACTCCTCGCGCGGGACCTGTTGACTTCGGATCCGACCGGAGAAACGTTGCAGGTCGTTGAGCAGCTTCTGCCGAGCGCCGGACCCCGCACGGACGGCGGCGTTTGGGTAACTCGGGACGGCCGCGAATCGCTGCTCGCTGTGCAGACCCGCGCGGCGGGATCCGATACGGACGGTCAGGAGCATGCGCTCGCTGTCATCCGGGAGGAGTTTGATCGCCTGCGGAACGCCGCGGCGCCATCCGGAGCGCTGGCACTAAAGATGTCGGGTCCGGGCGTGTTTGCCGTGCATGCGCGGGCGTCGATCATTCACGAAGCCATTCGGCTCTCAATTCTGAGCTCGCTGCTGATAGTAGCGCTTCTTCTGGCCACCTACCGGTCGCTGCCGACGCTGCTGCTGGGACTGCTACCGGTGGCTACCGGCGCACTCGCCGGTACCGCCGCCGTCGCGCTGGGTTTTGGCGTCGTGCACGGCGTGACGCTGGGATTTGGCGTGACGCTGATCGGCGAGTCCGTCGACTACTCAATCTATCTTCTGATTCAGGCTCGACGAGGTCCGGTCGGAAATGCGGCAGAGACCTGGATCAGGACCCTGTGGCCGACCGTCCGGCTGGGACTGCTGACTTCTCTGTGTGGCTTTGCGTCGTTGCTGCCGTCCGGCTTTCCGGGCCTGTCCCAGCTGGGGCTCTACTCGATGGCAGGGCTGGTCGCAGCAGCGCTTGTGACTCGTTACGTGTTGCCAGAGCTGCTCCCCGAACGATGGGTCGCCCGGCCGGTCGCCGGCCTCGGCGTCAGGATTGCGCGCACGCTCACCCAGTTGCAGCGTTATCGCCGGTTGCTCTGGCTCGTTCCGTTGGTCGCGGGCGTGGCGGTGTTCGTCCATCGCGGCCAGCTGTGGAACCGTGATCCTGCAGCGCTGAGTCCGGTCCCCGTTGAGGATCAACTCCTGGATGCCGAGCTCCGCAGCAATCTCGGCGCGCCAAATAGCACCGACATGGTCGTCATCAGCGCACCGGACGTGCAGACTGCGCTGCGTGCATCGGAAATCGTGGGTCGTCGCCTCGAGCCGCTGGTCGAAAGCGGCGAGCTGGCCGGCTTCGAGAGTCCGGCCCGCTACCTGCCTAGTCTGGAGCAACAACGCGCGCGCCGGGATTCACTGCCCGACGCCAAGGATCTGCGAAGTCGGCTCGTGGTCGCCCTTGCGACACTGCCAGTCCGGGCGGACCGCCTGGAGCCATTCGTAGAGGCGGTCGAGCGGGCGCGTCAGGGCGACCTAATCGAGCGTGCGTCTCTCAATGGCACGTCATTTGCCGTCGGCGTCGACGCATTGCTCGCCGAGCGTGATGGCCGTGCCGTCGCAATGTTGCCCCTGCGAGCCCCGGCGGGCGGCCCGCACCCGCTGTCGATCGACGCGGCGCGCGTCCAGCAGGTGATAGGTGCGGTGTCGCCGGGCGTGTCGGCAGTCGTTCTCGACATCAAACGGGAATTGAACGTGCTCTACGCCGATTACCTGTCCGAAGCGATCCGGCTGTCGATGATCGGGTTCGCGGCTATCGTCGTCATGCTGCTTGCGACGCTCCGGTCGGTGCGCAGGGTCGTCAGGGTAGTCGCTCCGCTAGCGCTGTCGGTTACTGCCGTCATCGCGTCTCTGGTCGCCAGCGGCCGTACATTGACGATCATGCACCTAATAGGTCTGCTGCTGATCGTGGCTGTTGGTTCGAACTACGCGCTGTTTTTTGACCGCCGCGCCAAGGAGTCCGATGGCAGCGGACGCGACACAATGCTTGCCTCACTGTTCATTGCCAACATCGCTACCGTACTCGGGTTTGGCACATTGTCCATGTCGACCGTACCAGTACTCACGGCGCTCGGCGCCACGGTCGCGCCCGGCGCGTTCGGCGCACTGATATTCTCTGCGTTGATGGCAGATCCCGTTCCACCGCGACGCGAATTCACCTGATGCTCAGGCGTACTGGCCGGCCAGAGATCGAGCGTGGCAGTCAGGACGAGGCGGATCCGATCTATCTGTGCCGTCCCAATGCGAACTCCGGCGGCTCCCGTCGAACCGCGCCGGTAAGCGGCGCCGCAGTCAGTTGGAACGGCGCCGTACCGACCAGCGTCGATCGCGCGTCGAACGCGGACCGGGATCCCGGCTAGGCCGAATCGGCGGACGCCCTGGCTTTCGCGTCCGTTCGACACACGAGCAGGATCTCGTCGACGTCGTCGGTGTCGATCAGCCCCGGGACGAGCCGGAGCGTTTTCTGATTCCACAATCCGAGCGGCATGAGTGCCCGGTTGTACCACCACATAGCCCGCTCGCGATGATGGGTGAGCCACCACATGCCCAGATCGAGCAGGCGCGACGAGCGCGGTTGCATCCCGAACACTGCGCTGCGTTCAACGACGAGGTTGTGCTGCGCCAGCTTTGCAATCAGGCGCAACGGCTCGTAACGTCGTTTGTGGCCTACGAAATCGTCGAACGCGGTCCACAGGCAGGGATGCAACGGCGTAGAGATCAGAACGACTGCACCGCCGCTCGCAACCCGCGACAGTTCCGACAGTGCGCCGTCCTCGTCGTCAACGTGCTCGATGATATCGAGGGCGCATACAAGCTCGAACGCGCCGTCCGCGAAGGGCAGGGACGACACCTTGCCGAGGATGGCATGCGCGCCGCGGCGGCCGAGCTTCGCCAGGGCCGGCGCGCTGATGTCCACGAAGGTCGTTCCTTCGATCGGCAGGCGAGGCCGCAGACCGGGCGCCACCTCCAGCCGTCGGCCCGACGCGGGGAGGAGGGAACCCACTAGGGGCCAGGTGTTAAAGCGCTCGGGCTCGACCAGCCGCGCACCGGCCCAAAGCGCATCGTAAAAGCGTCGATTCTCGTCGAGACCGCCGTGCGGCTCGTGCCTCGGCGAAAGCGCTGGCTGCATGCTTGTTGTATCAGCCAACTGACGATCGTTCCTTTCCGTTACTTGGGCCGCGCAGAGGCGTCGTGCGACGCGCGTAGCTGTCCGCGCACACGACGTTCTCCGCGTCGGCGCCCAGGAGCCCTCCCTGGATATGTGGCCGCGAATTCACCAGGACTTGACGTCGAGAAAGCCGTCTACCGCTTGATCGTAAAATCGGATAGCGAGACACCCAAGTCCCAGCCGCGCCCAGTTCCGCTGAGCGCCAGCGACACTTCCCCTTTGGTCAAAACGGTGGCCGCGCCCGCCTTGACCGCACCGGCGCTCGCATCCGCCGCCGCGTAGCTTCCGAGAACGTCGCCGATCTCCTTGAGACCAGTAATCACTCCCTTTCCTTCGTCGATGGTTGACTTGCCGGCCGTGAGGCCGAATCCCTTCGATTCCAGCTGGACCTTCATCGTGGTGCCGTTGGTACAGGTGACCGTTCCGGAACCCGTCGCCGTCTTATAGATCGCGGACCAGCCCGTCATCGTGAACTTCAGGCGACACGAGAGATCGCTGGCGGCCGCGTTTCCGCCGAAGGCAAGACCGACTGCGGCCGCACCCAGTACGAGTGCCTCCCTCGCACACGTTTTCCACGCACTGCTGCGCGCGCGTTCGTCGAGTTCCGTTTGGCGTCGTGTGCGTCCGAGGGTCTCAGATTGCTGTTCCATGATTACTTCCTGTTCGGGATTGGGGCTTATCGGACGATTGCTGAACATGGCAGGGCGGCAGTCAGAGGGCGACTTGCTTGGCCGTCGCGTCGCTACTTTATCGAGCCGCTTTCGCCAACGGTCGACGCGAGGTGCTGCGAACCGGTGCGAGGTGCCGCGGGACCTATATTCTAGTCCCGGGAGGCTCCGTTGAACGCAAATGTAAGTTATTGAATTATCTAGACTCCCGCGCAGAGTTAGTTGCCCGTATGCGTCGCGCACGGGTCAGCGGTCAGCATCCCGAGGTTCGCAACCGGCCACACCGAAAGGTTAGGCTGAAACGACGGTCGCCATGGTGGCTGACGTCTTCCGCCCTCAGGGAGTTCTGCATCCTCCGATGCGCATCCACGGTAGACAGGTCGAACGGAGGTTCGGCGTGAAGAAGCTTTGGCGGTGGGCAATCGTGCTCGGCGTAGCCGGCAGCATTGATGGGCACGCGGCGACCCAGCCGTCGATCGAAGCGTTCGCCGCCCGCGCGCGAGTTGAGGATGTGTCGATCTCGGCGGACGGGCGATACCTCGCGTTCATTGAGACAGTCAGGGGCAGGGCAGCAGCGGTCGTCCTCCGCCGCGAACGGCTCAATCAGGGCCCGGGGCAGATCGTGATGGGCGAGCCCGACCACTTCCATTTCGTGTGGTGTCGCTGGGCCACCAACACGAGGCTGCTCTGCAGCCTGCGCGGCATGGCCGACGAAGGCGGAGTGATCTACCCCACGACGCGCCTTGTCGGCGTCGACGCCGACGGCCGCCATATGCGGGTGCTGCTGCAGAACAACGACATGGTGCAAGGTCCACTGCAGGATCAGATCATCAACTGGGAGCCGGGCAAACCCGACACCGTCCTCATCGAAGCGGATGAGGGACTGGGTGTGAGCGGATTCGGTGCCGGCGTCAGGGTCTACGGCAACGTTGGCACGCACGGGCTACCGGCCGTGTTTGAACTCAATGTCGTCTCGGGCCGTTTGAACCTGCGCGAGCACGCGCGCGACCCGATCCGTCACTGGATTACCGACGGACACGGAGAGGTGCGGCTCGGATGGGGCATCTCCGGGACGACAATTTCCTACTACGCGCGCCTTGAGGGCGACCGGGCGTGGCGACGCCTGACAAAGTTCGAGATTTTCTCCCGCGAGAACCACTTTCGGCCGATCGCTATCAGCGGCGATGACCCGAATGAGGCCTACGCCATCGCCCCGTCGGACGGTCGCGATGCGGTGTGGCTGATGGACCTCACGGACAAGGAGGATCCGACACTGGTGTTCGCACACTCGTCCGTGGACGTCACGGACCCCATGCTCTCGATCGACGGCAAACTGATCGCCATCCGCTACGAGACCGACCGACCGTCTCTTTACTGCGTGGCGGTGCGGATCTGCTCGCTTCTCGACGGGCTCAAGAAACTTTTGCCCGGCAAGTTCAGTATCGTGACCGAATCGACGCAGGACGAGAGTATCTACGTTGTGCGGTCTGTCAGCGACCGGACGGCCCCGACGTACAGCCTGGTCGACGCCGCCAAAGGCGTGGTCACGCAGCTCGGGACCCCGCGCCCGGATCTTGATCCGGCGAGCCTCGCGCCGATGGAGTCGATCACCTATCCCGCGCGCGACGGGACCGCAATCCCGGGCTACCTGACGCTGCCACCTGGCGCCGAGGCCAAGCGCCTGCCGCTCGTCTTGATGCCGCACGGCGGCCCGATTGCCCGTGACACGTGGAGATACTTCTTTCTGCGGGAGTTTCTCGCAAGCCGTGGCTACGCGGTTCTGCAGATGAACTTCCGCGGTTCCAGCGGCTACGGCGACGATTGGTTCTATGCCGCCCACCAGGACTGGGGCGGCTTGACGTACGACGATGTCGTTGACGCCGGGCGCTGGGCCATCCAGCAAGGCATTGCGGATCCTGAGCGCGTCTGCATCGTCGGCTGGAGCTTCGGCGGGTACCTGGCGCTTCTCGGGGCTCAGCGCAACCCCGATCTGTTTCGCTGCGCCATCAGTATTGCCGCCATCAGCGACCTCAGTCTGCTCATCGATGAGGGCCACCATTGGTTCAACTCCGAGATCAGGGAGAAGCAGATCGGAACGGATCCGGACAAGCTGAAGCGGGACTCGCCCCGATTACATGCGGCGGAATTCAGCGTGCCGCTCCTGATAGTGCACGGTGATCGCGACGCCCAGGTGCCGTACGAGCAGTCCGTCGTCATGGACGTCGCACTGACGCGCGCCGGCAAGGCACATCAGTTCCTCACGCTTCGCGACGCCGATCATGACCTGAGCGCCGAATCGGACCGAGTCAGGATGCTGCGAGCGGTCGAGGCGTTTTTGGCCAAGCACATCGGCAGCGGCGAGCCGAGGTCGCCGTGAGATCGGCTACAGGGTTGAGCTGACGAGCACCACCCGCGACCTTGCCGAATGCTGCGGTGTGGGGCGCGTGACGGGCCGGTGGGAGGGTGCGGTATCGACGGTTGAGCCCCGAGTTCGTCGACTCAGGGAACTGGGAGCAGGCAGCGCCAGCCTCGTAACAGGCCGAGCTCACTCATCCGCCACGGCTCCGGGGCCGGAGTCCTGGCGTACCGGCGAAGTCCCGCGGGCCCCGAGGTGGCCTAAGACGCCGTTCGCCGTCGCAACTTCCGAACGGAGAAGAACAACTGCCGGTGTTCGCCCGATCGCAGGATCGTCGCCTGTTCCAGCGCTACCAGGACGTACAGGATGTTAAGCGCCTGTAATCCTCCAGAAACATGTTTCGTTCGCCGGGCCACTGAGACCACATCGTTCGCGGTCACACCGGACCTGCCGCCAACGCGCGCTTGCACGTAACGCACCGCGGCTTGATCGACGACATTGAAATAACCGGATCCCCGTCGAGCCCTCGGGCGGGCGAATGAAAGTACGAAGAAGTAATCCTTTGCCTCAAACACGTGGTAACTCTGGCGGACTGCCGCGACACGGCCGCGGTACTTGAGCCCCTGCTGAAGCTTTCTGATGTTCACGCGTTCTCTCCTGTCTGTGTCTGGTCATCTGCCGAAAATGGCTCACATCCTCGACTGGCAAGCCGATGAGGCTGTCGATTCGCGGCAACCGCGTCAATTCCTCGATGTAGTAAAACTAACTGGAGCTGACGCACTCGCGGCGGTGGACTGATTGTCAGATCGCGACAATGCGAGCGAGACCAAGCTTGTTACCCCTCGATTTGGAACCTCCGCCCGTCAAACATCGGATGATCGTCGCGGCTCCCATATGCGCCTAAGTCCCTGAGCAGGCCTGCATTTCGCCCGAGCGTCGATCCTGCACTGTATCGGGTATAGGTCATTATGGGTGCGCACGAGTTGGGTCATTCGATTCCGCTCGGTCTGAACTGCGCCCAGCCACAGGGCCGCCCGCCGGTGCGGCCGTTGCGGGCACCCGGCGGGACGCTGACACACGCCTCATGCCGCCGACAGGGGCCATCGTCCCACGGACGCGTCGTCGTCGGCGAAGCCTTTGGCGTCAGGCAGGTTAGGCGCCAACGTTGCGAGAGTCATGGGCGCGACTATCAGGTCGTTGACTACGCCGACGATGGCTTCCCCGCAAACCGAGCAGGTCGATACGGCGCAAGCGCCTCGACGCGGGACTCATTCAGAACCTCTTCCGCGACGTACCGGCCCAGTATGGGAGCGAGCGTGACACCGCTATGCGTGACCGCAACATAGACATCTGGAGCGCCGGGGACAACGCCGACAACGGGAAAGCCATCGACTGGCATCGGCCGAAAGCCCAGGGTGAGGCTATCCAGAATTGCGCCACGCGCTCCCGGAAGAACCGTCGCGATTCGCTGGAGCACGCGCGTCCCGTGAGCCACACGCACCGACGGATCGGGGAAATCCGTGACGTGTTGGCGAATCTCACTGTGGGCAAGAATGTCCGGAGCCTCCAGATGGTCCGTGCCGACGATCCGTCCATTCGCCATTTGTTTGAATTCCATCCCGCCCGGCCCGTCATATACGATCTTCGTGAGCTCCGGAATCGGCACGCTGTGAGCGAGGATGCCGGGCGAATGACGCAGGTGTAGGTCAAAACCGGCCATCGACAGCACATGCGGCGTATCAACGCCGGCGGCTATGACGAGTCGGTCGAGAGAGAATTTACCTTGCTGCGTCGCGATTCCGGTGAGCCGGCTGCGCCGGAACTCCAACCCATCCACCTCGCAGGGGAAGACCAGTTTTGCTCCATAGGATCTGGCGCGGTCCAAGAGACGATACGTCACCCAGACCGGATCAAGATGGCCGCCGAGCGCTGAAAAGAACGCCGCCGATATGGTGCCGGGTACGATGGCGGGACTGATAGCGTGAAAGTCGTCGGCGGTCAGCATGCGTACAGCATCAACCGTGCCGTCGAGCGTCGCGGCATACTCGCGCACGACCTCACCTTCGGCTGGGTCATTTGCCCAGTTGATATAGCCGCCCCACGTAATGCCGAGTTGCAGCGGCGTGTCCAGGTCGCGGTAGGCCAGCAGGCTTTGCAATCGGAGGGCTTGATAGTGCTTGTCAAGGTCAAACGGGTTCACAAACCCGAAGGAGTTTTGCGTGGCTCCTTTGGCCGGGCCTGCCTTCTCGAACAGCGTCACGTTAGCGCCCGCCTGCGCCAGATTTAACGCGATCGAGGCGCCGACAATGCCGCCGCCAACGACACCGATGTTGACAGTCCGTTGCCGCGCAATCGAAGCGGGGGACAGCCCATACACAGTGATGCCGGCAATGCAATTCAAGAACTCGCGGCGAAGCATCGTCTGACTCCTTTCGTCAGGCAGGCCTCCGGGGCTGAGGTCGCGCCTCGCGGAGATAATACGAGTTGCCTGCCCGGGATCCCGGCCGCAGGCAAGAAGCGCCCGGGCGTAATCTGTCGCCGTTGTTGGCCCAGGGTGGCCCGGCGCTGACCTGTTGCTTCATTGACCTGCCGCTGGCCGATGCCGGCCCACGGACTCGGGACATCGGCGCCAGTGTTCACCGCCCGGCAGTCGATTGGCACGCTCCATGCTTGGCCGCTCAGAAAGCAGATAGCCGGTCCACGGCCTGCACTGTCATCTCCCCCACGCCGCTGTTCGCCGTCACGCCTTCCGGCAGCTGCGCTGCCTTGGCTGCCCGGATCGAGATCATTCCGTTGGGAAACAGAATGACCTGATTGTCACCCGAACCGCGCATTTCCGGCAGGAAGAACCGTTTGCCGGAGCGGCTGCCGATGTACGGAAGGAAATGGATGCCCATTTTGTAAAGCTCTTCGTCGGTGCTCCTGTCGTCGGGCGGCGGGCGGCGGTCGACTGACATGTCGGTCTTCTTGCGGATCGCATCCCTCGCCGACAGTAGATCCTCGGTCAGTTTCCGGTTCAGGAGCTGCTGGCCGTCGTGCGCCCCAAGATCCCTGTAGAGCGTTGCGATCTTCGCTAAGTCGTCCAGCGTCGGGTAGTAGCCCGCATTGCCCCATACATACCCGTCCTTGCCGCCCGGCTCGCGCGTCCGCACGGCCGGGGCGTGGTGGATGCCAATCGGCGCGAAGACCTCCGCTTGCAGCATCTCCCAAAGGTCCGCTTGCGGACCTCGCACGGATTTCAGGAAGTGATCGATGGCGATACCGAGTAGATAGAAATCCTGGTCACGGTAGCGGTGCACCATCCCCGGTTCCCACGGGTAGGGGCGAAGATTCGCGGCGATCACCTTCAGCTTGTCCGCGTGCGACGGCGCGGTGTACCAGGCATCGTAATTGCCTTCCAGATAGCCGGAATGCTCCTGGTTGGGGTTGGTCTGGATCGATCCCACGCCTCCGAACCCGGTAGCCATGTTCGCGGCATCGATGAACCGGATCCTTTTCCATTTCGGATCAAGGCCCGTGACGTAATCGCCCACGTTGAGCGTCAGTACCCACGGGCCATACGTTTGCGACAATCGCAGCAGTGCGAAGGGGTTGACGACGCTCTTGGTGACCGAGCGCACCCCGAATCGCATTTCCAACGGATACGGGTAATCGCCATAGGGCGTCGGCGCATTCTGGTAATACAGCACGCCGTCGCGCACCAAGGCAGCCTCGACCATCCATTTCGGCTCAAGCGGCCCGCCGAACCCATCGAGCGCGCCCGGCGGTGCGGACTTCACCAGCTCGCTCCATGGCTTGGTTGGCATTCGGTCGGCGAGCTCGGCACTCGCCTGTGCTCGTTTCGTGTTGAGATCGGCAGGAACGGACGCGGTGAAGGCAACCGCCGCCGAACACCAGGTGATGAAATGCTGGTGCAGCAGATAGGGCGCCGTCTGCTGGATGAACTGGAAGCGCAGCTGCGTCACGCCCTTGCCGTTGTAGAGGAAGCTTGCCAGACCCTGATGCGCGTGGTTCTCGGTGTCATTGACCAGCATGATCGGGAAGGCGGCGCGCGACCATTCGTCATCGTCGATTCCTTCCAGACGCGGCCGAATTGAGGAATCACTCGCCAATAGCTGGCGACCTTGCCGGGGGCGGTTTCGCGCACCATCTCGCCCCGTTGAACCGGCACCAGCATCCCGTCCATGGTGAAAAATTCCAGCGTCACGCCGGGGAAGAGACGCGCGTCGCGGCCGTCCTGCATCGGATGCTTGAGCGCCGGTTTCGTCTGCATCGTCGTCTGCGCGATCTTGAGGACACCGCAAAAATCGGGCGCCGCGGCGGCAGTCTGCTCCGGAATAAAAGCCGAGTTGGTGACCGGCTCGGCAAGCGGCTTGCCTGACTTCATCAGATCGGCGGGAAGCACGTCAGAAGCCGATTGTGCACGTGCCGCCGCGGACGCGACGGCAACGAACATCAGAAAGACGACTATCCTCGATGGTGACGGGCCCACGTGGTCTCGCTGCTTTCCGCCGACAACCAGGCGCCGAACCTGCCCGCGTCGAGGTGTCTAGCGGCTGAGGTTGATATCACCCGAAGCAACATGCCGAACGTGAACAATCCAGTCTCCGCCGGCTGCGGATCGAAGCGTGTAGCCTTCTTCGTGAGTGTCGGCCCGCTGGTGCAATGCAGTTCCTCCCGCGGTCACACGCGAAGGCTTGAAACTCAGGCGCAGAACTTCGGTCGAGGCTACGTCGAAGGTCCGGTATTCGACGCGCCGCGGGCCATACCTCACCTTTTGGACCACGGAAGTGGATCGCAGAAGGTGATCCGCGCCCACCGGCGCAAACTCGGGGATCGCACCCATGGCCCACTGGAAGTGGCGCATGTAATCGGAATAGCCGTCGCTGAACCAATACGACTCATGATAATCCACACCGCAGCAGGCGATGCGGCCATCGGAACCGGCAAAATAGGTTCCGTAGTTCAAGGATCGGAAAGCGTCTTCCCGCGCTTGTCCGTCACGTGTCTTCTCGAAGAATAAAGCGTTCATCGCCGCCCAGCGTGCCGTGTGATCCCCTTGGCCTGCGCGGGAGCAGCAGCCGAAGCTGGCATCGGGCGTAATCTGCTCGTCGATGGCCTGCGCGCCGAAGAAGGGCCCGCGCCCGAGTTTGATTCGCACCCAGTCGAGCAAACGTCCGACATGGCCCATCCATTGCGGGTCCACCTCGGCGGGATCCTCGCGCGCGAGGATGTAGTAAGCGGCCATCATCGCTGTGAGCTGGTTCACGTCATCCGTGTTGCGTGGTATGTCCTCGAAATAGCCCGCCCACTTGTTCCAGGCCCGGCTGTCCCGGTTGAGCGGGTAATCGAGCATCCATTTCCAGGCGACGTCACGGGCATTGCGAAAGGCCGCCACGTCGCCAGATTTGAGTCGAATCAGCTCGTCAAACAAACGGAGAGGTCCGACGACATTGCCGCCGTACTCCTCGAGCGCGAGTGTTACTCCAGTCCGCGCATCCACGCGAAAGGCCCACGGGGTGTGTTCCGCGTCGCCCGGCCGGACATGGCGGGCGAGCGCCTGGGCACACCAGATCGCTGCGTCCAGGTATTTGCGGTCGCCGGTCAGCTCGTAGAACAGCGCGTAACCGGTGCCAAGTTCGCCGACCTTATCGGTCTCAATCCCGCCGTAGAAGCCGCGCGGCATGTCCTGAATGCACCGGCCATAGTCTGGCTCGTCATCGCAGCTGGTCGCAAACGGAACCCCGGGCCAATCCCAGTCCAAGGGCGTGGTGCCATGCGCGAGCTGGTGATCGAGCATTCCCCGCACTGCTTGCACGGCCTCGTTGTCTCCGGAGTACGGGTACCACCCCATCAGCGAATCGACGAACGAGGCAAACACCATAGCCGGATTGTGCTGCCAGTACGCACCTTGCAGGGTCTTGCCATCGTAAACTGAATTAATGAGATAGATCTTCAGGCCGGTGCCGTGGCGCGTGTCCTGCGGCACCTTGTGCTCGATGAAGTCCCACCCCAGCCGGATTACGTGGTCATAGCCGAGATTCTTCTCCGGCTGATACCAGGCGAGCAGTTTCCCTTGCGCGTCCAGCACAATCGGATGCCACGGCACCTGCGCGTTGACATAAACGTCTTGTGCGAAGGCTGTTACCGGCAACAACAGGACTGCCGCCACGATGATCCGCGCGGGGATGATGTGCAGCGGCATTAGAGGCGTCATATGCTTTCTCCTGCCATAAACGTCAAAACCCTCGGGCCGGGTGGTCCCGGAGCCCGTGCCGAGACGCAGCATCCAGATGCGTCGCGGCGCCGACCGACTAACAGCAATATCGAGCTCAGGCAGCCGCGTCACGTAGTGGAGTCATCCAGCTCAGCGGTCTTTAGGCGTTCTATCGTTGCAGTATCACCGGACTCGCAGCGCGCGCATGCTAGCCGTGGAGCCGGCTTCGATCGGGATCGAACAATGGCCTGCGCTGCAGCCGCGCCGCACACCGCTGTCCGAGGATCTCGATCGACCACTGGTCGCTCTCATTGGCAATGTCCTTCGGCACGTATCCCATGGCGACCGAGACACCCGACGCATGTGCAAACCCGCCGGATGTGACCCAGCCACGGACCTCCTCCCGGTGCCAGATCGGCTCATCGCCGATGACGTCGGCATTGTCCGCGTCCACAATGAAGCAACGTAAGCGCAGCAGTCCACCGCTCTCTTTCTCGCGCAGCGCGGCTTGTTTGCCTATGAAATCCGCGTCCTTATCGAGCGCGACGAAGCGGTCCAGCCCTGCCTCGAGCGGTCCGTAGACCGGCCGGTACTCCCGGGCCCAAGACCCATAGGCCTTTTCCAGCCGAAGTGAGTTCAGCGCACGCGTGCCGAACAGCCGGATGTTCGAAGTTGCTCCGGCATTCATCAGCGTCTCGAAGATGTGGACCTGATTGGAAGGGTCGCACCAGATCTCGTACCCCAGATCGCCGGTATAGCTTACCCGGCCGACCAGCGCGGAAGCCATGCCGACCGGGATGCGCCGCACGTCCATGAATCGGAGCGCTTGGGGAGAGACATTTGCCGTCGTCACCTGGGCCAGCACGTCGCGCGCGCGGGGACCTGCGATAGCGAGGCCCGCACAGGACGCGCCGTGCGCGATGACCTGAACCGATCCGTCCTCCGGCGCATGCTGTTGGAACCAGCGCATGTGGTAGTCCTCAGCGATGCCGGCTCCGATGATAAAGAAACCGTCGGCGCCAAGATTCGCCAGAGTGAAGTCGCCGATGAGCCGGCCGTCGTGCTTCAACATTGGCGCGAGGGTCATCCGACCGACGGGCGGGATGCGGCATGCCAGCAGCTTGTCGAGCCACTCGTGCGCGCCCGCTCCCCGCACTGAATACTTTGCGAAGCTCGTCGTCTCGATAAGACCGACGCTCCGACGGACCGCGTGCACTTCTTGGGCGACGGTTGCAAAGTCCGTTGATCGGTACCAGCTGAACCTGTCCCTGACGCCGTCGGGCGCGTACCACAGAGGTACCTCAAGGCCGGCCGCGGCGCCAAACTGTGCTCCCAGCGCCTCCAGCCGGTCATACAGCGGCGAGGTCTTGAGGCGCCGGGCGGCGGGAAGTTCCTCGTTCGGGAACCGGATCGAAAATCGCCGCGCATAGTTCTCACGAACCTTGGCGTTCGTATATGCCTTGCTCGCCCAATCACCAAAACGGGCGATATCCATGGCCCAGATGTCGAAGCCGGGATCGCCGTAAACGATCCAGTTGGCAAGAGCCAAACCGACACCGCCTCCCTGGCTGAACCCGGCCATGACGCCGCACGCGCACCAATATCCCCGCATTCCGCGCACCGGTCCGACCAGCGGGTTGCCGTCCGGCGCGAACGTGAAGGGGCCGTTGATGATCTTCTTGATACCGGCCGTCTGAAACGCCGGAAAATGTTTGAACGCCACCTCCAGCGACGGTGCGATGCGGTCGAGGTCCGGCGCAAGGCTTTGATGATCAAAGCTATAGGGTGTTTCGTGCTCGGACCAGGCCTTGCAGGCCTTCTCATAGGTGCCCATCAGCATTCCGCCGCGTTCCTGCCGGAGGTAGAGCTCGCCGTCGAAGTCGATTGCGTGGAATACCTCCTTTCCAGTCGCGGCATTGATGGCGGCGACCTCGGGCATGTCGTCCGTGATCAGATACATATGCTCCATCGCGAGCACCGGATGTTCGCGTCCGACCATCCTTCCAACTTCCCGCGCCCATAGCCCGCCGGCATTGATGACGTGTTCGGCCCGGATCTCGCCCTTATCGGTGATCACCCGCCAGGAGTAGTCGGCGTTCTGAATCAGCTGCTCAACTTTAGTGAACCGCTCGACACTTGCACCAAGTTTGCGGGCCGCCTTCGCATATGCGTGGGTCGTACCGGACGGGTCCAGGTGCCCATCGACGACGGTTTCGAGCGCACCGACGAAGCAGCTCGGATCAAGCAACGGCATCAGTTCGTGAGCACGTTCCGGAGTAATGACCGTCGCCTCGATCCCGAGGTACCGGCCTTTCGCAGCGGTGCTCTTGAGCCAGTCAAATCGGGCATCGGTCGCGGCCAGCATGACCCCGCCGGTCAGGCGCAGTCCAGTCGGTTGCTCGGAGAGTTTCTCGATTTCCCTGTAAAGATCGATCGTGTACTTTTGCAGTTTAGCGACGTTCGGATCGCCATTTATTGTGTGCATTCCGCCGGCCGCGAGCCAGGTGGAGCCAGACGTCAATTCGTCGCGCTCGAGCAGCACCGAATCGGTCCAGCCCAATTTCGCGAGATGGTACAGGACGGAGCAGCCAACCACTCCGCCGCCGATGACTACAGCCCGAGCATGTGAACGCATGATCTTTGAAATACTCTCGATGCCCTTCGTGGATAGGGTTAAGTCGATAAACAGGGCCCTCAGGGCTCACCGCTTCCAATCTCGGTGCGGCGCTGCTCGACATACGCGTCGAGCGCTTCCCGGATAGCGGGATCCATCGCAGGTTGCTCATACTCCAGCAGCGCCTGCTTCCACAGATTCGTGGCCCGCTGGGTCGCGTCCTTGCCTCCGCCGATCTGCCAATTCTCGTAGTTCTGCCAGTTGGAGACGAGCGGCTGGTAGAACGCATGCTCGTATCGATCCATCGTGTGCTGCTCGCCGAAGAAGTGGCCGCCGGTCGGCACGCCCTTGATAGCGTCGAAGCCAAGTTCCTGCTCGTTGACGACAATCGGTTTCAGAAATTCCATCATGAGCTGAAGCATTTCGACATCGAGCACGAGCTTCTCAAAGGACGCGGTCAGACCGCCTTCCTGCCAGCCCGCGGCGTGATATACGAGGTTGCCGTGTCCGAGGATCGCCCCCCACAGCGACATCTCGGTCTCGTAGGCTCCCTGGGCATCGGCAGCGTTGGAGGCGCTGGCGTTCGAAGTCCGGTACGGGAGCCTGTAGCGGCGCGCCAGTTGTCCGCTTGCGATATTGGCCTTGGCGTTTTCCGGCGTACCGAACGCCGGTGACCCCGAGCGCATATCCACGTTCGAAGTGAACGCCCCATACATCACGGGCGTACCTGGCCGGATGAGCTGGGTGAGCACGATGCCAAAGAGTGCCTCGGCGTTTTGCTGGGCGAGCGCCGCCGCGAGCGACACCGGAGCCATTGCCCCCATCAGCGTGAATGGCGTGATGACGACTGCCTGGCCGTGCTCAGCCATCGCCATCAGTCCCTGCGCCATGGCTTCATCAAGGCGGCGCGGGCTGTTGACGGAAATTATCGTGATGACGCCCGGGCTTTTGGCGATTTCCGCGAGCGACAGGCCCCTCGCAATCGCCATCATCCGAATTCCATCGAGTGCCCGCCCCGCACCGATGGCCGTGCAGTGAAAGACCTGGTCTGAATAGACAAGATTGGCCCGGTAGGTATCGAGATGGCGGGAGGACGCCGGCAGCTCCACGGGCGCGCAGACCTGGTTGCCGATCACGTGGATGGCGTTGAAGTACTGCGCCAGCCGGATGAAATCGCAGTAGTCCTGATAGTTGCCGGGACGGCGGCCCCGCTCACAATCATGAACGTTGGGCGGACCTGCGACCAGGCCGAAGTTGATATGGTTCCCACCCATGATTACGCGCTTGCCGGCGTTGCGTGGTGTCAGAATGAACGACGATGGCGCGGTCATCAGCGCCTTCTCAACCAGCCCGCGGTCGAGACGAACAGTGTTGGTCGCAGGGTCAACATCTGCACCCGACGCTTTCAGCACCGCAAGCGCCTGTGTCGACATCACTTCGATGCCGAGTTCCTCCAGGATGCGGATCGATGTCCAGTGGATCGCCTCGAGCTGGTCCGCCGACAGCGCCTCCATTGGCGCATATGGGTTGGTGACCTGCTGCCACGGGAGCTGGTGAATCTGACCGCCGCCCAGACGTCGGCCACGGCCACCCTGTCGACGCCGGCTTGTGTCCATGATCACTACTCCATCTGCCGCGGGCGAACGTGCACCGGCGGGAGCGGCCCGATCTGCGCTCAGACGCGCGTAAGCCGATCGACCGCGCGAGTGGCCCGCGCGTCGCCATCGGATTCGGGCCGCTTCTTCTGCGCGGGCCGCGAGGCCTCGGCCATCGCGATTGAAATCTGCTGGTTCCGGCACAGGGTGAACTCGTTCACGCCGCGGCCAGACGTTGTCGCAGGCCATTGCAACGATCGGGCCGCGCTACCGACATTGGCCCAGTGCCGTCCCGATGTTGACCAATCGTGGGAGCCCAACTCCGCGGCGTGATCGACGATCGGGAAGGGTCGCGGTCCCTGACGTTGTCGAGTCCGTGCGATGCAATCGCCGTCGCCGGCTCAAGCACCGAGAGCTCAGACGATACGTTCGGGTGAGCTGCCGATCGCCCAACTGATTAACCACATCCCATCGATCTTGTTCGACGTCATTAGCGCCGGTCCGCTGACGCGCGCGGCGACAGCATGCTGCGTCATGAGCTGCGCCTACACCGGCTTCGCGCGGCTGTATCAGCCGCATCACGCGGACAACTTCCTCGTCACGCGGGCCAAGAGGAACGTCCTCCAACTGGCATTGGAGCAAGCCTGCCCCAAACCCCTTGAATATTGTTGCCGCAGTCGCGCCAGCGCGGCACCGCCGATGGAGCTGCTCGGCGTCAATGACCGATACTCGCCGGATAATCTCTCCCCTCACCAGGCAAGTTATGCGCAGACCCGACGCCAAGATGTCTGAGTGCGACATAGTCCGAGCGCATCCGAGTGATTGTCGTGTCACGCGGAGCATGCTGCGGCAGGACGGCAGGGCGATACCTGCGAAGCAGGGTGCCGCTCTGGATGCGCAAGTCCTACTAACGAATGTCTTTGTGTCTGTGATAAATAGGCATCGTGGGCATTTATGACGATCGTTATGCACGCCGGCACAGCGTGCTGGCTGCGCCGTGGACCGCGCTGGGCCGGCGTCCGAGCGCCTGACAGTGCCGTGGCGTCTCCTCAGGTTCGGGCTCACTCGGCGTCACCCGGAACCACGGATGTTCACGCGGTACGATGCGCTGCGCCCCACCTACGACGTGGTCATCATCGGTGGTGGCGGCCACGGCCTCGCCGCCGCCTACTATCTCGCGCGCGACTACGGGATAAAAAACGTCGCGGTTCTTGAAAAGAGCTATCTCGGTGGCGGCAATACCGGCCGTAACACGACGATCGTCCGTTCGAACTATTTGACGCCCGAAGGCGTCCGGTTCTATGACGAGAGCATTCGGTTGTGGCAGGACTTATCCCAGGATCTCGATCTCAACCTGTTCTACTCGACCCGGGGGCACTACACACTCGCTCACACGGATGCCGCGATGCGCACGATGCGTTGGCGCGCGGAGGTGAACCGGCATTTCGGCGTCGACAGCGAGGTGGTCGACGCGGCGTACCTGCGAAAAGCGCTGCCGATGATGGACCTGACCTGCGGCGGTCACTCGCCGCCCGTGCTGGGCGCGCTCTATCACGCGCCGGGGGCGGTCGTGCGCCACGACGCAGTGGCGTGGGGCTACGGGCGTGCCGCAGACGACCGCGGCGTCGAAATTCACCAGGACACCGAGGTGCTGTCGATCGAGCTGGAAGAGCGCGACTCTGAACGAGCCGTCGTTGGACTCGTCACGAACCGCGGCCGGATCGCGACCCGCAAGATACTGTGCGCGGTCGCGGGCTCGACGCCGGGACTGCTCGACATGGTGGGGCTGCGCTCGCCAATCTACGTTCACCCGCTGCAGGCGATGCTGACGGAGCCATTGAAGTCTTGGCTCGATCCGATCATCGTCTCCGCATCTTTGCATGTGTACGTGAGTCAGTCGGCGCGCGGCGAGCTTGTGATGGGGGCCTCGCTCGATCCGTATGAGCTGCACTCCACGCGCTCGACGCTCGACTTCGCCGAATCTCTCGCGGCACACATGCTCGAGCTGTTCCCGTTCCTCGCCGAGGTTAAGGTCGTGCGCCAGTGGGCGGGAATGGCTGACATGACGCCGGACTTCGCGCCGATCATGGGGCTCACGCCGGTGCGTGGTTTCTATCTTGACGCGGGCTGGGGCACATGGGGATTCAAGGCGACGCCGGTGTGCGGCAAGACCATGAGCTACACGGTTGCAAAGGACGCGGTTCACCCGCTGATCGACGCCTTTGCGCTTGACCGCTTCAGCCGGTACGCGCTCACCGGCGAGAAGGGCGCGGCGTCCGTCGGCCACTGACATGCAGCTTCTCACCTGTCCCGTCAACGGCCCGCGCCCGCTCAGCGAATTCGCGTACGGCGGCGAGCTGCGCGTGATGCCGGATCCGGCAGTGAGCGACGCGGAATGGGCGAGCTACGTGTTCGATCGGACGGGCGGGGCGCGTGTCAAGCGGGAATGGTGGTGCCACACGCCGAGCGGCGTCTGGTTCATTGCCGAGCGCGACACGGCGACGGGAACCGTTCATCGCACGTTTCTGTACGCGCCGGGATCACCCGGGTGAGCCGGTTACCTCCTGTCCCCGGGGAATGGATTGATCGTTCCCGCGGTCTTCAGTTCACGTTCGAAGGTGCAAGGATCGACGCCTTCGAGGGCGACACGATAAGCTCCGCGCTGCTCGCCGCCGGCCGTACCGTGCTGGGCCGATCCTTCAAATATCACCGCCCGCGCGGCCCGCTCAGCGTTGCCAACCACGACGTCAACCTCGTCATGCAGGTGGAGGAGGGGAGCCGGTCGACGCCGAATGTCCGGGCCGACGTGGCGCCAGCGCGGGCCGGAATCTCGGTGCGGACCGTCAACACGCGGGGTGGCGTCGAGCGGGATCGAGGCGCATTCCTGGACCGGCTCTCGCCGTTCCTGCCGGTCGGCTTTTACTACAAGGCGTTCCATACGAAGCGCCTCTTTCCGCTGTGGGAGCGCCTGATCCGCTCGATGGCGGGTCTCGGGGCGGTGGATCTCGAAGCGCCTCGTCTAGAGTCACCCAAGCGTTACGACTTCGCGGATGTTCTCGTTGTTGGCGGCGGACCATCGGGCCTGTCCGCGGCACTCGCTGCTGCTGACCGCGGTGCAGAGGTGCTCTTGGTCGATGAAAACCAGCGGCTTGGTGGCAGTGGCCACTACGTTCGCAGCGATCCGTCCGCACAGGCCGTGCTCGTGGCACTCGTTCGCGCGGCGGCCTCACACCCACGCATCCGCGTGCAGTGCGGCACGTTCGCCGCCGGCTATTACGCAGATCACTGGGTGCCGCTTGCCACTCCCGATTGCCTGGTGAAGGTTCGCGCACGAGCGGTCGTCGTGGCGCAAGGCGCTTTCGAGCAGCCAGCAGTGTTTCGTGGCAACGATCTGCCCGGAGTCCTGCTTGCGAGCGGGGCGCAACGTCTTATGGCCCGTTACGGCGTTGGCGTCGCGACGCGACTTGCGATCTTGACCGCGAACGCCGCAGGGTACCGGGCGGCGCTTGATGCCATCGGTGCGGGCGTGCAGGTCGAGGCGGTTCTCGACCTGCGCCCGACGCTGGGCCCGGAGTCTCAGCAGCTCGCGAACGACGTGCGGAATAGAGGTGTTCGGGTTGTGATGGGAGCCCGTCCGTACCAGGCGCGCGCCGGCCGCGAGGCCGGCGTCGCCCGCTTCGAGTTCGAGCACCTCGCCGGTAATGGCCGGCGACAGAGCATCGCCGTGGACGGGCTGTGGATGAGCGTAGGCTTTGCGCCGGCAAACTCACTACTGCTTCAGGCGGGCACGCGCATGCGTTATGAGCGGGCCTGCGAGCAGTTCGTGCCGGAGGCGCTGCCCGCGGGGCTCTACGCGTGCGGCAAGGTCAACGGTCATTACGGGTTCCACGCCGCGTGCGGTGACGGCGAGCGCGCGGGCGCACTCGCGGCAGTCGGGCTGGGCCTTGGGTCGGCGGTGCCAGATGCGGCGCTCGTCGATTCCGCGGAATCCCCGACGCATGCCTTTCCGATTTTCCGCCATCCGAAGGGCAAAGAGTTCGTCGACTTCGACGAGGACCTGCACGTCCGGGATTTTGAAAATGCAGTCCAAGAGGGGTTCGACGGCAGTGAGCTCTTGAAGCGATATACGACCGTAGGCATGGGGCCGAGCCAGGGCAAGCATTCGAACCTGAACGCACTTCGACTCCTCGCGAAGCTTCGCGGCCAGGACATCAGTGGAATCGCGCCGACGACTGCCCGACCGATGTTCCATCCGGTACCGCTCGCGCAGCTGGCCGGACGCGGCTTCGTGCCCGAGCGCTGCACGCCGGTCGATGAGCAGCACGCTAAGCTCGGGGCCGTGTGGATGCCGGCCGGCCAGTGGCGCCGCCCGGCGTACTACGCGAGACCAGGCCTAGACCGTGCTGCGGCGATTGCTGACGAGGTCGACGCCGTCCGGAACAGGGTCGGCCTGATTGACGTTGGGACGCTCGGCAAAGTCGAGGCACACGGACCCGACGCCGCGGAATTCCTCGAGCGCGTGTACACGGGTCGATTCTCGAACCTCGCTATCGGCATGACGCGCTATGGACTGATGCTCGATGAGAGCGGCGTCGTTATTGATGATGGCGTCATCGCGCGACTTGAGCCCGCGCGATTTTACTTTACAACGACGACTGGCAACTCTGGAACACTGTTTCGCGAGTTCGGCCGGCTGGTGATCTGGTGGGGCCTGCAGGTAGGGCTCGTGAATCTGACTGGCCACTATGCCGCGTTCAACCTGGCGGGACCCGCGTCGCGAAAGGTGTTGCGCGCACTGACCACGCTCGATCTCAGCCAGGCTGCGTTCCCGTACCTCGGCGTGCGCGAGGCTGAAGTCGCCGGAGTCCGATGCCGGCTGCTCCGGGTCGGATTTGTCGGCGAACTCGGCTATGAAATCCATCTGCCGGCCGACAGCGCGATCCACCTGTGGCAGACACTACTCGCGACCGGCGAACGGTTCGGCATCCGGCCGTTTGGCGTTGAGGCGCAGCGGCACCTCCGGCTGGAGAAGGGACACGTCATCGTCGGCCAGGACACAGACGGCCTGACGAACCCCTTCGAAATCGGCTGCGAGTGGGCCCTCAAGCGGAACAAGGCGTTTTTTGTTGGCCAGCGCAGCCTCGACGTGTTGGAGCGACAGCCGCGAAGGCACCAGCTGGTCGGCTTTCGGCTCAAGCAGGGGCAGGTGACGCTGCCCAAAGAGTGTCATCTCGTGGTTGATGAGGGAACGATTGCAGGGCGGGTCACAAGCGTTGTGTATTCGCCGACGCTCGGGTACGCGATTGGCCTCGCGTTCGTTTCGCCCTCGCTCGTCGCCCGCGGCCGGTTCCGGATCCGCGTCGAGGAACGCGTCGAGCTCGACGCGGAAATCGTGCCCGCGCCCTTCTACGACCCGACCGGCGAAAGACAGCGCCTGGAAGATCCGACATGACAACCGTGATCGCCCGGGATGTGCGTCGGTCGCCGATTCACGCCTGGCCTCAAGCGCATGCTGCGGGGTGGACCGCGTCCGCGAACGGCGCCATTCCTAGCGCATTCAATGCAACGGTGCCGCAGGGTCGACAGCTGATGCTCAGCGACAGATCGCTGCGCCAGCGATTTGGCTGCAAGGGCCCCACGGCCGAACACTGGCTGCGCGGAGCGGGCCTCCCACCGCCCGCGGGCGCGAATCGCTGGTATAGGCTGCCCGGCGGTGAATTCGTCGGGCGGCTCGCCACCAGCGAGTTCCTGGTCGAGGCGCTAGGCCCCGATTGCAGCACTGTTGTGAATGCACGAAGCCGTTGCGAGGCTTCTGATCGTGCCAGTGGCGTCATCCCCATTGCTCGTCAGGATCTCGTCATCGAGCTCACGGGCTCGCGCCTCATCGGTGGCCTACGGGAGTTATGCAGCGTCGATTTTGCGCCGATCGTCGCGGTGTCGAGCAGTACTGACGGCCCCGTCATTCTCACGTCGATGATCGGCGTGCCGGTTGTCGCGGTCGCGTGGCTCCGAGGCGGTGCACCAGTGGTCACGCTCTGGATCGACCCGAGTTTTGCGCATTACTTCTGGACGACGCTCCTGCAGGTAGCCGCAGACGCGGGCAGTGGTGCGGCGCCATGAGCGGGGCCGCATAGCGCTGCGACCGCGGCGGCAGCGTGCTCGGCCACGCTCGCACCAGCTCCGGGTGCCCCCTCGACGAGTCGGCGTTACGGGCCATTGACCCTCCGGTCAGGGGGCGGCTGCCTACCAGGCGGTCGCCGACGACGCGCGTCCGAGTCATCGGGGGGGGATCACCGCACCGCGTTGGCCTGCGACCGAGGCTTCGAAGCCCTGCAGATGGCGCCGCGTGTCACCTGCCACATGGATTTCGGTGGAGCGCTGGCCCCGGTGAAATTGATCGTGGACTCGGGCACGCCATGGCTCCTGCGAGGCCAGCCGGCGGTTATGATGTGCGCCGCAGCAAAACATGACGGTGAGCGCGCGCTGTTGAGGCGGCTTTCTCTGTCGCGCGATTGCACGTACAGGCGTCAACGTCGCTCGCGTGTTCCTGCGGCGCACGCCGCCGGCGGCTGGGTAGCCTCCTTTTTGCCACCGGACAAATGCTCGGCAGCCGGCTGCCGAGCCAATGGTAGTCGACAGGATCGCGCGTCGGCAGATCCTGGTCATGAGCTCAAAACCCGCGCTGGTCGCAATGCCGATCTTCGCCCTATGGACGGGTTTGCCGCCGGCTGCGATGATCGGTCTGTTCGCGGTGTTGGCGGGCGCGCTATCGGCGGCATCGAGCCTCGTTTATGTCTGTCTGCCGGAACTTTTCCAGACGGACCCCGCCGGATCTCCGGCATTCCGGCTCGCCGTCGGCTGTGATCATGCCTCGGTACCCGAGGCCCTCGCGGCGTACAGCATCCGGGCGCTTCTGCTGCGAGCGTCGGGGTACCAGCGGTCAACCCCGTGTGCCACGGGTTGGCACCGGACACGATGAGTGTGCGCCGGAGGTTCTTCGGTCGGACATGGCCCCCGACCGATGGGGTAGGTGCAGATGCGGGCGTCCTAGGACGCCGAGTGCGCCGGGAAGACGGGATGCGGCGATAACGGCAGGCAGGCCGACGGGCCAGGACTGAGCCATGGGCGGTTTGGCATCGATGCCGAGGAGACACGATCGTGGCTAGACGATCGGGCGAACCCTTGCGGCTGGCGTTTCTCCTGGTCCCGCAGTTCTCGATGATGGCGTTTTCGGCGGCAATCGAACCGTTGCGCGCGGCCAATCGAATCAGCGCGCGCCGCCTGTTCGAGTGGCAACTTACTTCGGTCGACGGTCACCCGGTCCTGGCCAGCAATGGCATCCCGGTCACCGTACACCACGCGCTCGACCGCCTCGCCAAGGTTGACATGGTGGTCGTCTGCATGGGGCTTGACCCGTTGCAGTTTGGGCGCAGTCACAAGATCCACCACCTACTGCGCCGCCTGGCGAGGCATGGTTGCCGGATCGGCGGCATCAGCGCCGGCTCCTTCATCCTGGCGGATGCCGGTTTGCTGACGGATCGCCGCTGCACCGTACACTGGGAGTACGGTGACCTGTTTCGCTCCCGCTACCCGACGATTCGTGTGACCGAAGAGCTCTACGTCGTGGAGCAGGACGTTTTTACGTGCTCGGGTGGCACGGCGGCGCTCGACATGATGCTGCATTTCGTCAGCGAGGCGGCGGGCGTGGAGCTGGCCCTCGCGGTAGCCGAGCAGTTTATCCACCCGCACATCCGCAAGCACGAAGACCACCAGCGCATGGAAATGCACGAGCGCTACGGTATCGAAAGCCCGAAACTCGTCGAGATCATCAGTCTGATGGAAAGCGCGGTTGAGGAACCGGTGGACGTAAGGGTGATCGCAAAGCGGGTCGCAATCTCGACGCGGCAGGTAGAGCGGTTATTCCGGGAACACCTGGGCACCTCGCCCAAGACGTTCTACCTGCAGCTCCGGGTCGCGAGGGCGCAGACACTGCTCCGTCAGACGTTGAACCCGATCCGGGAGGTGGCGGTGGAGTGCGGGTTTACGTCGACGTCGCATTTCAGCCACGCGTACAAGCGGGTGTTCGGGCTTGCGCCGACCGAAGAGCGGCATCGCTCGGCGAGACAGGGCGGTGCGCGGATCGCCACGGCGCTTGAGAATCCGACGAGCCCGTGAATGACACCCTCCGTCGAGGCCGCCCGACGCTGGGTAGCTTGACTGCGCCGCCGCAGAGCCCGCTCCACACACCTCGTGGTGTGCTGTCTAATGCCGGCGGCGACGTGGAGTTCCGGCTCGAGCGTGTGTCACGTTTGCACCCGATCGCCCGCCGGCTGTCAACATTCGGTCGAGGATTATCGACACCTCGGAGGCTACCCGCGCGTACTCCCGGGCGCCGCGGCGTCCATCTCGTCGCTGCGTGCGCGCCGCACTACACCACCGCCTGGCACTGCTCCCCAAGTCCCTGGATGCCGAGCCTGACGATGTCACCGGGTTTCAGATACGTGGGAGGCCTGTCGCCCATGCCGACGCCGGACGGCGTGCCGGTAGAAATGATGTCTCCAGGCTGCAAACTCATGAACGTGCTGACATAGCTCACGAGCCTGGTCACCGGAAAAATCATCTGGGCAGTGTTGCTCTGCTGGCGCATTCGTCCGTTCACCGACAGCCAAAGACCAAGCCTCTGGGGATCCGGTATCTCATCGCGAGTGACCAGCCACGGTCCAATGGCTCCGAACGTATCCGCGCTCTTCCCTTTGACCCACTGGCCCGTGCCTTCCAGCTGCCACCCGCGCTCGCTCACATCATTGACTATCATGTAGCCTGCAACGTAGTCGAGCGCACTTCGCTCGCTGACATTCTTTGCGAGCGAGCCGATCACCACACCGAGTTCGACCTCCCAATCGACCTTGCTAGCCCCCGCTGGTACCACGATAGGGTCGGTGGGTCCGGTGATGGCGCTCGTCGCTTTCATGAACAGTACCGGTTCCGATGGAACTGCCGCTCCGGATTCGCGGACGTGGTCGATATAATTTAGACCGACGCAGACGAATTTGCCCACGCGGCCGACGCATGGACCGAATCGCGGGCGCGACCCGACCAGTGGCAATTCGAGGGTGCCAAGGCCGCGGACGCGCTCGAGAGCGTCGGGACCGAGTTGCGGTCCAGCGACGTCGGCAATGTGGCCGGACAGATCACGAAGCGCGCCGTCTGCATCCAGCAGGCCTGGCCGTTCGCGTCCTTCGTCCCCATACCGAACGAGCCTCACGGCAAGGTGGCTCCTACGATCAAGCCTGTCCTTCGGCCCAGGCTCATCTCGCAACCCGCGCTGGCGCGGCAGGCCGCCAACAAGCCCGTTTCCGCCGGACCGCGATGTGCGCACGTCCGCAGACCGCACAACCGCTGCGAGCGATATTTTGGAGGGTTCGCATGGACGCACGCTCGGTCGTCGGTATCGTCAATGCCGCTGCAGCCATTAACAACGCACCCAACAGGCCAACACTTTATCCATTCGCACCGGAGCCAACGATTGCGCAGCGCCTTGGTCACGACCCGGCCAATGGTCCCAGCGCCGTTCGCAGGGGTCCGAGCCATGGCTCAAAGTGGCGCCACTGCTCAAGGCCTTCGCGGTAGATCGGCTGGCGCACCTGCTCGGCACTTGCGGTGTTTACGCTACGGGCGGTTTTATAAAACTGCACGCAGGCCGGCTCAAAGTCGAGTCCACAGAAATCGAGGATCCGACGCACATTGCCTTCGAGGTCGTCCACAACGTCTTCGTGCTGAATGCGCAGTACCTTCCCCGGAAGCGCGTCGTCCCAGTGCTGCATCAGCTCCACGTAGGATCTGTAATAGCGCGCGATCCATTCCAGGCTGTAGGTAAACTGCTGACCGACCGCATACAGTTGTTTAAAGTTGCTAAAACAGCACGCCATCGCGTCCCGTCTGGCGTCGATAATCTTTGCGTTTGGCAATATAAGATGAATCAGACCGACGTGGCGGAAATTATTCGGGTTCTTGTCAACGAAGAATGGTTTGCCTTCGGGCCGGTAAACGCGGGTGTCGGCGAGATACGTCTGTCCGAACCGCTGCCGATCCTCCGGAAGCAGTGCAGGAAGTACGCCGGGGTACCTGGGGTCGGCGTCATCGTGAATTCCGCCTTGTAGATCCTGTACGAGGCGCGGAATTTCCGCGAGCTCCATCGTGCCTTCCACCATCGAGTGCGACGCCAGGATCTGCTCAAGCAACGTTGAACCCGACCGCGGCAGGCCGACGATGAAGATGGGCGCGCGGCTGTCACAGCCGCCTTCCCGTCGGGTGTCGAAGAACCCCCGCGTGCACACCATCCGCTGCAGGCGTGTATTTGTTTCGATGATCTCGGGCTTGTACCGGCACTCCTTGCGCTTCAGCTCGTTACCCTTGTCATAGAACGAGAAGGACTCCGCGTACTCCCGCCGATCCTCGAGCGCCTTGCCGAGCGCGAAGCACAAATGATATCGGTCGGCGAGCTTTACCGACGGTGCCGCCTCCTCGCGTCGCATGCGCTCGAGCTCTGCGTCGGCGAAACGGTATGTCTTCATGTTCGCGAGGCCCCAATAGGCCTCGCCGTATCCGGGAGCGACCATCGCCGCAGTGCGGTAGGACTCGATGGCCTCACGGGCATTACCGAGGGTTTTTTCCGCGTGCGCCACCGACAGATGCAAGTCCGGATCGTCCGGCGCTTCATGTGAGAGGCGTCGATACAGACCGAGCGCGCGCTCTTGATCGCCGAATCCCATCCAGACGGCTGCATCGGTCGTTCGGTAGACACGGCTCGTGGGATCGATTGCGAGTAGCTTGTCTATTTCCTCCCGCGCCCGAATGGGCCGGTGGCGTCGAAGGAGTACGACGGCGTACTCGTAGCGGGCGGCGTGATAGTCGGGGGCGATGGCCAGAACGTTCGCCAACAGCAGCTCGGCGTCGTCCAATATGTCGAGTTCCATGCCGATCCTGGCCAACAATCGCATTCCCTCGATATGATCCCCGTGTGTCAACAGAAACTGCCGAACGATACGTTCAGCGTCGTGGAGATCACCGTCGGCGAACATTCCGGACGCCGTCACGATCGAAGGTGGCAGCGAGGCAAGCTTGGCAACGTGTGCGGCGGCGGTATCGGCGTCGGCCCCGCGACCCGTCATGGCATACAGGTGCTGCAGGGCCTTCCAGCTCGCAGGGAGCGCGGCGCTCAGATGCACTGCGCCCTCGAATGCATCGATTGCCTTATTCGCGGAGCGCAATGCAACGTAGCAATGCCCTCGCTCCTGGAACAGGCGGGCGAACCGTGGGTGCGATCGTTCGAGTCGCTCCAGCGTCGACAGCGCCTCCGGAACGCGGTTTAGATGACGCAGGCTGACGGCTGCCATATAGAGGATGTCGCGGTCGTATGGCGACACAGCCAGCTGCACCTCGGCCTCGACAAGCGCCCGTGCGAAGTCACCCCTTTCTATGAGGCTTCGTATCCGCCCGGTCTGGCTGCTGGCTTCAGAGGCGGGCTGATCGCTGATCTCGGCGCTCATGGCTCCTCGAACGACAAAGGCGGGCATCGCTGCCCGCCTTTGATTCTATCGCAGCCCGGTGGAGCTGGCGGTAGCAGTGCCGTTACTTGTCCGAGAACTTGTAGCTTGCTTTGATCCCCAGCACGCGCGGGCGTTGAGGTACTGCAGTCTCCACGAACTGGGAGTTGTTCAGCGAACCGGCCGTGAGCACATTCGTCAGGTTCTGCCCGTACGCCGTCACGGTCCAGGGACCCTTCCCGATTCCGATCGAGCCGTCGTAGGTCGAAAAGCCCGGGTTGTCATATGCATTGGTGGTGTAGCCCGTCGACCCATACGAGTGATCCTGGTGCGTGCCGGTCAGCTGCCAGAATGCGTTGAACTCGTTGAAGCTAAAGTCATAGCGCACCCGTATGTTGCCCTGAAACGCCGGCGAGTTGGGGAGCGGGCTGCCGAGCGGACCGTAGGGGTTCGGAATCGAGGTGATAGCCTGGCCATACGTCGGGCTCTTCGGGTTGTTGTTCACCAGGAACGGCGAGTTCGTCTGGCTGCTGCTATTCCACGACGCCGCCGCTTGCACCGTCAGCCCTTGAGTCACACGCGCAATGATCGTAGGTTCGAAACCCTTTACTCGGTAGCTCGGGCCGTTGAAAAAGTGGGCCAGGTTGCCGAGGATGGTCGGGTCGTCGATCCCAGTCTGGACGTTCGTCCAGTCTTCCCGATAAAGCGCCGCGTTGAACAGGACACGGTGATTGAACCACTCGGTCTTCCAGCCAACCTCATTGTTCGTCAGGGTGTCTGGGGCCCACAGGGCGGGTGTGATGAACTGTGGGATGCCGTTTGCGTCGGGCGCGACAGCGGACGTGCCGCGATTGAAGCCACCCACCCGGAAGCCCTGGGACCACGTGTAGTACAGCAGGGCGTCTTCCGTGACCTTCCAGCTCAGGTTCGCACGGCTCTTGAAGCCCGATGGACTCGCGCTGTTCGGCACCTGGTTATCCAGATTAGTCCCATACGGACCACCCGGGCCGTACCCATTGTAGTTGGTGACGGAGCAGGGGCCAAAGCTCTTCGGCACTGCACCATCGTAGAATTTGCAATAGAAGCTTCCGACGTCGCCGCCGCGCTCCTGTTCGTTGTACTTGAAGTAGCGAGTTCCGAGCGTCAGAGTCAGCGTCTTTGGAATCAGGTCAAAATCGACCGATGCAAACGCCGCCGTCTGCTTGTAACCGCGTTGCACATCGTCGAAGAATGCGTCGGCGGGGTTACGTATGTTCGGGTTGTTCGCCGGCGTACCCGGCCATGGCTGGATGGGGAGGAAGCACTCGGTGTTGAATGTCGGCGTGCACGTCGGAACGGACTTGTACCAGTAGTCCATCTGGTCGTAGATCTCGAAGTCCTCCCAGTACACCCCGCCGGTTGCGCGTATCCGCTGATCATCCGGCGTGGTCAGGCGCAGCTCGTGACTTTGGTGCGTCTGTCTGTCCGTGTCATGCCACGTCGCGCTCGGCGAGTAGCACTTCGTGGGAGGATCGAATCCCGTGCTATAGCCGTTGCACTGATAGTAGGTAGCCCAGACGCCGCGAGCGTAGTTGGTGTAATCCTGAATCTGCTCGACGTTGCGTACGAGGTAGGCCCCGCTGTAGACCACCTTCAGGTCGCCGATCTGTCCGTTGATGGTCAACGCGGTATTCTCGAACCGGTCTTTTACAAAAGACGGATTGAACAGCGTGACTGACAGCGGCGGCAGAGGGTTACCCTCGGACCCGTTAGGGTTCTCGTAAAACACGCCTTCCGCGTCGATGTTCTGGTACGCCTGCGACAGCAGCGCGTGCCAGTTGTCGTTGACCTTGTACAGTGCCGAGACGCGGAATCCCGTGTACGTGAGCGGGTTGATAGCGTTCGCGGCCATCTGGTAGTTGTTGATCACCTCGCTGTCCGCAGGTACGACGCCGCCCATGCGTTCCGCGATTCCAAGATCGGTACCCATGCGCGTGAACTCGCTGGGCACGTTATTGATGTAGCCGCCTCGGCGGTCGTTGTAGAACACGCCCCGGACTGCCAGCGTATCGGCAATCAGCGGAACATTGAGCACAGCGGTAATGGCGTTGTTCGGGTCGCCACCTGCCGTCGTACCATAGCTTGCCTCGACGCTTCCCTCTGTAACGTTGAGCTTAGGCTTGTTCGTGATATAGCGGAGCACACCCGCCTCGGCACCGCCACCGAACAGTGTGCCCTGCGGGCCTTCGAGGACCTCGATGCGCTCGAGGTCGGCAGCGTATATGTCGAGGTTGCGGCCTGGCAGCGCCTCCGACTGGTCGTCAAGATAGACAGCAACGCTCGGGAAGTTTCCAATCGCGCCGCTGCCCTCAGTGCCGCCCGATCCGGCAGTGATGCCGCGTATGTAGATATTGCTTTGTCCCGGGCCGTTCGTGACCCGCGACACGTTCGGCAGATACTTGAGGTAGTCGTCTATCGTCGTGGCGTTCAGCTGGGTCAACGTCTCGGCCGTCAGCGCCTGAACCGTAATTGGCACGTTTTGGATGCTCTCTTCCCGCCGCTGTGCGGTGACGACGACGTCAGCGAGTGATGCTCCGGCAGCCGGCGTTGTCGCGGCCTGCTGTGCAGAGGCTGCGGCCGCGTGAACGCTGAGTACCGCTACGATCGCAGAGGAAAGCTTTTGATTGGACTTCAAGGGTGTCTCCCCATTGCACGACTTGTAGCTACCTGGTCTCACACGGTCGCACGTGCAACCGGCAAGCCAAGCTCGTTTGATGACATCCGCGTCGCGTCGTCGCGACTTATCAGAGCCGGCCAATAGCCGGATAGTCCTCACAATTCTCGCCGCAGTCGCATCGGCGCGGCACTTCAGCTGCCGCTCCCCGGTCTCGTCGGCCGATGCTCGCCTAATAATCTCCCCCCTCTGTCCGGGCGAGTTATGCGCAAATCCGACGCTTCGATGTCTGAGTGCGACATCGCGCGTATGCCACCGCCCGGCGCCGGCGCATGTGGGAGTGATTCGCGTGGCAGACCGAACCGGCTGCGCGCGGACGGCGGCGCGCTGTCCGCAAGGCCGAGGTCGCTCCGAGTGCGCACCGGACGGACGGATGTCATTGCGTGCGATAAATGGAAATCACCAGCGTGCCGAACCGTCAACCAGTTCCTGCTGTGACGGTCGAACCGCCGTCACGCTGACCGACCACAGCGGCGGCCAGCTGGCCCCGTCACATATTCCTGTACGGCGCCCCACCCGCGCAATTGATGCGCAGGGACTCTGGCGTGTAGGGCGGTTGCGTGCGATGGACCCGAAGCGTGCCGTGCGGCTGTCGGGTCTCTCTGGCAGCGCGCCGGACTCTCGGGACGATCGTTGGCATCGTTGCCGGTGCAGATCAGCGCCATTGCAACGGAGCAATCTGCGCCAGATAGCCGCGCTTAGATTCTAGCGGGTTCCGCCATCCGGGTCAGTCGCGAACTAGCCACGCTCAAGCCGCTCGACGCGACCAGACGGCCGATACGGCGCGGTCGAATTGGGCGAGCGTGAGGCTGATGTCATCAGCCGTGTGCGCCGCGGAGATCGAGCATTGCTTGGTGGCGATCGGCACAAAGAATACGCCCAGTTCAATCAGCGCGCGGCGCAGCTCGACGTCTCGATCGAAATCGTGATGCTCGAGGATGTCATGAAAATCGACGGGAGCCGCGGGCATCAGGTAATAGGAAAAGGCTGATCCCTGGCGCGCAATCGATGCCGTCACTCCGTGCGCCGTGAAGATGTCCCGCAACCCCTTTTCCATCTGTTGCCCAAGGGCCTCCACACGCTGATACACCTGGGACCGGTTGGCGAGGAGATACTCAATGGTGCGGGTGGCAGCAGCAACGGCGACTGGATGTCCGTTGTACGTGCCTCCCATGAACGGGCGCTTCGCAGGATCCGGATGGACCAGGTAGTCCATGTACTCGCGCTTGCCGCCAACGAGCGCCAGCGGAAAGCCATTAGCGACCGCCTTGCCGTACGTGACCAGATCCGGCCTCACGGCGGAAATCTCGCTGTATCCACCGACAGCATGCCGGAACCCGGTCTTGACTTCGTCGAAGATCAGCAGGAAGCCGAATTCATCCGCGAGCGTGCGCAGCGCCGCAAGGTATCCGTCCCGCGGCCGCACGACTCCGATATTCTGCAGTATCGGCTCGGTAATCATTGCCGCGATCGGATAGCGACGACATACGTACCGAACGGACTCCGGGTCATTGAAATTGACCGGATGCACGAAATGGGAAGTTTCGAGCGTCGTGCCCGCGCCGTTGGGCCGCAGCGGGTACTCGCCCGGGGACACCCGGGGCCCGATCTCCGCAAGAGTGTTGAACACGTTGCAGGCGAGCTCGTCGTGATTGCCGTTGTAGCTTCCCTGGACGACGATAAAGTGCTTTCTTCCGGTGATCGCACGACTGAGACGAATCGCCAGCGACGTCGCCTCGCTGCCTGTATTTAGCAGGCACACCTTATCGACCGCCGGGACATTCGTGCAGATGAGTTCTGCGAGACGCCCTTCGAGCAGTGTAGGCCCGGCGCCGTACAGGCTTTCGCAGCTCCGCAGCACGTCAATGACGGCCTCATTGATCGGTGCGAAGTTATGACCGAGAAAATGTGGTGCGAATGCCGCGTGGTAGTCAATGTAGCGCTTTCCGTCGATGTCCCACAGATATGCACCTTGCGCCTTCACGAAGGCAATCGGTGGGTCAATGATGCGATTGATCGAACTTACACCGCCCGGAAGATAAGCGCTGTTGCGCGCCAGGAGAGATGCTAGCCGGCCGCTCACTTTCGCTGTCATGTTGTGCCCATCAGTTTGTAGTGGCGCGGCTGTGCCGGGTCTTGCCTGCACGTCGGTGGCCGTGCCGTCACCAGTGTGCCGTGCCAGGCACCCGATTGTGGACGTGCCGTCGGCCACAGAGGCGTGCGCGTGGCTCTCCTTCCGATGGGATGCTATCGGCGAGGACCAACCGGGCATCCAGAGCGCCTTTGCAGCGGGACGCCGCTCGATACGTCGCGTAACGTTACAGGACAGCGTGCTGGGTTTCAATCAGCGGCGGGGCGAATGCCGGCAGCTTGCCGCCTGTCGCGATGCGTACGTTCGCGAGGAGTGCGGAGCGTGCGACCGGCAACATTCACGGCGCTCAGGGCGCCGCTAATTCAAATCTGGAGCCGCGCTGCGGATGGATTAACCGGCGTACTCAGGCAGTCGCAACCGCCCTGTCGGGTCTAACACGACGACGAGAATGGATGGCCAAAATCGCTGCCTTTGAGCGCCGGCGGCCGCGCGCGATAGCAGGTGCTCGTTGAGTGACCGAGCTGCGTACTGCGACGAATCGGGCACAAGCCCGCCAAGGCGACGCCCGCGCTGCCCGGTGACATCAGCCGTCGTATCTCGCGGCCGGAAGACCGGCGACATCTAGGTCGACGGCGAAAACTGCGCCGGCCAATCCGTTGGAGTTCGAGCTGCCGTCCAGTCCCACAGAGGCGGTGGTAATGAATAGCCGTCGCATGTCGGAGCCACCAAACGTGCAACTCGTAGGCCGCGCGACTGGCATGTGAATAATCGCGAGCAGCTCGCCCGCCGGGCTGAATCGGGAAACTCGGGATCCGCCCCAATGCGCGATCCATACGCAGCCCTCAGCGTCGCAAGTCAGACCATCGGGATTGCCCCAGCCCGGTTCGTCAAAGGTCCTGAAGACGCTCTGCCCGGACATCTCACCCGACCGCTCGATGCCACATTGGTAGACGACTTTGCCGTAGCTATCAACACAATAGATCATTCTGCCGTCCGGCGAAAAAGCGGGCCCGTTCGTGCAAATGAACGGCCCGATCGGCAGCGGAAGCGCGCCGCCCGGGCCATATCGGAAGAACCGGCCCGTGGGGGTCGTCCATCCCGTGTCGCAGGTGCCGACCCAGAAGCGGCCCTCAGTATCGCACTTGCCGTCATTGCAGCGATTGCGGGGGAAATCCACGTCGACCGTGGCGAGCAGGACAATCGCGAGTGGGTTCAGCGTGAGCAACGCGATGGACCGCTCGAGCCCGGCGATGAAGCCCGGTCCGTTGCGACGCAGTGCTACGCAGCCGATCCGTTGACCGATCTGTACCGAATGCTCCTCGGAGCCGTCCGCCTGACAGTGATGCAGTTCGCCGCGTTCGATATCCACCCAATAAAGAGTTTGACAGCGGTCGTCCCACACCGGCCCCTCACCCAGGACCGCGCGCGTCGATCCGGTGATTAGCTGGGGTGAATACTGTCTAGTCTTACGAGTCACTCTGCCAATCCTACCCCTGTCGTCGCGCTCTGCGCGCCAGCGCGATTGCCGCCCGCGTACTCATCGAGCTGATTGATGACCGGCGGTACAGCGCACGCGCATAACTACAACGCTAGTTCGCCGGACCCGCAGCCCGATGAAGGGCTGCTGGCACAAGTGTCATCGATGGGCAGTGAGCGGTTCCCGATCCCAAAGCTGGTTGGCTCGCGACGGTGGTGACACCCTGTCTCCGCACAGGCGATCGCGGCGCGAACTGGTCAACAGCCCGATGACGCCGGCTCAGGGAATGAACCTCACGTCTAGCGGACTTCTGCGTACAGGCGCCGCAGCAAGTCGCCTGATGCTTTCTGGCCCGCAAGCTGCCCGCCGTCGATGACGAAGACCTGGCCGGTGATAAAGGACGCTTCATCGCCGGCGAGAAAGACGAATAACGGCGCGACGTCGTGCACCCGACCGCTTCGTCCCAGCGGGATGTAGCGATCGACAAAGTCCTGAACGAATTCGGGGCTGTCAATCGCCTCTGACATCGGGGTTTGCAAATAGCCCGGTGCAACCGCATTGACGCGAATGCCGAATTGCGCA
>Ga0181521_10000949_pt1 | contig 35858 bp, 35 predicted proteins | sample PEATcosm2014_Bin_32_FD_119764 | JGI IMG/M metagenome (GOLD analysis project Ga0181521, IMG submission 119764) | Peatland microbial communities from MTU Mesocosm Facility, Houghton, MI, USA - PEATcosm2014_Bin02_60_metaG | ecosystem: Environmental > Terrestrial > Soil > Wetlands > Peat | place...
AGTCAAGACTTTTTGCGAACGCGAAAATAGGCGGGATTCAGGAGCCTATCTGGCTGAGAGACTCAGCCTTGCTTTCTCAGCGCCCTGACGTCTTCTGTGGAAATGGCGTTACGAGACTGCTGGGTCCCTGTGCCGGCTTGGGTCCACTGGTAAGATGTTTAAGAGTGGATTCCGAGATCACGCCCGACGCGCCGCCGCCTGAACCGCATCCCGCCTGGAAGCGGGTGCAACTGGCCCGCCATCCCAAGCGGCCGCACTCGCTCGACTACATCGATCGCCTGTTCACCGACTTCCAGGAACTGCACGGCGACCGCTCGTTTGCCGACGACCCCGCCATCATCGCCGGTATGGCGCGTTTCGAGGGCCGTCCCATCGTCATCGTCGGGGAAGAAAAAGGCCGCAACACCAAAGAGCGGCTGCAACGCAACTTCGGCATGCCCAAGCCGGAGGGCTACCGCAAAGCCCTGCGGATCATGCAACTGGCCGCCAAATTCGGCCGCCCGGTGATCACTTTTCTGGATACCACCGGCGCCTACCCCGGCATCGACGCCGAAGAGCGCGGCCAGGCGGAAGCCATCGCCCGCAATCTGCGCGAGATGTCGCGGTTGGCCATCCCGGTTATCGTGGTCTGCATTGGCGAAGGCGGATCGGGAGGCGCGCTCGCTCTCGGCGTCGGCAACACCGTCCTGATGTTCGAAAATGCCGTTTACAGCGTGATTTCCCCGGAGAGTTGCGCATCCATCATCTATCGCGATTCGGGCAAGGCCGAGCGTGCCGCCGCCGCGCTGCGCCTCACCGCGCAGGATCTGGATCAACTCGGCCTCATCGACACCATCATTCCCGAACCCGAGGGCGGCAACCAGGAAAACCACGAAGCCGCTGCCGAAAACCTGCGCCAGGCTCTCCGACGAAGCCTGTTCGACCTGGCCGGGCTCAGCGGGGAACAACTGGTCGAGCACCGCTACGCCAAGTTCCGCAAAATGGGCAATTTCTTCGCGTAAGGTGGGGCGGTCCCCCTGGATCGCGCGGGACGCCCTCGTCCCGCCTGCCGGGCGTTTGGCCCACCCCCCATCCCGCTAATCTTTCCCCCTCCCCGGCGTCTTCAGGAAGGCTCCCTACGGTTCCGCTGTGGGGCCTGTGGGCCACGTTGTAAAATAAAGGGTGAACTCCCACCTGCAAATTTGCGTCTAAAGCGGTGATAGGACATTGTCGTGAAAACTAAGTGGAAGGTAATCATCACATTGGCGGCCGTGCTGGTGGCCGCCGTCGGAGTTTACGCGAGCACGGTCTACAGCAAGCGCGGCGTGGTGACGGTGCAGACCGGACAGGTGACACGCGGCGACCTGGCTGCCATCGTCACTTCCTCGGGCGAAATCAAGCCTAAGAACTACATCAATATCGGCGCCAACGCGATGGGCAACATCACGGAAATCCTGGTCAAGGAAGGCGACCACGTCCGCAAGGGCCAACTGCTGGCGCGCGTGGAAAATACCCAACCCGCGGCCGACGTGGCGGCTTATGAGGCCAACGTCAGCTCCGCGGAGGCCGACACGACGGCTTCGGAAGCCGGACTTAAAGCGGCCGACGAAAACATCCACACCATGGAGGCCGGGCTCGAGCACGACAAAGCCGACCTGGATCGCATGAAAGCCGATTATGATCGCGCCCAGGAGCTGTTCAACGAGAAACTGCTCGCCCGCCAGGATTTCGAGCTCAAGAAATTCACTTACGAAGCGCAGAAAGCGCAGATCGCAGAATCCGCGGCGCGCATCGTGCAAGCCAGAGCACAGCGCGAGCAGAGCGCTGCCCAGCTTTCTTCCACCCAGCGGCACATCGCTCAGACGCGCGCCAACCTCAACCGCTTCGCCGACGTCCTGCGCAAGTACGACTCCCTCGCTCCGCTCGACGGCGTGGTCACCAACCTGCCCATTCGCGTTGGCGAATCGGTCGTGCCCGGCATCCAGAATACCGAGGGCAGCGTCATCATGACCATCGCCGATATGTCCATCATCACCGCCGAAGTCAAGGTGGATGAGACCGACATCGTCAGCGTGCACCTGGGCCAGGTGGCCGATATCACCATCGACGCCATTCCCAACAAGACCTTCAAGGGGCACGTGACCGAGATCGGCGACACCGCCATTCTGCGCTCCACCGGCCTGGCCGCTTCGCAGAGCGCCATCTCCAGCCAGGAGGCCAAGGACTTCAAGGTGGTGATCGCGATGGATAATCCGCCGGCCGAGGTTCGGCCCGGGCTTTCCTGCACCGCCAAGGTCACCACTGCCACCCGATCGAGCGCGCTGACCATTCCCATTCAGGCGCTCACCATCCGGCAGCGCGGCGATCTCGAGCAGCCCAAGCCCGGCTCCACTGCCACCGCGCAGGCCGCTACCAAGCCCGACCCCGCCGCCGAAAAGGCGCGCAAGGAAGAAATCCAGGGCGTCTTCGTCGTCAACGCCGGCAAAGCCGAATTCCGCAAAGTCGAGACCGGCATCACCGGCGCCACCGACATTGAAGTCCTCAACGGGTTGAAGCAGGGTGACCAGATCGTCACCGGCTCCTACCAGATAATCCGCACCATCAAGAACGGAGCCCAGGTTAAGGTCGATAACAAGGCGCCGGTAGCTGCGACGACCAGTTAGGACTCGAGACCCCTTATGTCAGCCGTCGTCGACAACTCATTACTGGAGCGCGCCGAGCAGCTCAAGCGGGATGGCGTGGTCATCCGCACTTACGATCTTTGGAAGACTTACGTGATGGGCGATCAGGAGATCAACGCCGTTTCCGGCGTCGATATCGAAATCAAGCGCGGCGAATATGTCGCCATCATGGGTCCTTCCGGCTCCGGCAAATCCACGCTCATGAACCTGATCGGCTGCCTCGACACGCCTACCAAGGGGCAGTACTTCATCAACGGCCATCTGGTGAGCGATATGACCGACGATGAGCTGGCCCGCATCCGAAACAAGGAAATCGGTTTCGTTTTCCAGACCTTCAACCTGCTGCCGCGCGCCACGGCGCTGCACAACGTCGAGCTGCCGCTGATCTACGCCGGAATGTCCGCCACCGAGCGCCTCGCTCGGGCCAAGCAGGCGATGCGGCAAGTGGACCTGGAACAGCGCATGCTGCACAAACCCAATGAGCTGTCCGGCGGCCAGCGCCAGCGGGTGGCCGTCGCCCGCGCCCTGGTCAACAACCCATCCATCCTGCTGGCCGATGAGCCCACCGGCAACCTGGACACCGCCACCGGCAACGAGATCATGCTCCTGTTCGAGCGCCTCCACGAGCAAGGCAACACCATCATCCTGGTCACCCACGAGCACGACATCGCGCAGCACGCCTGGCGCATCATCCACATCCGCGACGGCAAAATCGAAAAAGACGAAAAAATACGGTAAGGGCCGAGCGCGCCTGGCTCCGTGTTTCTTCGGTAGCGCCGGCGGTCTTTGGCGCCGGTGTCTTTTCAGGTCGAATAGTGATTCCTCCCGCCGCTCCCAGTCACCGCTCCTACAAAAACTATTTCCCGCCCATTTTCTTCTCCGCTGAGGTTGGCAGGAGAAAGCGCCTGCCCCACGCGCCTGCGAGTTTTTCGACAGCAAAGTGGACAGCAAAGTGGGACAGACGCTTTCGTCTGTCAACCTGTCAACCCGCCCGTCGATTTTTTCACGCTTCTCACCAAGCGATCACGCGCCCGCGCCCGAATGTCGCACTCATGCAAGCAGCAAGCCCCAGCTACGCCCGTACCATCAACCTTCTGCGCAGAACGTCGAGCGCCATTTGCGTTGTGAATACGCGGATGCGGGTGCGGTCGCCGAGGAACTGGCGATGGACGGCGACGCTCTTCTCCGGATCGGCCAGCGCCACGTAGACCGTCCCGACCGGCGCCGCGTCCTCGCCCGATTCGGGGCCGGCCACGCCGGTAACAGCCAGCGCGTAAGTGGCTTTGGTAACGCGGCGGGCGCCGGCGGCCATGGCTTCGGCGGTCTCCCGGCTCACCGCGCCGAAGTGCGCCAGAAGCTGCGGGTCCACGCCGAGCAGATCCACCTTCATGGCATTCGAATAAGCGATGAAGCCTCCCAGGAAATAGCGCGAGCTGCCGGGGACAGTGGTGAAACGCTCACCGAGCATGCCGCCCGTCAGGCTCTCCGCCACGGCCACAGTGGCGTGCGCCTTGTGCAGCATCTCGCCGACCACCACCTCCAGCGGATCGCCATTGCGGGAGTAAATCTTGTCGCCCAGCAGCGCTTCGATGGGCGCGCCCACTTCGGCCAGCAGCGCTTCCGCCTCGCCCACGCTGGCGCATCGGGCGCGCAGGTGCACCTGAATATCGCCGTTGCCGGCCAGGATGGTGGTGACCGGGTTGAGGTACTTTTTGTACACCGGAGAGATGAGCTGATCGAGGTCCGATTCCGGCATCCCGGTGACGCGCAGCAGCAGGGTGCGGATGGCAAGGCCCGGCACCAGGCGGCGTAGGCGCGGCAGGCATTGGCGCTCGAACATGGCCTTCAGTTCGTGCGGCGGACCAGGCAGCAGGATGACCACGCCGCCCGATTCTTCCACCCATTGGCCGGGCGCGGTGCCGCGGTCGTTGGGAAGAGCGTCGGCGCCCTCGACGACGAACGCCTGCCGCCGGTTCACCTCCACCATTTTGCGCTTCATGCGCGCGAAGCGTGCTTCGATCTGCTCGGCGATTTCCGGGTGGAAGACCAGCTTGCGATCGAGCGCCAGAGCCACCGCTTCACGCGTGACGTCGTCTTCGGTCGGCCCCAGCCCGCCGGAGACAATCACGATGGGCGAACGGGAAAGCGCCGCGCGCACGGCGTCCGCCAGGCGGTCGCGGTCGTCGCCGATCACGGCTTTGGCGGTAACCTCCACGCCCAGATTGTTGAGCTCGGCGGTGAGGTGGAGCGAATTGGTATCGACGTGCTCCGCGGTGAGCAGTTCCGAACCGGCTGCGATGATCTCGGCGTTCATCAGTAAAGAGGCAGACCTCTAATGCCCACGTCGACGCGGTAGAGCGCATTGGTGGTCGTCACCACCAGCGCCCGCGACGGCGCGAAGGCCAGACCAACGATGCCCGGCCCGGACAGGAACAGCTCGGCCTCGCGTTCCGGCGTCACGCGCACCACGCCCTTGCGGCCGCCGATCGAAGCCGCTACGTACAGGTTGCCGCCGTCGTCGAACGCCAGCCCCTGCGGCCGGCCCAGGCCGCGATAGAACACTTCCACTTCGCCGTGATCGGAAACGCGATAAACGCAATCGAAGCTCGACGTGGTGGGACCGGTGACGTAAAGGTAGCCGTCCGGACCGAACGCCAGATGGTAGGCGGCGATGGAAGGCTCGATGGTGGCAAAGACGAAGACCTGCCGCTCGGGGTTGATCTTGAATATCGTGCCGCTGCGGTCGCCGACGTACAGGTTGCGCAGGCGGTCGAAAGCGATGCCGGTGGCGACGCCCATGCCTTCCACGTACACCGTCATATTGCCGCTCGGCGCAGCCTGGTAAATGAAGCCGTCATAGCGGCTAGAAATGTAGAGTAGTCCCTCGGCATCCAGCGCCAGACCGGTGGCGTTCATGAGGTCGTTGAGGAACGGCTTCATGTTGAAGTTGAGATCGATTTTGTAAACCGCCACCGGCACCTTCTGCCCGCGCGAACCGCTAAAGGTGGTGTAGATGTTGCCCAGCGCGTCGATAGCCGGATTGCCCACCGGGTGCAGATTGTCGGCGATGGGAACGCCGATGTCGCAGGCCCAGGCTTCACTCGCCTGCTTGCCGCTTTCGATCACCAGTTCGCCGGCGGTGGCGCCCTCCGGCACACGGGCGATCACGAAAGAATCCGAGCCGATGATGATCGGCGCGCCCACGTCCCCGATCATGACGCGCGGCCGGTCCGGCTTCGCAAATCCTTTCCCGCGTATCTGGAATTCGCCACCGGCGATGGCGGCGTGCGGGGACACCTGCGAAATCTGCGGCCGGGCGGCGGGTGGTTTCCGGAGGGACATTCAATATAGATTGAAACATCCTGCCAGCAATAGCACAAGTGCGGCGTAGACACCGGCCATGGCGTCATCGGCGTTGATGCCGAGCCCGCCCGGCAGCGATTCCAATTGCCGCACCGGCGGCGGCTTCCAGATATCGAACAAGCGGAACAGAGCGAAGGCGGCCAGGCAGCTCCGCCAGTTCCAGGGGTTCGCCGCGGCCAAAGCGATCCACTGGCCCAGCACTTCATCCACCACCACGAAGCCGGGATCCCTGAAACCGGCAGCGCTCTCAACCACGCCCGCGCTCCACACCGCGGGACCGGCCAGCGCGGCTGCGAGCAGCAGAAAGTGCCATGGCGCAAAACCAGCGTAGCGATGGAGCGCGATGGCGATGGCGACGGCCGCGGCCGAGCCCACCGTGCCCGGCGCCCACGGCGAGCGGCCGCAGCCGAACCAGGTGGCAATGGCGAAAGCGATTCTGCTGCGCGCGCCGCTAGTCATCCTGTGGGGCAGACCCCCTGGACTGCGCGTCCGCCCCACAACTTGCGCCGGTGCTCGGTAGGGAGAAAAGCACGCGCCATTGTGCTAGTCATCCTCGTCCGTTTCGGCCACGGCTTCCGGGTCCAGGCCGCCCGGCGGGAGCGGGGTCGAGATCACGTATTTGCCAGATGCCCAATTGCCCAGGTCGATGGTGCGGCAACGCTCGCTGCAAAACGGAAATTCGGCGTCCCCCAGCGCGACCTCTATTTTCTTGCACACCGGGCACTTCATAAGCGAACGGCCAGCGGCTCGATGTGTACCAGGCCCGGCGGCGGCAGCACGGGCGCGGCTTCGGTGGGCGGCAGCAGCGTGCCGACCACGTCGTAATCGTGCGATCCGGTGATGCGCAGGCGGCGAATTTCGCCGGACCGCGGCGCGGCGCCCTCCACATCGTTGATCAACGTGACGCCATCGATTTCGGGCGCTTGCGTCGTCATGCGCGCTTGCCACAGCAGATCGGTTTCCTCGGAGAGGCCTTCCACCAGCACCGAAACCTCCGCGCCCACCAGCGCGCGGCCGCGTGCTCGGGCGATCTTGCGCTGCAATGCCATCAAGCGCCGCTGGCGGCTGCCTTTGGTGAGGGCGTCCACTTTGCCATCGAGCGGGTAACTGCCGCTGGAATCTTCATCCGAGTAAAGGAAAACGCCCATGTTGTCGAACCGCGCGGCCTGGACGAACTGGCAAAGCTCTTCGAAATCCACCGCCGTTTCGCCGGGGAAGCCAACAATGAAGCTGGTGCGGATGGCGACGCCGGGAATGGTGCGGCGGATGCGCTCGATCAGCCGCAGGAAAATCTCGCCCGAGCCGCCACGCTTCATCCGCTGCAGCACGCGCGCGCTCGAATGTTGCAGCGGCATGTCGATATACTTCACCAGCGGCTGGTGGGCGGCAATCGCATCCAGCAGCCGCTGGGTTACTTTGTTCGGATAGGCATACAGGAAGCGGATCCAGGTTTCGTGCCCGGCTTCGATTTTGGCCAGCCGTTCCAACAGAGCGGCCAGGCCGTCGCGCAGCCCCAGATCCTCACCGTAGCAGGTGGTGTCCTGGCCGATCAGGTTGATTTCGCGCACGCCGTGGTGAAACAGGCGGGTGGCCTCGGCGATAACGGATTCGAAGCGGCGGCTGCGAAACGCGCCGCGATATTGCGGGATCACGCAGAAGCTGCACGGGTGGTCGCAGCCCTCGGCGATCTTGATGTAGGCGAAGTGGCCCGGCGTCGAGAGCACGCGCGGCGTAAGGTCGTGGTAGAGATAGGGGACCGCGGGCGAAGCGCCGGCGCCATCTTCCAGGCCTTCGCACAACGCCACGATCCGCTCGAGCTCGTTGGTGCCCACCAGCGCATCCACTTCCGGCATCTCCTTGCGAATGTCGCCGCGGTAGCGTTCCACCAGGCAGCCGGCGACAATCAACTTTCGGGCGTGGCCGGTCTTCTTATACTCGGCCATTTCCAGAATCGTGTCGACGGATTCCTTCTTGGCGGGATCGATGAAGCTGCAGGTGTTCACCACCAGCACGTCGGCGTCGCCGGGATGGGGCGTCAGCTCGTGGCCGCGGGCCACCAGCGCGCCCATCATGACTTCGCTGTCGACCAGATTCTTGGGACAGCCCAGACTGACAAAACCGATTTTCAAGCGTGTGTGTCCCAAGCGGGTATTCTGGCTTCAGGATAACAGGTGGGGCATGCTTCAGCTGGCCAACGCCCGCTTGCGGGCGTATTCTTCACGCCGCCACTCGCTCCGCCGGCAGCGGTTTCACCCGCGCCAGGTGCAGCGTTTCGAGCGCGCGAATCACCGGCCATGCCGGGTCGATCTCATGCCCGCGCCAGGCGAACCGCGCCGAGGTCGGAAACTCGTGGTGGTTGTTGTGCAGCCCTTCGCCCGCCGTCAGCATGGCGATCGATTTCAGGTTGGTGGCCTTGTTGTCGAAGTTGCGGTAGCCCACCCAGTGGCAGACGCTGTTGACCGAGGAATTCAGCAGCACATACAGCACCGCGTGCGTGGCCCAGGCCGCCAGGCCCCACCACACGCCGAACATCAGCATGAAAATGGCGATCCCGCCCAGCGCCGCATAGTGCATGAAGGGCAGCCGGTCGATCAGATCGTTCTTCCAATCCGGGGTGTACTTGCGCACCACGGCCCGGTCCTTGGTCACCTTGCGATACAGGAAATAGTTGCCGAACAGCACCGTCCACATTCCGTAAATGTACGGGCTGTGCGGATCGCCTGCCGCGTCGGAGAAATGATGATGCTTGCGGTGCACGGCCGCCCATTCGCGCGGCACCATGCCGGTGAAGAGGCTCAATTCCAGGTGCATCAGCAGACCAACCACCGGGTGCAGTTCCAACCCGCGATGGGTTTTCGCCCGGTGCAGGTAAATTGTCGTGCAAAAGACGGACACTTGCAGGATCACGAGAGTGATCGCCAACATCCACAGAATACTCATTTGTTTTCCCAGTCCCTCGATTGTGCGGGGATTCGATTCTCTTACGTGCGCGGCGCGGAAACTTTCCCGGCCGGCCTCAAAATAGTCGTTGGGTCAATCATAGCAGACCGAACGCGCGCGCAATGCTACAATTCCAGCGGAGAACCAGCAAAATTGCGCTTTGTAACCATTCAACGGGACGGCGATACGGAACCCGGCGTCCTTCTCGACGGCCGGGTGATCCCCATTAACGGCTCTGGCTTGTCCAGCGTCCTCGAGGTGATCGCCGGCGGCGCCGATGCGCAGACCCAAGTGCGGCGCTGGATCGGCGGCCCTGCTTCGAGCCACGGCCTGGACCCGGCCGTGCTCACTTTCGCCGCGCCCATTCCGCGCCCGCCCAAGCTGATCTGCATCGGCCTCAACTACCGCGACCACGCTGCCGAATCGAAGCTCGCCATCCCGGAAGTGCCGACCATGTTCGCCAAGTTTTCCACCGCGGTCATCGGCCCCGGCCAGCCCATCGTGCTGCCCAGGAACTCCGCCAAGCCGGATTACGAGGCCGAGTTCGCCGTGGTGATCGGCCGCCGCGGGCGCCACGTCGCCGAAAATGACTGGCGCGATTACGTCTTCGGCTACACCATCCTCAACGACGTGAGCGCCCGCGATTTTCAGATGGCCACGTCGCAGTGGATGATCGGCAAAACCTTCGACACGTTCGCGCCCTTCGGCCCCGCCATTGTCACCGCCGACGAGATCGCCGACCCGCACAACCTCCACATTTCGCTCACCCTCAACGGCGAAACCATGCAGGATTCGAGCACCGGCAACCTCATCTTCAAGCTGCCTCAGCTCATCGCGTATCTATCGAGCGTGTTCACCCTGGAGCCGGGCGACGTCATCGCCACCGGCACTCCCGCCGGCGTAGGCTTTGCCCGCAAACCGCCGCGCTGGCTCCGGCCCGGCGACGAGGTGCGCATCCGGATCGAAGGCCTTGGCGAGCTGGTCAACCCGGTCGTCGCCGAACAGTGAATCGCGCAAGGCAGGATTGCGTCGCCGAGTCCCTGCTAGAATTGCGGTAGCGCGCGCCCGTAGCTCAGGTGGATAGAGCGGCTGGCTTCGAACCAGTAGGTCGGGAGTTCGAGTCTCTCCGGGCGCGCCAATAACCGGTTTATTTATTAGTTGGTTACGGCACGCTTGCCACGCGTACCATCGGGCAGGTCAAACTGAGTGTGCCCAGAACTGTGCCCACCTTTTACCACGCGGGCCTTTTCCATCGCAGCGAAGGATTGTCTGCTCTTGCGGGTGAACGTACCGCTTCGTGATGTTCATATCCCGGTGTCCGGCGAGGTACGCGAGGGTCCACGGATCCATGTGTGGCGCCCAACGAGTGAGGCAGGTGCGCCGGAGTGTGTACAACTCGAAGCCCGCGAAACAGCGCTGGGGGCCGCTCGTCTCTTCCCGAAGAATGCGGGTGGCCTCTGAAACCGCCTTCGTGTGCTGCTTCTTGAGGCTCGAAGGCTCGATATGGCCGCTCGAGGTTGGAGCCGGAAATACCCACGCTTGGCGGATCGCCGGCACCATGGCAGCGTCGCAGCGCAGCGCGAAACTACATCCACGCAGGCCCAGGCACTGAGGCGCGCGCACCATATCCACGTAGACGCCGCCCTGATACAGGTGCCGCTTCAGTCGATGCACCTGGTTTAGCGAGGCGAAAACTACGAGACACGGCGCGGGCAGGCTCATGCCTCTTTCAACGCCGGTAAGCGTTCCACGACCGAGAACAGAACCTCGTCGGACACGCTCAACACTTCGTCGGCACCCGCATAGAGCCGGTCGTGCAGTCGAAGCTCGACCGCACCCTCTTCGGTTTCCAGGCGCACACTCCACGCGGCGATGGACTCCGCCTTATCGGTGAAGGAAAGTGCCATAAGAACGGTGGCGGGCGACACCGTCGATGGCATCGTCGTAAAGGAAGGAATGGACTTCGCCACCTTGAGCGAGGTGGCGCGCCGGCTGGCGCCGGATTTCCTGATCGGCAGCAGCAAGGGCTATAGCGTCGCCCGCGAGCTCGACCTTCCTTTGATTCGCGTCGGCTTCCCAATTCACGATCGCATCGGCGGCCAGCGCATTCTGCATCTCGGCTACCGCGGCGCGCAGCGCTTGTTCGACGCGGTGACCAATACCTTGCTCGAGCGCGCGCAGGAACGCTCTTCGGTGGGCTACAGCTATCAATGAGGGAGGCGCGATGACTCTGGATCTCACCCAACACCCGTGCTTCAACGAGGCAGCGCGAGAAACCGCCGCGCGGATTCACCTGCCGGTGGCGCCGCGGTGCAACGTGCAGTGCAATTTCTGCGACCGGAGGTACGATTGCCTCAACGAAAGCCGGCCTGGAGTGACCAGCGCCGTCCTCACGCCGCAACAGGCGGTCTATTATCTGGACCGCGCGGTGGAAGTGTCGCCGGAAATCCGCGTGGTGGGAATCGCTGGGCCGGGCGATCCGTTCGCCAGTCCGGAACCGCCGCTGGAGACGCTTCGCCTGGTGCGCAACCGCTACCCGGAGATGCTGTTGTGCGTGGCCAGCAACGGGCTCGAAGTGGCCGCCCATGCCGCCGAGCTCGCGAAACTCCAGGTGAGCCACGTCACACTCACGGTGAACGCCGTAGACGCCGCGATTGGCGCGCAGATTTACGCCTGGGTCCGCTCCGGCATTCGGGTCCTGCGCGGTGTGGACGGCGCCGCCGCGCTGCTCGAACGGCAGCGCCTCGCAATCGTGGAACTCAAGCGGCAAGGCATCACGGTCAAAATCAACACCATCGTCATGCCCGGCATCAACGACCAGCACGCCGCCGCGGTGGCCCGCGAAGTGGCTTCCCTGGGCGCCAACATCATGAACGCGATTCCGCTCTATCCGGTCGCTGGCACGCTGTTCGAATCGATCGGCGAGATCGATCATGCCGAACTGGCCGCGCTGCGCCAACGCACGGCGGAATTCCTGCCGCAGATGCTGCATTGCACGCGCTGCCGCGCCGACGCCGTGGGATTGTTGGGCGCGCCGCAATCGGAGACCCTGATCGAGCTGCTGCAAACCACCGCCGCCGGACCGGTCAACCCGAACGAGCGGCGCCCGTATGTCGCGCTGACCAGCCACGAAGGCGCGCTGATCAACCAGCACGTCGGCGAAGCCTCCCTCATTTGGGTATTCGAGCCGCAGCCCGACGGGCCGCCCGCGCTGGTGGAAACGCGCGAAGCCCCGATGCCGGGGGCGGTCTGGCCCGCTGGGACAAGCTGGCGGACGTGCTCGAAGATTGCAAGGCCGTGTTCACCAGTGCCGTCGGGAAAACGCCGCGGCGGATTCTCGAGCAGCGTGGAATCCGCGTCATCGAGGCGGTGGGCGTGGCCTCGGACGCGATTGTTGCCTGGGACCGGACGGGACAAGTACCGCGTGGAATGCAGAAGCTGTTCCAGGGCTGCGGCGGTTGCTCGGGCACCGGAGCCGGTTGCGGATAGAGATACAGGAGACTCCAATGGAAAAACCAAAACATCACGTCTTCGTTTGCGGGAGCTTCCGCGTCGCGGGAGACCGTAAGGGAATTTGCCGCCGCAAGGATTCGGGTGCGCTCGTCGGGTACCTGGAATCCGAAGTGTCCGACCGCGGCCTGGACGGTGTCACCGTATCGGCCGCCGGCTGTCTGAATCTGTGCGAACACGGGCCCGTCGTGGTGGTCTATCCGGAAGGCCACTGGTACGGAAAAATGGACGAGGACCGGATCGACCAGATGCCTGGATGCGCTCGAAGAAGGCAAGCCGGTCGAGGCGCTTCTCATCTCTTGATCGGCCATGGCACGAGCGAAAGTCCACCTCATCGACAGCACCTTGCGCGACGGCGAGCAGGCACCGGGCGTCGTATTCTCGCGTGCCGATAAGTTGGAAATCGCAACCGCCATCGCCGCGGCGGGCGTTCCCGAGTTGGAAGCCGGAACGCCCGCCATCGATGAAGAGGAGCGCGCCGATCTCCACGCCATCGTCGATTTGCGCCTGCCCTGCCGCGTTACGGCGTGGTGCCGGGCCACTGCGCTCGATCTCGATCACGCCGCGAGCTGCGCCGTCGATTCGGTCCACATCTCTTTTCCCGTGTCTCCCATTCTTCTGGGCGTTCTGAGTAAGGACGAACACTGGCTCTGGCGCAGTCTGGCGGAACTTGCCGCCCGTGCGCGCGACCGGTTCCGCTACGTTTCCGTGGGTGCGCAAGACGCTTCACGCGCGGATAAGACGCTGCTCGAACGATTCGTCCTCGCCGCCAGGGATGCCGGCGCGGACCGCGTGCGCGTCGCCGACACTGTCGGCATTTGGAACCCGCGCCAGGCATGGTGTTCGTTTCGCAGGCTGAGGAAGATCGCGGGTAGCCGCCTTACTCGAATCCTCGCGTTAATGGTCTCGTTGCTCATTGGGGTCAGTCGTGCTCCCCGATGATTTCCAGTACGCGGTCAAGATACTTGCCCACTTGTCTCGAATCGACGCCAGCGCATTGGCGGAGCGCTGGATCAGTTGGCGGATGGGAATGTGGCGCTTCTGTTTGTTGATTTCATTCGTGATCAGCGCCATCTCCGTCCAGGTCCGCACGGGGCCGCTCTGGTTTCCATAGGGGACCGGGCGTTGATCGATAATCGCCGCAACGCGTTCGCTGTAGAGCCGGATGGACTCCCGATCCGCTCCTGCAAACTGACGCTGAAGCTGTTCCTGCGTGAGGCCCGTTACCCGTGAAAGCTCCGCGTCGTTCGTACAATACGCTGCGGGCCAGTGTGTTGTAAAACGCGAAATGAAACGCCGGCGCGAGTTCCTGAGGCTCCAGCGCGCGCGCCTCCGCCAAGGCTGTCAGTTTATCCAGGCCGCTTTCCGTGCTCTTGATTCGGACGCGGAGAAAGTGATTCCATGGCCCAAGTTCTTCACGGTTTTGAAGGGCGTAGTCGGCGAGGGCTTGCAGGCTGCCCCAGGAACTGTCGGCGTTGGCGTTCCAGAATGCAGCTCCCGACAAGGCGGCCAAATCCTCTGCGATGGCATGAAGCCGTCCGGCGCACTCCTTTGCACCATTGAGCCAGGTGCGCAGATCCGCCATGCGGCTTCCATAGTCCGGGCACAGAAGCCATTCAGCCGTCTTTTGTGGCACGCTCCTCTTCCTCAAAGTGAAGGGGGCGGGCGATCCACGCCCATGGATGCCGGTCTATCGCGTTGCATGGGGTAAGAACGGCGGTCAGGTGCTGCGCATAGACGGACAAAAGGTGCTCTGCCTGCGTGAACTGAATCCGCGTGAACTGCACGACGACCGGCAACATGACCTGCGAGAGCGCGCCCAGACGCGCTGCAATATCCTGCCCGCAACGGTCGCGCGCCCACAGGATCTCGAACACCGTGGCCTTGAACGGTTCGACGGTCTTGTTGACCAGAGCTGCGTATTGCGTGAGAAGCCGTTTCTTCTCTTCGACGACGGAAAGATGCCGCTCAAGGTCACGGGGTTCTTTGAACGTCCCGCGCATCTTGCAGCGCTGCGCCAGATCCGTGAGCATCGCGCCTTTTTTTGTTTTGTGGCTGTGCACTTCGAGGCAGAACATGCCGAGCCCGGAATCATCCAAACGGCGGCGGACAACCTCCAGCGCGGCGAGCTTCTCCGCGACAAAGAGCACCGTCTTGCCTTTGGCGAGCGCTGCCGCGATCAGATTGGTGATCGTCTGTGACTTGCCGGTTCCGGGCGGACCTTCGATAACAAGATTCTGGCCACGAAGCGCATGTATGAGGGCGCTGTGCTGAGAACTGTCGGCGTCCCGGATGAGATACGGAACGTCCTTTGCTAGCTCGGGGGCATCGATGGGGTACTCTTCCGCGAGGGCGATGTCGGGATTCTTTGAACCTTCGAACAACTCGCGGACCAACGGATGCGTCGCGATGCTCTGTCCGGCTGGCCATGTCTTCGGGTCAAGATCGCGGTACATAAGGAGCTTGCCAAAACTGAGAAGCGCGAGCGTTATGTGCCGCCGGACGGACCAGCTCTTTTTGAGTCTGAGGATGTCTCCAAACTTCGCGAAATAGGTCTCCGGCGTATCATCGTCCTCAAGCGGCGGAATTTCCAGCCCGAAGTCGCGGCGCATCTTTTCCACGAGGGATAGATTGGTCTCCACATCCTCACCGGAGTACTCCACGACGGCTTCAACGGCTTTGCCCCGCCCTCCGGTGCGTTCAATAGCAACCGGCAGAACGACCAGGGGCGCGAAATGCGGTTGCTTTGAATCATCGGATTCATACCATTCCAGGAATCCGAACACGAGGTAGAGCATGTTCGCGCCGGATTCCTCTATCGCCGTCTTGGCCGCGCTCGCGATCTTGCGGCTTAAGCTGTCGAGATGCTCGTAATAGAGCAGCACCGGCAGAGCATCGGCCCTATCGTCGACGTTGCCAAGATCGAAGGAGGTGTTCCAGCCAAGCTCCTCGGCATAGTCCTTAGCGGGCGGCGCTTCTCCCCCTGCGACCTCAGGCTCGGGGACCGGCAGAAAGGCCAGCTTTTCCGTGTCCCGCAGTTGCCGGAACGCGGCGTCGATGGGAACGTTAACCACGCGCAAGGACGATGCGGGGGAATGCCGGAAATTGAGAAGTTTGTTGCGGTTGGTGAGGTCCAGAAGCCGCGTGCGGATTCGATCCAGGCCAATCTCGGTATTTCCCGTTAGAAAATCCGCGCTGATGTTGGGCGCGGTCGCGCTGGCGGTCTCCTTGCTGGCTCCATTCTGCATAGCGCTGTTATGCCCGATTCGATAATGCCGCGTTAACCTTCACCCTCTCGTATGAATTCCAGGCGCTCTCTATGCAATATCGGACCCCCTTAACCTCCGCCGAGCGCCGTGGCGGATATGCAACACCTCGACCCGTTTCTCTCTTTCTAATATTCGATATATCGCGCGGTAAATGTGAGGCTTGTTCCCGTACAGCAAATGCCTGAGCTTGTCGTTCTCGGGTGTGACTGGGCATCGGTTTGGTTGTTCTTCTAAGCTGAGAATCGCCTCCTTGATGCCTCGATACCATTTCAGAGCCGCCTCGGAATGCTCGGCGTTGATATCCGCGAACAGGTGGGCAAGATCTCGCTCGGCGCGGGCGGTGAGGTTAACGAGGTATGCCATTTTCGGTTTCGAATTTTGCGAAAAACTCCCTTGCTGGCCGCACCTTTCTCAGTTTCGCGTCCTCCAAGCCCTGACGGATACCCTCCTCTGTCTCGGCCTGGGCGGCAATGTCGAGCAGTCGCTGGTAGGCTTCGGCGTCCTGCACGATGGCTGCTGCCTTCCCCTTCACCGTCAGCACAACGGGGCGCCTATTCTTCCTAAGCTGTTTCATGAAGTCGCCGGAACGGCGGCGAAAGGTCGTCAGCGATTGGATGTCCTTGGTGATGTCAATCATGTCCTTGCTCCTGCGCCAGAAGGCACCTTTTTAGGTGCTACCAGAATAGCGCATTCCCGTAGAGCGCAAAAGGGCATCTGCGAAGCCCAGTCTGCCGGAGGATGTCCCTGCCATTGCCTGTTCACTATGCGCGGCTCCGCTGCCGGCGTTCGACCGCGCAGATTCAGTGTTCTGCGCCGTCATGGGTGGGTAGCGTTCGCCGTTCTCGAGGCCTTACCGCTTTTTTTCGATGAGACGCGCAAGGCTGTCCCTTACATTCCCAAATCCAGGTCTTTCGTTGCATGAGCCTGTTGCGCAAAACGCAACTCCATCGCGAGGCCCCGTTTGAGGCAATAGAAGTCCAGGATCAAGTGCCCGATATTGCGTCCGACGCGAATTCCGAAGGCGGCCAGCGAAAAAACTTGGTAGAACCACTACAAAAACCGCTACAGTGGACAAAAACGAAGGGCCTGGATTTTCGTCCAGGCCCAGTTAACTGCTTTATAATCTATGGTGCGGAGAGGGGGACTTGAACCCCCACGAGATTGCTCCCGCTAGCACCTCAAGCTAGTGCGTCTGCCAATTCCGCCACCTCCGCGTTGTGTGGCTACTTCTTGTCCGGCGCCGGCTGAGCCGGGATTCGCAATGGGACCGGCTTCCCGGCGTTCTGTTTGGCCGGCGCCGCCGGGATCGGGATCTGAATAGTCTGCGACGGCGGCGGCGCCTGCCCCGGAATCCGTCCCGGGATCGCCGGCGCCTGCGTCCTGGCCGGAGCGCTCTTAGTGGAACCGCCCTCCAGAACCGTGGTTCCCAGGCCGGCGCCCTTGGTGGCCAGGATGGAGAGCCCAAGCGAAGTGAGCATGAACAGAATCGCCGAAATTGTCGTCGCCTTCGACAACAGCGTGGCCGAACCGCGTGGGCCGAACGCCGTTTGCGAGCCCATGCCGCCGAAGGCCCCGGCCAGGTCCGCCGCCTTCCCGCTCTGCAACAGCACCACGATGATCAGGAAGATGCAGACCAGGATGTGAATCAGAAGAACAAGAATATACATGTCGATCTTTCAGTTAGATGATCTTTCAGTATAAAAGACCGCCTTGCACCCGGTCAAACCGCATGCGGCGGCGTTGCGGGCGCACCCGGGTCCGCCTGGAGTTCAAATCGCCTGCCAGGGTGCGCGGGGAGTTCGCTGCGGCGGCGTTTGAAGGCGTACATGGCGTGGTCGGCTTCATCCAAAGCCTGGCGGAGCGGCCGGTTGCGTGCGTCGGCAACGCCCCAACTGAAGGAAATCGGCAGCCCGCCGAATCCGCGCACTTTGAAATCGGTCAGCCGCTGCTCCAGTTCGGTCATCCGCTTGGCAGCCCCCTCGGTACTCTGGTTCAGGAAAAGGATGACAAACTCGTCGCCGCCCCAGCGGTACGCTTCGTCGTCATGGCGGATGGATCGCTCCAGCAGGTTGCCCACGTTGCGCAGGATCTCGTCGCCCACCAGGTGCCCATAGCGGTCGTTGACCTCCTTGAAATTGTCCATGTCGCACACCACCACCACGCAGTCCAGCGCCTCGGGTTGTTCCACGCGCCGCGCCAGCGACGCCTGGTTGAGCAGCCCGGTGAGGCTGTCCAGGTCGCTGCGGTTGCTGTTTTCGCGGCGCAGGGTTTCCACTTCGGAGAGCAGGCCCCGCAGCCGGTCCATTTGCGTCTCGCTCCACATCGCCATGGCCGAAAAGGCCATCACGCAGTGCAGGGCGAAATCGTAATAGCTCTCGTGATGCAGGTAGCGGGCCCAGTCCGGCGCATTACCCCGGTTGTACATCCACAGGAAAACGAAGGCGTGTTCGAAAAAGGCCGCCGAAAGGACCACCAGCGAGAACCGGAAGATCCGGAACCCGAGCCCGTCGCGACGCCGGAGCCGCAGGAAATTGTACAGGTAGATGAAGCCCATCAGCAGAGCGTGCGACGAATGGTAGGCTTCCATCCGGGAGAACAGGGCCACCCCGTAGACCAGAATCACAAACACCGGCAACAGGGGGATCAGGCGCAGCATCACGCGCCATTCCTGCAGGCCGGAGCCGAATCCGGCGCGCGCCGCGGCAATCAGCACGATCGCGAAAGCAAAATCGAAGGTGGCGTAGGGCGCCAGCCATCCCGTCCCGCCGTGGGTCAGCAACTGGAAGCCGCATATGGTGGCAACCCCACGCAGCCCCCAGGCCACCGACCACAGCCCGAAGTAGACCGCGCGCGACTGGCGCCACAAGAACAGGAAGACGATGCAGAACAGCAGCGCACCGATCTCCTGGATGAAAAACGCTGTGAGATCCGCTATGGGGCTGGAGGGATCCATTCGCTCAATCTCCGCCGATGGCGTGGCGGCGCGCGCCGCGCGCTTTGCCGGTGGCCTCGTCTACGTCCACGATTACCGCGTGCAACTCCGCGCCATGGCGCGCCGCTTCCAGGCGCACCGGCATCGCGGTCAGAAAACGCTGGATGGCAAGCCCCGGCTCCACGCCGATTACCGATCCGTACGGCCCCGTCATGCCGCAATCGGTCTGGTACGCGGTGCCTCCCGGCAGGATCCGCGTATCGGCGGTCGGAATGTGGGTGTGGGTGCCGATCACGGCTGAGATCTTGCCGTCCAGATACCAGCCCATGGCCATCTTCTCGCTGGTCACTTCCGCGTGGAAATCCAGGAAGCGCACGCGAATCGCCGGGTCCAGAGCCGCCAGCATCTGGCTGGCTTTGCGAAATGGGCAATCCGTGGCCGGCATGTGCGTGCGCCCTTGCAGATTCAATACGGCGCACTCAACGCCATTGCGCGCCCGTACGGTTACCATACCGCATCCCGGCCCTTCCGGGTAGTTGGCCGGCCGTAACAGCCGCGGCTGGCGCTGCAGATAATCGAGAATCTCGCGTTTATCCCAAATGTGATTGCCGCTGGTGAGCACGTCCAGCCCCATCGCGAGAAGCTCCTCGGACACCGCCGGCGTGATGCCGAACCCGCCCGCGGCGTTCTCCGCGTTGGCAATCGCCAGATCGATGGCGTTGGTCCGAATGATGTCTTCGAGATGATCCGCCACGATCCGCCTCCCCGGAGAGGCAAAAACATCTCCAATGAAAAGGATATTCATTCCCTGATTCCTCACCTTAGCACGTCGCTGCGATGGGAACTGCGGATTGGCGACAACGGGCAGCAAACGGCGGCTATTGCAGGCGGGGTTGGTCCTGCTCGTTCAGCACCAGACCGTCGAAAATCGCCAGAACCTGCTTGCGGTAGCTGTAGACGCGGCGCAGGCTTTCCCGAAACGGGATCTCGAAGTCTTTGGCCCGCATCCACTTGTCGATCATCGAGCGGGGAACGTCGATATCCTGGCGCAGCGTTTCCACGTCGTGCCCGCGGAGAAACAGGCCGTAGAAGAAGGCGGCCTCGCGCTGCGGGGCTAATGGATCGAACTCGTCTCTCGCCGTCATAAACCACTCAGCGAAAATGTAAGTATACTTGGGGTCCGCTCCACACGGCAAGTGCCCTGCTTCACACACTTCACACTGTCCCGGTTCCCTGGTTGATCGCGCCATGGCGGCTTGTGCCAGCCTAGCGCCAGCGAAAGAGCTTAAGCGCCAGGCCGAAGCAGACGATCAGCCAGCCGGCCAGCACTCCCATCTGTGGCGCCAGGTGCGCCAGACTCGCGCCTTGCAGCATGTTCATCCGCAGAGCGTCGATGGCAGCCGTCAGCGGCAGCGCCTTGATGATCGGTTGCACCAACTCGGGGAATCGCTGGGCCGAGAAGAAGACGCCCGACACGATCCACATCGGCATCATCACTGTGTTCATCAGGCCCGAGGCGGCTTCGATGGTTCTCGCGCGGGATGCAATCAACAATCCGAGCGCGCTGAACGACAGCGAGCCCAGCACGCACAGCAGCCCCAGATCGAGCAGCGAACCGCGCACCGGCACGCCAAACACCACCGCCCCGAAACCTAACAGCACGCCGACTTCCACCACCAGCAGCAGCAGCCGCGAAAGCAGAAACGACAGCAGGTAGGAGTGCCGCGGCATGGGCGTGGCAACCAGGCGCTTCATCAGTTTCTTGCGCCGGGCATCCACGATGGCGAATCCCATGCCCCAGATAGCGCTGCCCATCAAATTCATTCCGAGCAGGCCGGGGATCAGAAAATCGATGTACCGCGACCCAGGCTCGCGCATGAAATGGTCGCTCGAGGCAACCGGATCGATCCGGCCAGCCGCCCGCTGGACCGCGCGATCCGCCAGCATGCGCGCCGTGCGGCCTTCCGGATTGGTGTCGTCATACCGGTAGACAACGCCGCCCTCCGGCGCTGGCACGGCCAGCAGCGCTATCTTGCCGTTGCGCAACGCTTCTTCGGCGGCCGCGGCGGGCAGTTCCGCCACATCGAGCAGCTTCTCCTGGCGGAGCGATTGCGCCAGTTGGGGGGTCACGGTGGCGATTTTGAGCACGTCCGCGGGCCGATTGCGGAAGGCGATGCCGAGGCCGGCGGCCAGCAAAATGGGGAAGACGAATACCCAGAACAGTGCCTCCGGCTCGCGCGTGAATTCGAGGAACCGCACCAGGGTCAACTGCGCCAGCGGACGCTCGGTCCACGTACTCGCGTGCGGAGATTTTCGGGCAGCCTGGCTCGATGGCAGATCGGGGATGGTGATCTCACTCATCGCGCAAATGCCGCCCCGTCAGGGTGACGAAGACGTCCTCCAGGGAAGCCGAATGAGTGCGCAACTCGGTCAGCGTTAGACCCTGCCGGCTGAGTTCGTCGAGCAAAGCGGGCACCGCGCGATGCAGTTCGGTGACCTGCATCTGCACGCTGCCGTTCTCGCTGCGGACGTCGCGCACACCATCCATCTGGCGCAATGGGGAGAGGGCCAGCGGTTTCGCCGGGCCTCCGGCCGAAAACTCGACCACGTGCTCGACGCCGATCGAAGCAATCAACTCGCGCGGCGTGCCGAGCGCGATCACCTTGCCGTGGTCCATGATGGCGATGCGGTCGCACAGGCGTTCGGCTTCATCCATGTAGTGGGTGGTCAGCAGGATCGTCCGGCCCGAGGCTTTGAACTCTTCGATCAAGTCCCAGAGCTGGCGCCGCGCTTGCGGATCGAGGCCGGTGGTTGGTTCATCCAGGAACAGAAAATCGGGATCGCCGACCAGCGCGCAAGCCATCGCCAGCCGCTGTTTCTGCCCGCCGGAGAGATTGCCCACCCGCGATTTCCCTTTCTCTTCGAGTTGCACCAGGGCGATTACCTCCGCCGGCGTAGGTCCCGCGTGGTAGAAGCTGCGAAACAGGCGGACCGTCTCCAGCACGGTGAGTTTGTCGGCGAGTTGCGTATCCTGAAGCTGCACCCCGAGCCGCTGGCGCAGTTGCCCGGCAGCGGAATCCCAGCGCAGGCCCAGCATTTCGACCTCGCCCGAATCGGCCGAAACCAGCCCTTCGCAGATTTCCATGGTGGTGGTTTTCCCGGCGCCGTTGGGTCCCAGCAGCCCGAAGCATTCGCCTGCGCGCACTTCGAGTTCCAGGCCGTCGACGGCCAGTACGTCCTTGTAAGCCTTTCGCAGGTTGCGCACCTGAAGAGCGGCTCTAGGCACGGCGCTGGTCATCTGTTCAGTATCGCGTCGCGCCGCCTGGATCGTCAACGGGCAAGCTTAAAGCATGCCCCGTTGGTGGGGCATGCTTTTAGCTTGCCGGTTTGTCTTCCGGAACCGTACATTATAATGTTCGCAGAGGAACCGGCTTATGGATCGTCGCGAATTTCTTGGCGCTGCCGCCGCTATCACAGCCGCGGCCGCACATGGTTCAACGGCACCTCTGCCGCGCCGCCCGTACAAGGATGGGATCGATCTCTCCATCCTCGCCCTCGGCGGCATCGTGGTTTGCGGCCTTTCGCAAGAAGAGGCCGCGCGCCGCGTGGCGGCAGCCTACGACCGGGGCGTCAACTACTTCGACTGTGCCCCGTCCTATTTCGATGGTGAAGCAGAAATCAAACTCGGTGAAGCCTTGCAGCCGTATCGCAACAAGGTCTTCCTGGCCGAAAAGACCACGCGCCGCGACGCCAAGGGTGCCCGCGAGGAATTGGAGCGCACCCTGCAACGCTTCCACACCGATCATGTGGATCTCTACCAGTTTCACGCCGTCGGCTCGATGGAAGATGTCGAGAAGATTCTCGCCCCGGGCGGAGCCGCGGAGACATTTGTCGCCGCCCGCAAGGAGGGCAAAGTTCGCCATCTCGGTTTCTCCGCCCACCATGCCCCGGCCGCGCTCCGTCTGATGGACGCGCTCGAGCTGGACAGTGTGCTGTTCCCGGTGAATGTCAACGCCTGGGAGAATGGCGGCTTCGGCCCGCAGATTCTGGCCAAAGCCAAATCGAAGGGGATGGCCCGCATGGCATTGAAGGCCCTTGCGTTTGGCCTGTGGCCCGCCAGCATGAAAGAGAGCGATCGCAAGTATCCGAAGTGTTGGTATCAGCCGATCGACGATCGCGAGATGGCTCGCCTGGCGCTCCGCTTCACCTTGAACCAGGAAGTCACCGCTGCCGTCCCACCCGGCGACGAACGTATCTTTGACCTGGCGCTGGAGCTTGCATCAGCCCCGCTGCCCACGTTGAGCGCCGACGAACTGGCGGGACTGAAGACCAAGGTCTCGTCGCTCGAGCCGGTTTTCCGTGCCTGAAGCGCGCCAGTGCTTGATTCACCGGCGCCGCGCCTGATTGATGACCTCTCTTTCCACCCCGCGCCTATTCCTCCGCCGCTGGCGCGCGGAAGATCGCGAGCCACTCTACCGCATTAACTCGGAGCCGCGTGTGATGTTGTTCTTCCCCGCCTGCCTGACACCGGCGGAAAGCAACGCAGCGATTGATCGCATGGAAGCGCATTTCGTGCAGCACGGCTTCGGCCTGTGGGCCGCCGAGCTTCGTGAGACCGGCGAGTTGGCCGGTTTTATCGGCTTGGCGGTGCCCCGCTTCATGGCCCACTTCACGCCGTGCGTGGAAATCGGCTGGCGCCTCAGCGAGCGCTTCTGGGGCCGGGGTTTGGCCACCGAGGGAGCCCGCGAGGCCATGCGCTACGGATTCGAACAGGCGAAGCTCGCCGAGATGGTATCCTTCACCGTCCCCCAAAACATGCGCTCCATCCGCGTCATGGAGAAGCTGGGAATGCGCCGCGATCGGACGGGCGATTTCGATCACCCCCTGATCGCCGAAGGTCATCCGTTACGCCATCACGTGCTGTACCGCTTGCGCGCGGCCGATTATCAAGAGCAACTGCGGCGGCACAGCCAGTAGCAACCCAAGGCATTGACCGCGTCGATTCTACGGCGCTGAAAACGCTACAGCGTGACCAGCGCCTCCGGCATCTCATCCCAGGTTCTGCCTTCTAGTTCGCGCCCGGTTCGTTTCTTCTGCACGCCGCCCCACTGCTTAAAGAAGAAGGCCACGCCACCACTCACACATTGATCTCGAATGTCCGTCACCCAGGCGGGATCGACGGGCCGAGCCCCCGGCCCGGATTCGCCACCCACAATGACCCAGTCGATCCCGCGCAACTTTAGTTTGCGCAGCGGGCCCAGCAGCGGCTCCAACGAGAGAAACTTGACGTGCGCCCCGGTTCTTCGCAGGTGGTCGATCCGGTCGAGATAATCCTCGTTCTCGATGCTGACACCCATCCAAATTTGCGGCTCCCATTCCAAACGCGGGCTCAATTCCAGCAGCCGCTCCGATCGTTTCGTCAATACCTGATACTGGTGCCAATGCGCCCGCCGCATCACCGAGAAAGCCTCCCCGATGTAGGAGAGCGGAACGTCCTGGTGGAACAGATCGCTCATTGAGTTGACGAAGATCCGCCTGGGGGATTTCCACCGCAGCGGCAGGTCCAGCATTTGGGGTTGAAGGGTCACTTCAAAGCCGTTCCGGTAGTTCTTCTGGCCCATCGCCTGAAGCCGCAGGGCAAGCCGCTCCGCATAACAGTGTTTGCAGCCGGGGCTGATCTTCGAGCAACCAGTCACCGGGTTCCACGTCGCGTCCGTCCACTCTATGTGCGAATTCGTCGCCATCTCAAAGCCCTTGCTTCCTGCGATGGCTGTCGAAGATGTCGTTCACAATGTCCGCCGCAGCCGGCTTTTGGGAAGCAAAGTACAGATAATAGATCGTCGAGTTGCTCTTCGTCTTCATCGGCATCGGAGCAGGTACGTACTTGAATCCCGCCTTCTTCTCCAGCCGTTGCCGGAATGCCTCAGCGAACTCCTCATTGGAGACCTTTTCCGGTTCGTTGAACAGGTTTCTGTCCGTGGCATACCCCACTCTTTTCCAGGACTCGTCGCCCCACAGCCGGGTGAGTTGATCCACCTTGCTCTGGATCGACTTGTCCGGGTTTCGGCGCATGGCGTTCCGATTAATGTCCATGATCATGAGGTTCATGAAAATCTCGATTGACCAGGAATTACCGGCCGCCTCAATCACCTGCCACGTGAGGTTGATATTGTATGGGTCCAGCAGGCAGAGGGCCCGCCTGTAGTCCTCGTATCTCGCCCGCGGAAATACTTCTCGCAGCAGCACCTTGTTGCAATCCTCGCTGTAGGTGAAAACGTCCGCCCGATCTCCAGCCAGCTTGCGCAATTGCTCCGCGCGACGCGGCTCGGTGTCGATGAAGTGATACTCGTGAAACGGTGGACTCGTGTTCAGCGCGATGGGCGGGCTTCCTTCCACCACTTCGCCGCTCGTTTTCGAAAGGTGATACCCTGGCCCGGCGTAGGCGTCGATGTAGATCCAGCGCAGGCTTGGGATTCGCTCCCGCCGTTGCGCTTCCATGATCGTGGCGTAGGCCGACGCGTACTTTCTGATGATGGCAAGCTTGACCTCCGACCAAATGCCGATCTCGTCGTACTCGACGCCCACAACAAGACTTTATCAGAATGTTCCGGCCTCCGGCACCCCTGTGCCTTCGGCAACGGCCGGAGTCAACCTCCAAAAGCGACGCACTCCCGCAATCTGGCCCCCCGCCCCGCCCTCCCGCCGCACGCCGTTATAATGGCGCTGGTGACCCGTCGTTTCTCCGTTCCGGCGCGGCTCGGCCTCGCGCTGCTGCTCTTTTTTTCGCTCGACGCGCTGGCGTTTCGCACCGGATGGTACGTTTCCATTCTCGAACCCGATTCCACCGCCGGGTTCCTCGAAACCTATCTCAAAATCGAGGAGCGGCGCCCCATCGGCCGCTACCGGCAGGTGCTCGCTATCGGCGATTCCCGCATGGGGCTCAAGTCGCGCGTCGCCAACCTGCTCACCGGCAACACGGGCTGCGCGTTCGGCACGATCTCGGTGCCCGGCACCACGCCGCGCTGCTGGTATTACATGCTGCGCGAGGTGGATCCCGATTGCGATCGCTATGACGCCATCCTGGTTCCGCTCGACAGCTATGACGATCGCACCTGGGAGGACCAGGCCGATCGCGAACTCGACATCAACTACCTGGCTCCGCTGCTGCGCGTGGCGGACCTGCCGCGGTTCGTCCTTTCCTACCCGAGCTGGCCCAACCGCGCTCACGCCGCGGAAGCGGTTCTCCTCAAGGGCCTCATTTACCAGCACGACTTTCAGGCCTTTCTGGAGCACCCGCGCACGCGCCTTGAAGCCGCGCGGCTGCAAGAGGAACACGCCCAGGAATGGTATTACAACGCGGTTTGGGAGCGTCACAGCCTGGCCGGCATGAGCGTGGATTGGAACGCGAAGACGGTCGCTCTCCCCGCCTGGCTGTCGCCCGAGAAGCGAAGCGAGATCGAGCACGTGCTGCTCGACCCGCCGGCGCCGGTTTCGGCCCTGTTCAAGCGCTTCCGGCGCCAGTGGCTGGGCGCCATCCTCGACCGCTACCGCGGCTCGCGCACCCGGTTCATCTTTTTGCGGTTGCCGCGCGGGCCGGTGGTGCGCCCCGATGCGCCGCCGCCGGACCCCAGCAGCATGGCTCGCACGTTCGCCGCGGAGGGCCGCATCGTCCTTTTGCCCGAGCACACGTTCGATTCGCTCGAGCGCCCCGAATTGTTCGGCGACGCGCTCCACGTCAATGAAGAAGGCGGCTACCAGTTCTCGATGATGCTGGCCGGCGAAGTCGGCCGCTGGCTCGCCTCCGCGCCGGAGGGCCGCTGATGCTCTTCCACACGCCGCAATTCTTCGCCTTCTTCCTGGTGGTGCTGGTGCTGTTCTACACCCTGCCCCGCCCGGCCCGCCGCTGGATTCTGCTCGCCGCCAGCTATTTCTTCTACATGTGCTGGAACCAGAAGTTCGTCCTCTTGATCATCGCTCTCACCGCCATCGATTACACGGCCGCCATGTCGATGCGGCGCCTTCCCGCCGGCCCGAAACGCAAGGCCGCGCTGGTGATGAGCCTGGCCGCCAACCTGGGTTTTCTCGGCTTCTTCAAGTACTACAATTTTCTGGCAGGCAACCTGGCGTGGGTGCTGGCCCGGCCGTTCGATGCGTTCGCGTTGCAGATCATTCTGCCGATGGGCATCAGCTTCCACACCTTCCAGAGCATGTCCTACGTGATCGATGTCTACCGCGGCGAGCAGGAAGTCATCACCAACGTGGTCGATTACGCCCTCTACATCGCCTTCTTCCCGCAACTGGTGGCCGGCCCGATTGTGCGCGCGCGCCATTTCTTCGCCGATCTCTACCATTGGCGCGCCCCCGACGCGCGGGAGATCCTGCGCGGCGCCCTGCTGGTGGTCTTCGGCCTGCTCAAGAAGCTCGCCATTGCCGACCAGTTCGCCCGCCTCGCCGACGCTTTCTTTCGCGATCCGGCCGCGCATGCCGGGTACCTCGCCGCCTGGAGCGGCGTGATTGCGTTTTCCATCCAGATCTTTTTCGATTTCTCCGGCTACACCGATATGGCCATCGGCCTGGCGCAGATTCTCGGCTTTCATTTTCCCGAGAACTTCCGCCGCCCATATCTGGCCCGCAGCATCACCGAGTTCTGGCGCCGCTGGCACATTTCGCTCTCCACCTGGCTGCGCGATTACCTGTATATTCCGCTCGGCGGCAATCGCCACGGGCGTTGGCAGACGTACCGCAACCTGCTGCTCACCATGCTGCTCGGCGGCTTGTGGCACGGCGCAAGCTGGAACTTTGTCATCTGGGGCGGCTATCACGGCGGGCTGCTCTCGCTGGAGCGCCTGCTCGGCGTCCGCGAGCGCCAGCGCTGGTCGCTCGTCGATCCGCTGCGGGTGGCGCTCACTTTCGCGCTCGCCTCGATCAGTTGGGTATTCTTCCGCGCCGCCACCCTCCACGACAGCCTCTATATTCTGGGCCGCCTGTTCAGCGGCCCGCACGGCCACATCCTCTGGTGGCACTGGCAGCTCTGGTTCGTGCTGGCGGCGCTGGTGTTGGCCATACTCGAAGAGAGCCGCGGCTGGTTTGAGCGTCTGCCCGAAGCGCCCGCCTGGGTCTACGCTTCCGCCATCGCGGTGTGCCTGTTCTGCCTGGAACTGATCGGCTTCAGCGGCCGCGCTGTCCCGTTTGTGTATTTTCAGTTTTGAGAAGTGGGGCAGGCGCTTTCGCCGCTACGGCCGGCGCCGCTATTTTTGCGCCACCAGCACGCGGGACGGATAGTAAATCTGGCGGACAAAGTGATCTTCGAGCAAACGAAACTGCGCGGACTCGATGAGCTCGGGAACCCTGCGCTCCACTTGCCGGCCCCAGAACGCGGGAGCCAGCCGGCCAGCCACCTTGTAGACGGAATTGAAGAGGGCGGTATTCTGGCCGATCAGCACCAGCGTGAGCCGGCAGCCGGGCCGCAGCACACGATGAAACTCGGCGAGCGTGCGGGCGATATCGTCGCCGGAGAGCAATTCGAGCAGGTAGCAGCAAAACGCCGCATCGAAGGTCTCGTTGCGGTAGGGCATCTGGCGCGCGTCGACTGCCTGGCACAGAGTTCGGGCGGCGGGGAAACGGCGCCGCGCCAGCCGGCCGGTGCGGGCAGCCATGTTGGGCGACAAATCGAAGCCGACGGTAGCGCCGGTGGGATTCACTCTTACCAGGCGGCGGAACATTTCGCCGCTGCCGGTGGCGGCTTCCAGCACCCGCATGCCGTCGCGGACTCCGGAGCGCGCCAGTGCGCGGCGGTGGGCGCGCGAATGGAACAGCATGGTGGAAAGGGGATAGACAGCCGCGAGACGATCGTATACGCTGCGGGTCCGCTCGGCCAGCGTCGTCGGCAATCCGCTGGTGGCGGGCCACTGGCCTACCAGTTCTTCAGGTCTGGGCAAAAAGTTCTCCTCATCGATTATGAAACTGCCGCCAGGTTGGTTTCGAGTTCAGGCACCTCGATGCGTACGCGGGTGCCCTGTCCCGGGTGGCTGTCGATCCACATGCGATAGTCGTTGCCGAACAGCACTTTCAGGCGTTCGTGCACGTTGCTGACACCGATGCCGTGGTCCAGCACCGTGGCGAGTTTTTCTTCCGGGATGCCCACGCCGTCGTCCTCCACCAGCAGGTGCAGGCGCGATCCGCCGCGGCGGGTGCCGATGCGGATGGTGCCCCCTTCTATTTTGCCGCCGATTCCATGCTTGATGGAGTTCTCCACCAGCGGCTGCAGGAGCATGCTGGGGACCAGCATGTCGAGGGTGTCTTCGGCCACATCCTTTTCAAAGCGCAGCTTGTCGCCGAAGCGTACCACCTCGATCGCCAGGTAGTCCTCGATGAAGCTCAGCTCCTCGCGCAGGGTGCTGAAGTTTTCGTGCTTGCGCAGCAGGCGCCGCAGTACTTTGGAAAGCTTCACCACCATCACCCGCGCCTGATTGGGATCGGTGCGGATCAGCGAAGAGACGGAGTTGAGGGTGTTGAACAGGAAATGGGGGTTGATCTGGCTGGTGAGGGCGGCCAGGCGGGCTTCCACCAGCAGGCGCTGCTGCTCCTCGAGCTTCTTTTCATTGCGGGTGTTGTTCCAGATCTTGAGCGGTATGGTGACGGCGAAAACAGTTGCCAGGTAGAGCGCCACCCAGGTGAGGGGCTGGTCAGTGCCGGGCGGGTGGAGGCGGAAGACGCTGGCCATGTCGCCCCCGCCCAGGTTGGATTGCGCGAGGATCTGGCGCAGAAACTCGGCCACCAGAATGGCGGCCAACAGGAGCAGGTGAAACGCGGTGCGCTGATAGTTGCGGCTCTCTTTGAAGAAGCGCCAGATGTTGAGATCGAAGTAAGGGGAGAAGCGCCAGATTTCCTCCGGATCGGGCGCCAGGTCGCGCACCAGACCACCCAGCACGCCCACCCCGGCCAGCAGCGGCAAGGTGAGGAATTCGCGGCCGGGGAAAAGTGCGGGCAGCGAGACGAGCACTCCGGAAACCAGGCCGGTGACGTAGCCGCCCAGGATGCCCGCCAGGAAGGCGCCCTCCAGACCCAGGTCCGCGCCACTGTAGGTGTCGTGGCCGGCCACGCGTGTGGCGACGCTGGCGCCGAAGACGACGCTCAACCAGATCGCCAGTTCCAGCCGCTGGCCGAGCGTGCGGTTTTCCCGCATCAACATAGCTTTAAAGCGGTTGGAGCGCGCCAGAACACTCGCGATGGCAGCCATGGCGGCCAGCTTGACCAACAACGTAACCAGGTAGCCTTGCAGCATTGAGCGCCGGAAGCCATTATAATGGAAGGAGTAAGGGTTCCCCAAACGGATCATGAACAGTCACACCGCGGCCGCGCTCGAAAAGGTGGCCGAAGCGGACTTTCCCACCGAATTTGGCGCGTTCCGCATCTACGGCTTTCGGGACGGCTATCGCGGCCCGGCCGGCGGCGCGCGCGAAGAAGCGGTCGCCCTGAAAATGGGCGATCTGGCCGGCGAGGCGCCGCTGGTTCGGATTCATTCCCAATGCCTGACGGGCGACGTTTTCCACAGCTTGCGTTGCGATTGCCGGGCGCAACTGGAGATCGCGCTCGAGAGTATCGCGCGCGAGGGCCGTGGCCTGCTGATCTACGAGGCCCAGGAAGGCCGCGGGATTGGCCTGCTCAACAAACTGCGGGCCTACGAGTTGCAGGATCGGGGCGCCGACACAGTGGAGGCTAACGAGCAACTGGGCTTCGATTCCGACCTGCGCAGTTACGCCTTGCCGGGAGCCATTCTGCGCTACTTCGACCTGGAGGAAATCCGCCTGCTCTCCAACAACCCGGAAAAAGTCGAGGCCGTCGAAAGCGCCGGCGTGCGCGTGGTGGAGCGGGTGCCGTGCCTGGCTCACGTGATCGACACGCGCGAGGCGTATCTCCGCACCAAGAAAGAAAAGATGGGACACCTGCTGGAAGGCCTTTAGGCGGGCGGCGCGATGCGGCTTAGAGATGCTGCACCGGGCATCGGGCCGGGCATGCCCGGCCCCTACAAAGGTCAAGAGCGGTTCGCGTATTTTCGAAACGGTGGATTGCGCCGGCTGTGGCTGGCACTGCCGCTGGCCGTTTACCTGCTGCTGCCGACGCGGAATTACTACTGGGACGGGGTGGCGTTTGCCATCAACGTGGAAAAGCAGCTCCCCCTCAGGGAAACGCTACACCCAAATCATCTGATCTACACCGCGGCGCTCGTGTGGCTGTACCGCGCAGCGCTGCTGATTGGGATCGAGACGCGCGCGCTGTTCCTGATGCAATTTGTCAACAGCCTGCTGGCCGCGGCCGGTGTGGCGCTGGTCTACCGGGCGCTGCGGCGCAGGGCCATTGGGATGGAGGGCGCGATTGCGGGCGCGCTAGCGTTCGCGTTCGCCGCCACCTGGTGGAAGTTTTCGACCGATGCCGATGCGTACATCCCGTCGATCTTTCTTTTGCTGTGTGCGAACGATCTGCTCGAAACCAGGCGCAGCGTGGTTTTGGCCGGGGTGACGCATGCGGCTGCGATGCTGTTCCACGAACTCGCCATTCTCTTTCTGCCGGTAGCCTTATGGCGGCTGAAAGAACCGAAGCAGCGTCTGTCCTACGCGGCGTGCTCGCTGGGGCCAACCGGCATGGCTTACGTTTTGGCTTACCGGGTGGTGTGTGGACAATGCCGCGCCGCGGGCCTGGCCGGCTGGGTGATGGCGCATTCGCCGGATGCCTCGTTCTCGTGGCAGCCGATGCGCGACCTGGGCCTGACGCTCGCCGGGACGCTGCGCCTTTTTTTCGGCGGCAGGCTCGACCAGGCGGCCGCGTGGCCATTCGCCATCATCGGGGCTATAGCCGTGGCTGCCTGCCTGGTGGGGCTGGCAGTGGGATGGAAGCGCGGCGGCCCGCTTCGATTCCGCGTTCCACCGGGCGACCTGTTGCTATGGGCCGGTGTATATGTGGCGTTCCTGTTCGTCTGGATGCCCCAGAACACGTTCTACCGGCTGTTCTACCTGGCGCCGCTGGTGGTCGGCGCGTGTTGCGCGGTGGAGCGGATTAGGGTTGAGCAGGTCAGGGCGGATCGTCTTTTGCCGTGGATGCTTTGCGGGGTGCTGTTTCTGTGGAACCTGGTCTTTGCGATTTACCCGCAATCGCGCGTGGAAAACAACGTAGCGTTGCGCTTTGCGATTGAGCAACACGAGCACTGGCCGCCGGGCACGCCGATTGCGTTTCACAATTTCCATCCGGACCTGTGGACCATCAGCTACTTCAACCCGCAGGTCGCCTGGATCGGGCTCGACAAAATGGATCTCGACCGGTTGGAACGGAGCCTCGAGGATGCGCGGCAACGAGGCCAGCCGCTATGGCTGGAAGCGACGGCATACGAGTTCCTGTCCGCGGACCCCGCCGGCCGGCGCTGGCTGGCATCGCACCCGGCTCCCGCATTGTTGCGCTTTCGGGATTCGAAGCACGAGTTCCGGTTCTATGCGGTGCGGTAGGACGGATGATCGGTTTCTGTCGTCTGTCTTCGGCTCGCGGGCGACAGGTCACAAAAGGCGATGACCTATCCTACCCTAGCGGCTTCCCAGCTTGCGCCGGGCGGCGTGCCCCAAAGCGAGCAAGGCCATGCCCGCCAGCACAAAGGTGGAACTCTCCGGCGCAACGGGATGCGGGCCGCTGTCTTGAAACTCCGGTCCTTCCAAGGTTTGCGCCGGACTGCCGTTGGAGAGGCTGACGTTCTCATAGACGAAGCCTAAGTCGGAAGACTGGCCGGCGGCCAAGGTCTCGTAGGTCTGCGCCCAGGAGAGCACGGTTGGATCGGTCGGATGGGCTGCGGACCCCTGCTGCACCGTGCCACTGGAAAAGCCGTCTCCGCCGTCGACGACGATGTCCCAGATGGCGATTTGCATGCCGGCGCCCATGGCCGCCGCGTTGGCTCCTTGCACCCAGTCGCTCGAGGGTAGCACCGAGGGGGCGCCGGGGGTCAGCGCGGGAAGCAGTGCGTTGTCCTCCAGCCAGGCAACCTCTTCGAGAAGGGCTGGATTCTGGGGTGGGACGACCTGGCTGGGCAGATCGACGCTGGTGCCGTACGACTGGCCGACATAAATATCGACGAAGAGGTCGACGCACATGGTTTCGCGGGTCACTGTCCCGTTGCTATTGGTGAGCTGGATGTCGAGGCCGCCGGCAAAGTAGGTATTGGTGTCGGTGCCACCGATGCTGATCATCACATTATATTCCCCGAGGCTCGTGTCAACATTGGCGACAATCGTGTCCGCGGCGGCGATTCCGGACGCCAAAATCGCCACCGCGAACAGACCAACTGCGCGTCGAGATGGACCCAAACAGTCCCTCACGTTTCCGAGTGTATGTCCCGGTAAACATTTACAAAAGCCCCACCGGTCCTACACCTCTCAGGACGGGCTTCGAGCTATTCCGGGGGACTCAAAGCGGCGCGATTAACTGCGCCGCACCCTGGAATCAAGGGAATTGCAGGATTCCGGACAAAGTGTAATTCACTCCCATACCACCCATAACCGCCGTTACCCTTAGGACGGAATCTAGCGGCTTCCCAATTTGCGCCGGGCTGTGTGCCCCAAAGCAAGCAACGCCACACCAGCCAGCACAAAGGTGGAACTCTCCGGCGTGCTGGGCTGTGGGCCGGTTGAATACTCCAGCCCTTCCAACATCTGCTGCGAGACGGGAGGAGTCGCCTGGGTGGAGTTCTCATAGACGAAGGCGAGGTCGGAAGAGTGGCCGACACTGGCAGTCAAGTAGCTTGTCGCAGCGGTGAGCACGGCCGCGGTGGTCGTATGAGTGCCGGTCGCCTCCTGCACCGTACCGGTCGTCCAGGATAGGTTCGATCCGGTGTCCACGCCGTCCTCTGCAATCTTCCAGATGGCGAGTTGCAACCCAGCGGCGGCATTATTCGTGGTTGGCGCCTCGTTGTCCAACAGCCACCCAACCTGCTCGAGAGCGGCTACGGTCGGGGGTGGGACGACGGTGACCTGGCTCGGCAGCAGAACGGTAGTGTTGTAGACGACGTTTTCGCTGATATTGATGAACAGTTGGACGCACATGGTTGTGCGGTTATAGGTGCCGGTGGGGTCGATGAGCTGGATGTCGATGATGCCGGTAAAGTCAACATCGGTGTTGGTGCCGTTTTCCTTGATCCAGAGATTGGAGTCCCCGAGGCCGAGTCCAGTGACCTCAATCGTGTCCGCGGCGGCGATTCCGGACGCCAGAATCGCCACTGCGAACAGACCGAACACGCGTCGAGATGGCTGGAAAACACTCATCGGTAGCTTGAGAGTAGCTTGGGAAAACGCGCAGCAAAAGCCCCAACAGTTCTATAAGTTAGGGATGCCAGCAGGCTATTCCTCTAGGTACCAGAAGGAGTACGGTTAACTATGTCGCGTCCCAGAATCAAGAGGATGGAAGGAACCCGGCGCGAGGATAGTTCACCCTCATTACCAGGTCACTACCATTACCCTCGGAACTGTAGATTGGGCTCGGGCCGGACAGGGGCACTTCAATTGCGGTTGGCACGGCTGTTAGGGAACGAGTCCTTACCGGCCTTTCAACTGCTCGGGCAGCACGGCATAACCTTCGGGCGGGGGGAACAGGGACACCAGCAGTTCCAGGCGGCGGCGCAGATAGCGGCTGGGCATCTGGCGCGGGCCGGTTTCCACGTCGATATCGCAGCAGGTGCCGTGCAGGTACAAAGTCAAGGTATCTTCGAAGGCCTGCCGCGCGTAGTCGCGAAACAGCTTGGTTTCCTTACGCACGTTGGTTTGCCGCCGGACGAGCGCCTGCTTGAGATGCCAGCCTTTTTCGTCCACCTCGCCGTGAACTTCGGCGCTCAATTCCTCGCGGATGGCGCGATAGAAGCCGTCCTGCACCGGCTGGCTCCAGCGATCGGCGGTCAGGGCCGCCAGCGCGTTATAGAGCCGGTAATGATATTCGGCGACGTCGCTGTCCTTGATGCCGAAGGCGAGCACCGTCGATTCGGCGAGGTCGCGGCGGCAGTACGCGAGATAGCGGGCCTCGGCGGGACGCTCGAAGCGAACGGCGTCGCCCTCCTTGCCGTTGCCGCGCTCGAGGTACGGCGCCAGGATGATGCCCACCTGCGGCAGCAAGGCAAGCAGGGTGGGCGAAAGGGCGGCGATCGGGTCATTCAGGTATTGCTTGAGCTCGTCTTCGGCGACGGGCAAGGTGGAAAAGTAAGAAAACTTGGCCGTGAGCGGAATCATCTCGCCGCGAAAACGCGCCGCCAGATCGTCCACCGTCAATCTCGACCCGTCAAGTTCGGCTGGCATGGCCCGAATCGATTGTAACAACACGGCGGGGTAAACTTGGAACGGGTGCCGCGAAAAATTCTGGTATCGGCGGGCGAAGCCTCGGGCGACCTGTACGCCTCGCTGGTGATCGCCGAGCTGCGCCGGGCGCCGGGCGGCCTGGATTGCTTCGGCTGCACCGGGCCGCGGCTGCGCGCCGAAGGCGTTCGCACGGTGGTGGATGCGGCCGACCTGGCGGTGGTTGGCGTGCTCGAGGTGGTGGGCCACCTGCCGCGCATCTGGCGCGAATACCGGAAGCTGATGGCGGCCGCGCGGGCGGAAGCGCCGGACTTGGCCATCCTCACCGATTCACCCGACTTTCACCTGCGCGTGGCGCGCCGCCTGGCGGCCCGGGGCGTTCCCGTGGTTTACCTGGTGGCGCCGCAAGCCTGGGCGTGGCGGAAGGGCCGCGTGAAGACGCTGCGCCGCACCGTCACGCGTCTGCTGTGCATCTTTCCATTTGAGGAGGAGTTTTTCCGCGCCGCCGGGGTGAACACGACCTACATCGGCCATCCGCTGGCCGGCCTGGTGAAACCGTCGCTCAGCCGGGAGGAGTTTTTCCGGAAACACGGATTCGATCCGGCCCGTCCATTAATATCGGTGCTCCCCGGAAGCCGGCGTGGAGAAGCGGCGCGGCACCTGCCTGCGCTGGTGGAGGCGGTTCGCATCCTCCAGCGCGAGCAGGCCATGAGTTTTGTCTTACCCGCTTCGGCCACTGCCGGGGCCAGGTTCTTCGAGGACCGCGTGGGAGATGCGCCGCTGCGGGTGATCGAGGGGGAAAGTTGGGATGCCATGGCGCACTCCACGCTGGCGCTGGCCGCCAGCGGAACGGTGACGGTGGAGGCTGCCC